>MDSW01051622.1_pt1 | contig 25941 bp, 42 predicted proteins | sample 811171 | NCBI WGS metagenome assembly MDSW01 (sample SAMN05326641, study PRJNA326480) | marine metagenome | isolation source: seawater | place: Atlantic Ocean: North West | collected 2012 | reverse complement strand
CATACAGGACAAGGTGTTGCCGCAGGACAACCTGTGTATTATAACAGGCCGAGCTCACCGCATAGCCCAGCAACAATATTTGTTGCAAACATGGACACGGATCAGTATGGTAGTGATGAAAAATTAAGACCTAACAGTGAACGTGGACCAAGAATGGATATTGGCGCTGGTGGTTCTACGATTTCTAGTGCAACTAGTCAAACAAGTATATACAGCTCTAAACAACTTTATCCAGGTAGTTCAACACACTACATGGCTAAGATTAGTGGAACTAGCATGGCGGCTCCACAGATAACAGGAATGGGTGCATTATGGTTACAAGCGAATCCAGGCGGAACTGCACAACAATTCAAAGACTTCTTAAAAAATAATGCTACTGCAACACTATATGACAGTGGTACAGCAGAAAGCTTCAGTTACAGCAACAGCTATCCACGTTTATACGGTGCTCCTAATAGGGTAGCACATTGGCCTTACAGCAGTCCAAATCCTATTAGATTTAGAGGTACTAGCGGGAACGATCAATAGATAAATATAGTATAGGAAGAGAAAATGGCAGTACAAACAATTAACATAGGAACACTAGCAAACGACGGTACAGGTGATGATCTGCGTGAAGCGTTTATTAAGGTTAATCAAAACTTTGATGATCTAGATTTACGTTCTCCAGAGTCAACAACTGTTACTAATTTAGGCAATACTGGTGAAGGTGTGTTTGCACAGAAAGTCGGTTCTCAACTACAATTAAAGAAACTAGTTCAAGGTTCAAACATAACACTAACTAGTTCTACAACAGGAATTACAATAAATGCTACTGGTGGTTTACAACAATTAAACGTTGTTTCAGACACAGGTAGTATGCAACTAGCAGACGGTGGCACACTTAATATACTTGGTGGTGCAGGTGCTAGTACAAGTGTAAGCGGAAACGTATTAACAATAGCTTCACAGGCTGAAGTCAAATCAGATACTACACCAGAACTAGGTGGAAACCTAAATGCTGGCGGAAATGATATTTCAAACGTAAATACACTTACAGCAAGTAACTTCAGCGGTGCTTTAACTGGTAACGTAACAGGTTTAGTACATGGAGTTGATATTAGAAACATTGAACCTAACACAGCAGGGTTTGACTTTGGAAGTTTAAGTAATGATATCAGAGGCTTATCAGATTGGTTAATATACGAAACTGATATAGACTTTGGAGCAATACTAACACCAGATGCTAGAAGCTTTGATGCAGGGGTTTTAAGTTAAGGATAAAAAATGGCAACACTAACAATTACATCAAACGGTTTACCTAATCCGGCGGCATTTGGAAAGCCATTCGGACAAAATGCTTTTTCACCAAGTGCTAATGTTGTATCTGCACAAACATACAATTATTCATTTACATACAGAGGTGGTGAAAATACAAGTAATCCGCAGTTAGTAACTTCATTGGTTCCATTAGGTATCTTTAACAATGGTGTTGTTTTCTTTAGTCCAAGTGCAGGAGTTTCACAAGTACCTCCAGGACTAGATCCTACAGCAGATGCACCAGGTACAGGCTTTGAATATAATGCTGTACAATTTAGAACAAACTATGGTGGTGACGATGCAGGTGGATGGCCAGAAACAAATGGTCAATATCATTATATGTCAGGACAATTTTTAAACTTACCAACAGGATCAAGTGAATCAACAGCAGGTTGGAGTACGTCAATGGTTACTAGTGCTTCGCCGGCCGCTACATATTACACAGGAAGTAACTTTAGTGGTGATCACTTTAGACACGCAGATGGACACAGTAAAATATTAGGATACTGTTTTGATGGTTATCCTATTTACGGACCTTATGGCTATTCAGACTACAATGATCCAGCTTCAACAGTAGTTAGAATGACAAGCTCATATCAGTACTATTCAACAGAACCAACAGGTAGAGGATACTTGTATGGTGCCAAAACAGCAGGTACGTTTATTAACGATCACGAGTATCAAATAGGTACAGGATTGTTAGACGAATACAATGGTAGATTTGAAAAAACTCCAGAGTATGTAAATGGCACATATTGTTATCACGTAACTGTAGACTCTAATTTACAGCCCGTATATCCATACATTGTTGGGCCTAGCACTAAACAACAAAGAGCAATTTAATAACCATCAATTCCGATAAATACTGTAAAGTTTAAGGATTTGATATGGCAGTACCACAGTGGACACAAAATTCAGGATATAAGTTAGCAACTCTACAAGAGAGAGTTACCACTTCTATTACGTTACCTATTGCTCCAGGTTCAGCTAGTGGCACAGGGTTTGACCCAAGTACTACAGAAATCAGCTTTCCTGCACAATCAAGAATATCAAATACAACAACTATTACGATTACAAAAACTTGGACACAAAACGGTCAGCAAGTAACATACACTTATCCTATTGCAATAAGAATACCAACTATTACTGCACTAAATGATAAACGTATTCCTGTGGCAATATTATTGCATGGTGCTGGTGGTAATGGTACTAACGAAATAGGTGCTTGGCAAAATTATCTAGGTGATCATATTCTTGTTGCTCCAACAGGTTATGACAATGGTTGGAATGTTGCACACGAAAATACAAAAGCACCAGACATAGAATTTTTACAAGATTTAATTACACAACTAAAACTTTTTAGTAACGTAGACAATACTAAAATTAGAATAATAGGTTTTAGTAATGGTGCCGCATTGGCAAATAGAGCATACGTACAAATTGATGACACAGCAGTAGATGTTATCTGTACAATAGCTACACAATTATTTGATCCTATGTTTAGAAATGATACGTTTTATATTCCATCTGGGCAGACAGGTATTACAACAGCAGAATACAATACTGCAAAGACTCCTTTACAAGGAAGAAAGTTTTTAAACATACATGGTACAGCAGATCCAGTTATTCCTTATGCAGGTGGATCTCATGCGTTTGGATATAGTTTCTTAGAAGCTCAAGATAGTGTATTTCAAATAGCAAAGTCACAAGGATACACAGGTGGTATTATTCCAGATGCAGGCGGAATATTTTATGGTGTAACTGGTGTATATTATTATTCATATCTAGCAGGTCAAGTTACACACTATAAAACACCAGCGGCACATGATGTTACTGATTACACGAAACAGATTGTTGGATTGTTTTTAAGTTATACACAGGAATCTGCACCAAACATATTTTTAGAACAAGGTTCTGTTACAGATATCAATTTAAACACAGACGTTATTACACTGATAAGTGGAGAACTTCCACCAGGTATGCGTTTGGTGGATAACAAAGTTGTAGGAACACCATTTGAAGTATCCAGAGACACAGAATATGAATTTGTTTTAAGGGCAAAAAACGATGATGGTGTTAGAGATAGAACACTTAAGATAGAAGTACAAGGACCTGATATTCCTGTTTGGACAACAGCAGAAGGTAAGTTACCATTAGGGCCTAATAATAGTTTTTATATATTAGATAGTAGTGTAGTAGATTTCCAACTCTCAGCCATAGATGCAGATTTACCAACAGGGCAAACTTTAGAATATTATATCGCAGATCAAGACGGTACGCTACCACCAGGAATAACGCTTACCACAGATGGTAAACTAGTTGGTATAGTAGATCCTATATTAGCATTAGATGATAGAGCTGGTAATGGATTTTACGACTCTGCACAATACGATTCTTATGCGTTTGATTTTGGTATGAGAAGTGCAAACGGTTTTGAAAGTTATTACTACGATACGCAAGGGTACGATTATGCCATTAAGACACAAAGTCCTAAAAAGCTAAACAGAACTTATGAATTTACTGTTAGTGTTAGTGATGGTGACACAATTACAAAAAGAAAGTTTCAAATATTTTTAGTAGGTGATGATTTCCTACGTGCAGATAATACTATAATGCAAATAGGCACAGGAATATTTACTGCGGATAATACGTTCATTAGAACACCTATGTGGTTAACTCCTGCAGACTTAGGTTACAAAAGAGCAAACAACTACGTAACTATTTTCTTAGATGTGTTTGATCCTAATGCACTTGTAGGAGAATTAAGATATGTACTAAAGAACACAAACCCAGATAACACAACAAGTACAATACCACCAGGTATGACATTAGATGTTACAACAGGTGAGATAGCTGGTCGTGTACCTTATATGCCTGCGGTTACTAAAGAATACAAATTTACAGTTTCAGCACAGAGATTTATAGATCAAAGTTTATATGCTGAAAAAGAAAAAACATTTACAGTAAGAGTATTAGGTGAAGTTGAAAGTACAATTACTTGGAATACTGCGGCGGCACTTGGTAGCATTAATGCAAACTTTATTAGTACGTTTTCTGTTAGTGCCACAACAACAGTAACTGACACAGCATTATTATATGATGTAACAGCAGGAACTTTACCACCAGGATTGGTACTTAACCATAACGGTGAAATAGTTGGTAAGGTAAGACAATTTGCTGAAGGAACCAATTTAGGATTAACAACTATTGATGCCAATGACTTTAGTTTGGACGGTGGTACAACAAGCATTGATAGAAAATTCAATTTCACTGTAAGGGCTAGAGATAGATTTGGATTTAGTGCAACTACTAGAGAATTTAATATTGTAGTAAGCGATCCAGACAACGTAACTTATAGTAACCTCTACGTAAAACCCCTTCTTAAAGCTACACAGAGGTCTGCATACAGCAACTTCATTGGTGACCCTAACGTGTTTACACCCGCATCAATTTATAGACCAAACGACCCAGGATTTGGTTTGCAAAAAGAAGTTAAGATGCTTGTATATTCTGGATTGGAAACAAAAGAGATTAGAAACTATATTGCGGCAACTAGATTGAACCATAAAAGAAAAAGATTTAAAATGGGTGAAATCAAAACAGCCGTTGCCAAAAAGTCAGGAACCAACACAACTATATATGAAGTAGTTTATGTTGAAGTAATTGATCCAAGTGATATAAACAGTGGTACGTTAAAAGTAAGAGCAAAGGATACTATTAGAAGTAATAAAAAAATTACTGTTGATAGTGTTGAATACGAAACTAGTGATGATGCATCTAAGGAAGGTGCAGGATTGGCGGTATTTACTATTGAAAACTCAATTGGTAGAAATGTAATTGTTAGGGCGTTCGGAAACGATCTATCTGTTCTAGCAAGAAACGGTGGTAGTATAGTTATTGACGCTAATGGTATTATTCAAGTAACTACTAGAACTGGTGCTGTTTTAACTGCTGGACAAATTGCAACTACTTCTAGTGATCCGTTCAGATTTAGACCAGATGGCACACCTATCAAAGTATCAAGTACTGCGGTTAATGTTAGTGATCCAAATGATCAAAGTAGATTCATTAGTAACATTACAAATATGCGTGATAATTTAAGTAAAGTAGGTAATACAGAACAGAACTTCTTACCATTATGGATGTCAACTGCACAGACTAATTCAGTTGAAGAATTAGGCTATGTTACTGCTATTCCACTATGTTATTGTAAGCCAGGTACAAGTGCCCAAATACTGTTAAATATACAGAATAACGGGTTTGATTTCCGTCAATTAGACTTCGAAATTGACAGATATATCATAGATAATACAACAGGAAACAGCAACGAGCAGTATATTCCTTTCGGGAATTATAGCTTTAATGTTTAACGTGGATAAATATATACACTAGAGAGGAACAAAAATGGCAAGTAATATTAGTACTACAGGTGTTGACGCAACATTTCCTATAGCAGGTCAGGATAATGACTCGCAAGGATTTAGAAATAACTTCAACACTATTAAGAACAACTTTACAGCGGCTAAGAGTGAAATAGAAGCACTACAAACTGATACTGCAAAGTTAAATGCCGCAAACAACTTTCTAGGTAATGACGTTAGCGGTGCAAACTTAATAGCTAACACTGAAAAAGTATATCCAGGTGGAACTGTAACAAGTCCACAAAACGTATCATTTACAAATGGTAACTATCAAACATTTACTATTGGTAATTCAATTACACTTACATTTGCTGATTGGCCAACAAACAACAAAGTAGGTAAGATTAGACTAGTGTTGTTAGACACACTAGGTGACAGTACTGCAAGAACAGTAACTTGGGCAACATCAGGCGGTGGAACAATTAAATATGGTCCAGGCTTTCCAAGTCCTTGTGTAGTAAGTTCAAATGTCAACCCAATGGTATTAGACTTTTGGACTGCTGACGGTGGAACTACTGTGTTTGCTGAGTACGTTGGCGTCTTTAGTTAATAACACAGGATTAAATTATGGATCATCCGTTAGGCGAAGATACTGCTAATCTCTCAGATGAACAACTAGACGAAAAGATTGTTCTACTTACAAAGAAATTTTTTCAAACAAGAAACCCAAGTGCCAAAGGCCAAATAAACATATTACTCGATATGTATAAGTTGGAGCGTCATACCCGTATAGAGAAAAAACGGTTAAACGGATCCAATTCAGATCTTGACAAATTAATCAACATCGAGTAAAATATAATAATGCTGATGAAAACTGACGAACTAGGTATACCACGATTCTCTAATAAGGACTTACTCGATATGATCTATACAGGACATATTGATAAATGTCATGTGGTATTATGTGATCCAAATGATGACATAGAAAAGTTTAATCAACACGCCAAAGAAAATGGTATAGAAACATTAAAGAAATACGTTCCATTAGATGTTGATAAAAATACATTTGATGGTGTATGTCAAAGTGAATGGTTTATGCCTGAGAAATATAAGACACTAGATATTGAAAACTACGTTATTGGTAAATGTAGAAATCCAGAAGAAATTCAGAGAGTAGAAGAAGAATTTAGAGCATTTGAAAAAAGAGATATGCTCAATTTATTACGTTATATGGTATATTTGGTAGACCATATGCGTGAGAACAATATTGTATGGGGAGTAGGACGTGGCAGTAGTACGGCTAGTTATGTGCTATTCTTAATTGGAATACATAAGATCAACTCAATCCAGTTTGGACTAGACTGGCGTGAGTTCCTTAGATAAATACGTATATAATAGGAGAAACGTTATGGCAGTAAAACAAAGCGGTCGAAAGCAATATAAAACCATGCAGGGAAAAGCTGTAGATATGGATTTGCTTAGACAAAGAAATGAACTTACTCCGGCTGTAGGAAATGCTCGTGTAAATGCACGTGGTGATGAATTAGGCCCAGGTGGTAAGATTGTTAAGAAACGCGAAGATGTTTTAGCAGAGTACTATAGAGATCATCCTCAGGCTGTTCCGGATGAAGTTCCAGGACAAGGCGTTGCAGAAGCAGATGCAGAAACTACAATAGCACAAACTAAAGTTGCTGAAGAAAAAGTTGCACCTGCAAAAAAGGCTTCACCAAAGAAGTCAGCAATAGAAGATGAGATGGCAGAGATCGATCAAGAAGCTCAAGAGACAGGAACTGAGTGGGTTGAAGATGCCGATGGTAATTTTGTAAAAAAAGGAAAATAAGGTATGGATACTTCATCATTAGGTGCTGGGCCAAAGCTCAAACCTACTATGAAGGGCAAGTTACGTCCTATCAAAGATCGTGTACTAGCTTATGGCATGAACTTTGGTGAAAGAACTACAAAAGGTGGAATTATTATTACATCTGATGACGGACTAGAAAGAGGCATTCGCTCACGTTGGTGTAAAGTGTATGCAAAAGGTCCTAACAACAAAGACGATTACGAAGTAGGCGATTGGATCTACGTAGAACATGGTCGTTGGAGTAGAGGCGTAAAACTTGATGAGCCAGACTTAGGCGACATCGAAGTTAGACTTATTGACACCAAAGACATTTTACTTTACAGTAAAGAGATGCCAGAAGATGATGGCATCGGACATACCACAGACTTATCACAACCATCAATTGATCCTAGCAGTTTTGTTAGCGAAGAATAGAAAGGACACTATTTTGCCTAAAGTAGATCTTAACAAGTACAAAGAATTTGTACGAGAAGTTACAAGTAAAGAAAGTAACCAGTTGTCAGAAATGTTTTATGCTACTAAAGAGCTTGAAACAAAAAACCCAAACGTTAATATGTCCTTATTACTAACTGGTGGCATTGGGTTATCATCAGAAACAGGAGAATTTAATGAAATTATTAAAAAATGTATCTTCCAAGGCAAACCTCTTAATGATGAAACTGTATTTCATTGTAAACGAGAACTTGGTGATATTATGTGGTATTGGGTTAGCTCTTGCCGTGCTCTTGGTTTGGACCCTAACGAAGTAATAGAAGAAAACGTCAATAAACTAAAAGCTAGATATCCAGGTGGAGAATTTGATGTGCATTACAGTGAAAACCGCCAAGAAGGTGACCTATAAAAGATTGGCAGATTAAATACTGTCATGGATCTGGAACTAGATAAAATCAAAGTATTAGATAACGTTGTACCAAAATGGTTACATCGTAAAGCAGTAGAAACTGTACCCTTCCTCCCACTCAAATGGGGACACAGAGGACTAGGACCTTCACAAGGTTATCAGTTCTTTAGCGATCAATGGAAACATGAAGAAATAGAAAAAGCACCTTGGGTGCTACAAGCCATTTGGATGGCGTTTGAAGAAAAGAAACATCTAATTGGTGATGACGTTGGCGACATACAACTTAATCAAATTCAAATAAACTTAACTACAAAAGATCATATAGGTGGTCTTCATGTAGATGTACACGATGGTACAGAAGCATATACTATGGTTTACTCTGTTACAGGAGATAGTGGTATGGACTTCTGGAGCAATAATCCAGAACATATAAATCCACGCATAGCAGAACTATCTGACATGGCTACCAAAGGAGAAGCTACGCAAGAACAAGTTGAAGAAGAATTGCACAAGACTAAAGAACGTGCAAAAGCTAATCAAGGGTTACGCACAAAAGATGAAACTTGGTATGAAGATGACTTTAGTAATCACCAAGGAGAGATGGATAGTTATAAATGGCATAGTGTTGGATATGGTGAAGGAAGATGTATTGTATTTCCTAGCAAATTTATACACCAAGGATTACCGCCAAAGGAAGTAAGTCCAAGAGTAACAATAGGATATATTTTTAGTGGTAAATCTAGTAAGTTCGCTAGAGACAGAGGAGTAATTATGCCTATATTTAAAAAGGAGCAAGAGAACATTGTCAAATAATATTATAGTAATGGACGATATAGTTCCTGATTGGCTACGTGAACAATGTGAAGCAACACTTCCACATCAACCAATAAGTTTCGGTCAAAAAGGATTTGCAAAAACTTGGCACGATCTAAATGACTTACCTTGGGAACTAAAAGCCCTTTGGTGTGCATTTAATTATAGACGTGACGAAATAAAAGCAAAGATTCCTTTGTTTGGCAAAGCAGGATTTTTAAATTTATTAAACGTACAAACTAATATGGCAACTGAAGGACATTATCCTGATATGGTTGCAATGGACGAACCATATGATGTTGATGGTTCAGGTAAAATGGTTTACTCCGCAAAGTCAAATTGGGTATTTTATTATATGCTACAAGGTGACAGTGGAATGGAATTTTATCATAGAGATGGAAAAACTGTTTTTGAAACGGTTGAATTTAAACCGGGTAGAGTAGTAACCTTTCCAGCTCGAACTGTACATAAAGAATTAAAGCCAAATAAGATTACTCCAAGATTTTCCGTTTCTTTTATTTTTACCGGATTATATGCTTGACTTTTATTAATCTTTATTGTATAATAATACACAATTAGGAGATTATATGAAACTTCCAACAACAGAACTACAAGGTATTGGAACAACTGGTGCGACAGGTATAGCACTAATGATCCTACACGTACTTGGTTACTTGCACGGATGGGCTTGGCCAATTTTATATGTCATTTTAATTTTAATGGGCATTGGACAAGAACGTGGTGCTAAGAAATGATATTAGATTTATTTTTATTAATAACATTAATAATTGTATTAGGTATTGGATTCAATATAGCACATACAAAATACAAAGATAGAGAGTGGAAAAGAAATAATCCAGACGAATTTAAATGGCCTAGGGAGTAGAGATGACTGTAGGGATAACCTTTAGCACATTTGACTTATTTCATACAGGACACGTTGCCATGCTTAAAGAAGCTAGTGGTAATTGTAATCACATGATAGTAGGATTGCAATCAGATCCTTCAATTGATAGACCCGAAAAAAATAAACCAATCCAAAGTGTATTCGAACGTTATGTTCAACTAGCAGGTTGCAAGTATGTTGACGAGATCATTCCATACGAAACGGAAAAAGATCTTGAGGATATACTTTTAACTTACAATATTGATAAAAGATTTATTGGTGAAGAATATAAAACCAAAGACTTCACTGGAAAGCAGATTTGTGTTGACAAAGGTATAGAAATATACTATAATAAAAGACAGCATTCATTTAGTAGTAGTAATTTGAGACAAAGGATAATTGATGGACGCAAGTGATGTATTGGTTCTTGAGCAGATCAAGAAATTGAATAAAAAAATTGATAAACTTCAGGATAGCATTGACCAGCTTGATGCTAAACTAACTAAACATATAGGCTTTATTGATAAGACATATGAAGGACTACGTAATCCAATTGATGCGGCAAGGAGGTTTTTAGGCAAATGAAAGAATTATGGGTAGAAAAGTATCGTCCTAAGACTGTTGATGGTTACGTATTTAGAGATGAACATCAAAAGGCGCAGGTCAAACAGTGGATTAAAGAACAAACTATTCCACACTTATTATTTTCCGGTAATGCAGGTATTGGTAAGACTACACTTGCAAAGTTACTATTCAACGAATTAGAAATTAATGATTTAGATGTATTAGAGATTAACGCATCTCGTACAAACTCTGTTGATGATGTTAGAGATAAGATTGTTAACTTTGTACAGATGATTCCATTTGGAGCATTTAAAGTTGTATTACTTGATGAAGCTGATTACTTGTCCCCTAATGCTCAGGCGGCGTTACGTGGCGTTATGGAAGAATATCACACCACTTCAAGGTTTATTCTTACTTGCAATTACCCCAACCGTATTATCCCTGCTTTGCACAGTCGTTGTCAAGGTTTTCATATTGCTAAAGTAGACATGAATGAATTTACTGCAAGGGTGGCAGAGATACTTATTGCAGAAGGTGTTACTCCGGACTTGGATACACTAGACACATACGTAAAAGCAAGTTATCCTGATTTACGTAAGTGTATTAATACAGTACAAATGAATTCGCAAGATGGTAAACTACTTGCACCCAATGAAAGCGATAAGAATGAAGCTGACTGGAAACTTGAAATGGTCGAACTGTTTAAGGCAGGTAAGATCAGTGAAGCTCGTAAACTTGTTTGTGCAAGTGCAAGAGCAGAAGAGATGGAAGAAGTTTACAGATGGCTGTATGATAATATAGAATTGTTCGGCACTGAAGAACAACAAGACAAAGCAGTTATCATAATCAAACAAGGACTAGTAGATCACACACTAGTCGTAGATCCTGAAATAAATTTAGCGGCGACATTAATTAAACTAGCAAGGTTATAAATGGATAGCAAGTTCGACGGGTTTGTAGGCATTTTTGATAATGTTCTTCCTGAAAATTATAGTACAGATATTATAAAATATTTTGAAGACCTAGATAAAACAGGCTTTATACAATCTACTAAAGACTTTGTTCCAGGCCATGAACGAGATATGGACGAAGTACAGTTGATTGAACCGCATATAATACATCAAGTTCGTGGAGTATTTTTACAAGAGTTTTACAGAGTACTATGGGAAACTATTTGGCCTATATATACAAATAAATTTAGTATATTAAAAAATACACGTATGAGTGCTGACGGACTAAAAATGAAACGCATTAAACCAGGCGGTGGATTTCATGATTGGCATTACGAAACTGGTGGTACTAACAACGACAGACGAGTTGTAGCACAAATGTATTTAAATGACATTGACGAAGCAGGTGAAACAGAATTCTTATATCAAAATAAAAGATTTGCACCAAAGAAAAATAGATTACTATTATGGCCAGCTGATTGGTCTCATACACACAGAGGTAATCCGCCAATTGGAAATACAAACAAATATATCTTAACCACATGGATACAGGAGGCACACACTGAAGATTAGATACTATCATAAGATTGATGGTTGGAGATGGTTAGGCTTCGTACTAGCAATGGTAGGTGCCTTTATCTTAAGCGGTGGTGATCCTAGTGTACAATGGGTAGGTTGGTTAATTGCAACCTTTTCATGTTCAATTTGGATATATATGGGTATAAAAGACAAAGACCTTCCTCGTGCATTAATGGAGTTGTTTTATTTGTTACTAGCTTTGAGGGGTATATATAATTGGATAGTATAAATGACTTACCTAGTAAATGATAATTGCGTAAACTGTAAGCATATGACCTGCGTAGAAGTATGTCCTGTGGATTGCTTTTATGAAGGTAAAAATATGCTTGTTATTAATCCAGATGAATGTATTGACTGCGGAGTTTGTGTTCCTGAATGTCCTGTAGATGCTATCATAGGCGAAGATCAAGATGATGGTACTTGGATGGAATGGAATAGTAAATATAGCTATAAGTGGCCTAACATTACAGAAGCAAGGCCAGAAGATGTGTTGGCAGATAAGATTCCAGTAGTAGATGTTACTATGTCGGAAGAGCCAGGTAAAGGAGATTAATTATGAAAATGAGAGCTTCACATATACTTTTTTCTTATGCCGGTGCGACAAACAGTACGCATAGCAGAGGTATTGCCTTTGCAATGAACGATGCAAATCGTGTACAAAAAGATATTCAAGAAGGCAAGTATTCTTTTGAAATCGCCGCAAGAGAAAATAGTGCTTGTCCAAGCGGTAAAAGATCAGGTGGTGATCTAGGTTGGTTTGAACCTGAAGAGATGGTTGTAGAATTTTCCACTGCTTGTCAAAGTATTCCTAAAGGCGAAATGGGACCACACCCTATAGTATCACCGTTCGGTGTACATATCATTTATAGAACAGGATAATAAAATGAAAGTAAAGCTAATCTCGTATAGTAAGGCAAGTGAATTTGAAACTTATGAAGACGGAGGATTACTAAACTTACAAGATTTAATTGCCTTTTGTGCCAGAGTAAGTAATCCATCTAATCAAATGAATAAGGAAACTAGCGAAAAACTAATCAAGTATTTGATTAAACACAAACACTGGTCACCATTAGAAATGGTTAGTGCTTGTTTAGAAATAGAAACTACAAGAGATATTGCACATCAGATTGTTAGACATAGAAGTTTTAGTTTCCAAGAGTTTAGTCAACGTTATGCAAATCCGCAGGACATGGAAGAAGCATTTACATATAGAGAACCTAGACTGCAAGATACAAAAAATAGGCAAAACTCAATTGAAGTTTATGATCAACAATTAGAAATGGATTGGGGTCATATGCAAAAAGAAGTAATCAAAATGTCCAAAGAAGCATATGATTGGGCAATTAGCAAAGGTATTGCCAAGGAACAAGCCAGAGTCGTACTACCTGAAGGCTTGACTAAGACTAAATTATATATGAATGGTACCTTAAGAAGTTGGGTACACTATATTGAGCTACGTGGTGCAAATGGTACACAAAAAGAACACATGGAAATTGCTCATGAATGTGCCAAAGTAATTGCAAAAATATTTCCACTAATGAAGGAACTTGATGTTTAACAAAAAAGATAAAGCAGTTGTAAATTTTGAAACAGAAAATTGGGCAGTAAGAAAGTATGCTCCAATAAAACCTGCTTCAGAATATATGCCAGGTCCCTGGAAACAAATGCCTACTTTTACTGATAAACAAAAGCATAAAATAGACAGCGATCAAACTGTAAAGGCTTGTCCAGGTATAGGCGACTATATGAAAACAGGCTTTATTATTCCTGCTTGGTGCGATATGGAAATTATTCCAAGTGAAGATGGGCAGATGGTTGAAACTAGATATTCAGATCCTGAATATAATAGTGCATTTCATCCAGCAGATCAAGTACACAATGAAGTAAGTTCTGTGATGCAAAAGTTTGGTGTTAAATCAGCAGTAAAATTAGACTGTCCTTGGAAGATATGGCAACCTAAGGACTGGAGTTTATTGTACTTGCCTATGTTTTTCTTTGAAGGTAGAAACTACGAAGCTATACCAGGTGTAATTGATCATGACTTAGGTGCTTTGATTAGTCCTATTAACATCATGTTACTTGAAAAGAAAGTTACAAGAATTAAATTAGGTGAACCACTAGTACAAGTGATACCTATTAAACGTGAAAAAGTAACTGCACGTACAAGTGCGTTAAGCAAAACTGCCGTTGATAGGCATAATGCTATAATTCAAACTAACAAGATTACATTCAACGGATGGTCTAAATGGCAACACGCCAAGAAAACCTATGTTGTTGATTCACACGACACAGATCTTCCTGGCGACGAAGCCTAGTCTCCGTAAATATCTAATACTTCACTAACTGCTTTGTGTCTTTCAATGTCACTATGTTGAAATCTTACAATATCAATACATGAAGTTTCTCTATATCCCTCTAGTTTTTTTACAAATTCTAAAAGACCGTTGTCAGATGCTCTATCTGCCTGATGCAGATCTCCGGTAACTACCATATATGATTTCTCACCTATTCTAGTTAACAGCATTTTCATTTGGCTTGGAGTAGCATTTTGCATTTCATCTGCTACAATGAATGCTTTCTTAAATGTTCTTCCTCGCATATATGACAATGGAGCAATCTCTACTATGCCTTCTTGAATCATACCTTCTACTTCTCTTGGTGAGTAGTATTCTTTGAATACATCAAAGATAGGTCTTGTCCAAGGAGCCATTTTATCTTCCATGGTTCCTGGTAAAAACCCAAGGTCTTCATCAACAGACACAGCTGGTCTAGTAATGACAATTTTATCAACCAATCCGTCCTTAAAATTCTTAATAGCCACCTGCACCGCTAATAGCGTCTTGCCGGTTCCCGCTGGACCAATGCCAAAGACTATGTCTTTTCTCGGGTCTAACAGTTTTAGCATATATGTTTCTTGATTTTTATTTCTGGGTAGTATGTGTACTTGTTTTGATTGATGTGTGTTGAAGTTAATAATATTCGAACGTTGCTGTTCGTAACGCCTTTTGGCACGTTTTGCACCCATTAAGTATCTCCTTTATGAGTTAATCTACTATAAAGGCACCTTAAAGTTGCAAGAACACAACTTTTCAGTGCGTCTATAATAATACTTATCAGGTCACGGAGCAGACATAACTGCTCACTTATGTTTGTAAACCGGATAAATAAGTGTATAAGGTATAGGTGAAAACAGATGCATGATGTAATGGACATAGTTAAAAACGTAGAAGGTATATATGAAAGCGATACCGCTTTTAGTATACTAAAAGACTTCGAACGTGTTTTAGATGAATTAGATCTATATGTATATGAGAACTGGGAAGATGGCGAATTAGTGTCAGGCCCTAATATAGAGCGTCATTGGGTATCATGCGAATTTATGTGGCCTAAAGATAAGATGCCAGATCCAATGGGTGGCAAAAGACTACTAGATTACGATTGTAAAGTAGCATATAAAAAGACTTCAGTAATTAAACCACGTAAGATACGTAAGCCAGACGATATTAGACCAGGATCTAAAAAAGGTAAGCTAGACAGACATCCTGTTTGGACAGTTGAAATCACAATGCCTAAGGATTTAATACTTAATATATACAGTGGTTACAAAGAACAAACAGATTTTGTAAAAGAACCAGCAGTAGCATCAACACAACCAGCAGTAGATGATGTTCCACAAGATGCAGAAGTAAGTGCAGAAGGCGGAGCAGTATAATGGGATTACAAACAGGTGATCTTAAAGAATTAATTTACGATGTATTTGAAGTTGACTCATTTAAATCAAAAATGGGTGACGATAAAAACATAGTTGTAATGAGCTTTTCAGCTAGAACAAAAGAATCAGCAAACGACTTAATGAACTTTATAGAAAAGGGATATCCTTTTGTATTAGATGCTGATGTTACATCAGGTGAACAACCAGACGGAACATACAAAGTATTTGTTGAGATGGAAAGATGTAAAGAATGTCCAGATCAAATAGTTGAAATAGTTGATGGTGTACAAAAACTATCTGACTTAGATAAAATGCGTTTTAGATATTACAAGAGTTTTAAAAGCAACGAAGTAAGTGTTGAATCAGTTACAAACACAGTACCATTAGACAATGATGCTTATGATATCAAAGTTAATGAAAACAACATGGAAAATTACAAGAACTTTTTCAACAAAAGCTACTTGGACAGTATTGAAATGTTGCAGGACAGCATTACATTTAAGAAAAAATTCAGCGGTGACTTAAAATTAGATGTTGTAGATTTTGGTAAAACAGAAGATATAAACAAGTCCGTTACTGAATCCTACGATGTCAATTCTTGGGCGGAAACAATTTACCTTACTAAATACTTAGGCGACTATGATATTGAAAAGTATGGAGATAAGATACTTATTTCCAATAATGGATACACAGCCGTAACTAAAAGGAATTAAAATGCAATCAAATTACGATAAATGCTTGGAGACTATTCTGCACCACGAAGGTGGATATGTTAATCACCCAAAAGATCCAGGCGGGGAAACAAACCTAGGTGTTACAAAAAGAGTTTATGAAGAATGGGGCGGAACAAAAGACATGAAAGACTTAACAGTTGAAGATGTTGCTCCTATTTACAAAAAGAATTATTGGGACAAAATGAAGGGCGATGACTTACCAGGTGGTTTAGACTTATGTGTATTCGACTTTGGTGTTAACGCAGGTCCAGGACGTTCAGCAAAATACTTACAAACTATGATTGGTACAGTTGCTGATGGAGGCATTGGTCCTAATACATTAAAGAAGGTTGCTGAGTATGTTGAAGCGAACGGCATTGAGTCAACGATTGAAAACTTCCAAGCAAACAGACAAAGATACTATGAAAAGTTAAGTACCTTTGCAACATTTGGTAAGGGTTGGACTCGCAGAGTCGACGAGACTACAGAATTAGCAAAAACAATGGTATGATTAAATACTGCCAGAACTGTGGTAGAGCTCACGAAGGTAGATTAATCGAAGAGTTTAAAGATGGAGACAACAAACCAATAGAGATAGTGGTTTGCGAACATCCACGTTACGAGGAAGAAGATGGAAAAAGTAGTTAAAGCAATAGCAGAACATTTAGACGTTGATGCGTCTAAGGTCGTACCAGAAGCATCTTTGATAGATGACTTAGGTGCTGACGACTTTGATATCGTTGAGCTTACCATTGCGATTCAAGAAGCAACAGGTACAAGCATTTCGAGTGAAGAAGAAGCTAACGTAAAAACAGTTGGCGACTTTATTAAAATAGTGGAGAGCAAGAGTGTTTAGTTCTATAAAAATTGCATTAATGTTAGTGGTGTTAGCAGGTGCCGGTGGAGGATTTATGTATGTAAAGAATCTAAAAGCCGACTTGGCTACATCAGAGGCTAACAATGCCAAGCTAGAGCAAAGTGTTGAAAGTCAGAAAGCTGTTATTAAACAGATGAAAGAAGACTTTGAAGCAATGACCAAAATAAAGGCAGAAATAGAAAAACAAAACAAAATTCTTAAAGCCGAATTTGCGGCTTTGGATAAAAAGTTCAATAAAATAAACGGAAAAGGCGAAGTACGTGATATTGGTGATCTCGCAACGAAGAGGCCTGAGTCCGTAGAGAAGATAATTAATAAAGGAAGTACCAATGCAATGAGATGTAGTGAAATTGCAATGGGTAGTCCGTTAACAGAGAAAGAGAAAAATGCTACTAAGAAATCCGAAATCAATTCTGAATGTCCTAGTATTGCTAATCCTAACTACGTTCCTTACTAGTTGTGGAACAGCAGTTAAGCAATTAGAAATCTTTTCAGTAAAAGAAGAGAGACAACCTCTTGAATTACCAGCACCGTTAACACCTAAATTAGAAGAAATTAAATGGACTATAATCACGTCTGAAAATGCTGAAGAAGTGTTTGCTAAACTAAAAGCAGGTAACGTAGACCCTGTATTATTTGGCCTAACAGACGAAGGTTATGAAGCATTAGCTAAAAACTTCGCACAGATTCGTGCTTATATGCTACAACAAGACGAAATAATCAAATCATACAAAGAGTACTACGAAGGTACTAAGAAGAAAAACTCCGACAAAGACAAGTAATATCAGATAAATACACATATAATACGAGGAGTATATATGTGGGAAATGATAGAAAGAATGGCTACAGATAGACTGTGGATTTACACAGCACTTGTAGGGTCTTTGTTTGGTCTTGCTTTTTCAACTTACTTTAAATCAACAAGACTTGGACTATGGATGTACAGCTATTTTGACCGCTGGGCAGACTACCTTGTAGAACGTTGGGGTTGGACTTGGCTACAGCAACCAGATGATGCTTGGAGAAAGAAATATCCATACGTAACTAAAAAGATAGACGAGCTAGAAGCACGTATCAAGAAAATAGAAAAGAAAAAGTAAAATGTTTGATCAATTAGGAATGGAACTTACTGATATATTAGCACCTTGGATTGCTATACTAATATCTATATCGGCGGCGTTCTGGTTTAAGGACTTTGCAGTTAATTTAATGAGTGGATTAAAATTTAAATTTAATCCTGCATTTAACGAGGGTGATCATATAATACTAGATGACGATGATGCAATCATTGTTAAGATAGGATTACGTGAAAGTGTCTTTGGAGTATACAGAGACAAAGGATATGTATGGAGATTCATACCCAACGATAGATTAAAGTTTCATAAACTTGAGAAGATTATAAATCAAGATTTACATTTAGATTCTGCGGCAGAAAAAGGACGTAGAATACAGGCAATGATCGATAAGGCACAAACAGAAGCAATAGAAGAAAATAAAAGTGAAATTGAAAATATAAAAAATGGAAAAAGAAAATAAAATAGATAATAAGGGGGCAAAGCCTGTGGCAGATGTCAAGAAAAAAGTAAATGTAGAGTTAGAAGTAGACACTTCTGTTAAGGACTTAGGTCCTAATCCGTATGCAAAATTAATACATATGGCTAGAGCTGTAGATAGTTGGAGAATATTTCCACGTATCTTTATTACAGTTTATATTGTTTTATTATACCAAGTTGTTCATTGGTACATGGGCTTAGGCACATCGGCTACTATGGAACAATCTGGACTAGTTAGTGTTGTTGTAGGTGCGGGTGCGGCCTGGTTCGGCTTATACGCAGGTACCAGTAAGAAGTCTGACAAGTAAACTACACGATAAGTAATAGTATGGACTATTACAACTCGTTAGGTGTATCACGAAACGCCACTGATAAAGAGATAAAGAGTGCATACAAAAAACAAAGTATGCAACACCACCCTGATCGCACGGGTGGCGACGATACCAAATTCAAAGAAATAAACGAAGCATACCAAACACTATCTGATCCTGAAAAGAAACAGATGTATGATCAGTTTGGTACAACAGATCCACAACAAATGCACAGAACACACCAAGGCCAACAGTTTCATTTCAACATGGGCGGAAATGGTTTTGAAGAAGTGTTTAGCACTTTCTTTGGTGAAGGATTTGGACAAGCAAATCCATTCCAACACCGTAGACAAATGAAGAATCAAGATATTACAATCGCCGCAGACATAACATTAGAAGATATTATAAACGGTAAAGAAGTTATAGCAACATACAGGCTACCAAGTGGTAAAGAACAAACGGTTAACATTACGTTACCAAAAGGTGTACGTCCTGGCGATACTATACGTTATTCAGGAATGGGCGGAGACCAAATTCCACAGATGCCAAGAGGTAACTTATTCGTAAAAGTAAGAGTCAGAAGACATCCTGATTATGAGGTGGACGGCATAAATTTATATATAGAAAGAAACGTTAGTGTATTCGATCTATTACTAGGCACAAACATCAGAGTTAAAACATTACACGGCAAAGACATAAGTGTTAGTGTTCCTCCAGGCTCCAATTCAGGTACAACTTTTAGTATAAGTGGACAAGGCTTACCAGACCAAAGAAGTGGTAGAACAGGTAACTTGTTTATGAAGGTTATTGGTGTAACACCAAAGATTACAAACGAAGAAATTAGAGAAAGACTAGCAAAGATAAAAGATGAAATTGATATATCACCCAAATAGTTGGTTAGACAAAAAAGTTAAGCCATTCGACTTTGACAATCTAAATGCAAAAGAGATTGAAGAAGAAATGATCGAAATCATGGACAAGAATCAAGGTGTAGGACTTGCGGCAAACCAAGTTGAGCTTGATGCACAGATTTTTATTATCAAACCAGAAGGCTTAAAGGACTACGAAGATAACAAACCATTTGCAATTATTAATCCTAAAATTACAGCAGTATCAGAAGAGATGATTGAAGGTGAAGAAGGTTGTTTAAGTTTTCCGTTACTATACTTTAAGGTTAAAAGACCAGTTGGATTGGTAACAGAGTGTCTTGACTCTAGCGGAAAAGAGTGTACAATAGAGTTAACAGGTTGGAATGCGAGAATCTTTGGTCATGAATATGATCATCTATACGGAATCAACTACATAGATAGAGTAAGTAAATTGAGATTAGATATGGCTAAGAAGAAGCAGAACAAATTAATGAAACGAATATCAAGACAAGTAAAGGATACTAAATTATATGGTTGAACCTAGCGAACAGTTACAGTTAGTTTTTGATAAAGCAGTAGATGTTGCAAAAAAGTTACATCATGAGTATGTAACCATTGAACATTTATTGTTTGCGATGTTATGCGAGGATAGTTTTGCTAAAATTATAGAAGGCTACGGTGCAGACCCAGAGTTCCTTAAAAAGAATGTAGAGAATTATTTAAAAACACAAACAGAAACCATTCAACTAGACAAAGCTCAGGCTAAAAAGTACAAGCCTAAGAAAACACACGCAGTTGAAAGAGTATTAAACAGAGCATTTACGCAAGTATTGTTTAGTGGACGTAACCATATTGATTGTTCAGATGTATTTTTAAGCATCATGAACGAAAAGAAAAGCTGGTCGTACTATCATATTGCTAAATGCAACATTGATAAAGAAAAATTTGCAGATTACTTGAGTAACGAAGTAGCAGAAAGCTATGAAGATGAAGAAATGCAAGGTATGGCTACTAGAGCTTTACGTTCATTTACAAGTAATCTTAATTCAGAAGTAGACAAAGGTAAGATTGATCCTGTTATAGGACGTATAGACGAATTAGATTCTATTGCACTCGCTTTAGGTAGACGTGCAAAGAATAACGTTTTGCTAGTGGGTGATCCAGGTGTAGGTAAAACAGCTATTGCTGAAGGCCTTGCCTGGAACATCGTCAATAAAACAGTTCCAGAGTTTTTATTAGAGTATAGTGTTTATAACTTAGACATAGGAAGTATGTTAGCAGGTTCTAAATACAGAGGTGACTTTGAAGAACGTTTTAAACTTGTTATGTCAGCACTAAAGAAACGTGGTAAAACTATTGTATTCATAGATGAAGCACATATGATGAATGGTGCTGGTGCAGGTGGCGGACAAAGTTCCAATGATTTAGCTAATATGTTAAAGCCTGTACTAACAAAAGGTAATATTAAAGTAGTAGCAAGTACAACTTGGGAAGAATACAGAAAATACTTTGAAAAAGACCGTGCATTAATGCGTAGGTTTGCTAGAGTAACTGTTGACGAGCCAAGTAAAGAAGTAACTAAAGATATCTTAGAAGGTATCAAGAAGTATTATGAGGAGTTTCATAATACAGTTATTACAGAACAAGCTATTGATAGTGCAATTAAATTGAGTGTTAAGTATCAAGCAGATAAGAAACTGCCAGATAAAGCAATTGATTTGATTGACTGTGCTTGTAGTAGATTTAATTTAAAAGATCCTAAGGCAGAAAAGATAATTGGTGAAGAAGAAGTTCAGTTTGAACTTGCAAAAGCAGTAAACTTACCTGAAGAGCAAGTTAAAGAAAAAGAAACTAACAATCTAGCTAAACTTGAAAAGAATCTTAAAGGCGAAATATACGGACAAGACAAAGCAATTGATGAAATTGTTGATAAAATACTTGTTGCCCAAGCAGGACTTAAACCAGAAAACAAACCAATTGGTTCATTTGTATTCATGGGTCCAACTGGTGTTGGTAAAACTGAAACTGCAAAACAACTTGCCAATCAGTTAGGTGTAAAACTAGTTAGATTTGATATGTCAGAATATCAAGAGAAACATAGTGTTGCCAAACTGATAGGTTCACCTCCAGGATATGTAGGCTTTGAAGAAAACGCAGGATTATTAATTACAAAAATTCAAGAAAATCCTAACTGTGTATTATTGTTAGATGAAATTGAAAAATCACATCCTGATGTTAGTTCTTTATTGTTACAAATTATGGACAATGGTTTTGTTACAGGTTCAAATGGTAAGACTGCTGACTGTAGAAACATTGTATTGATCCTAACTACTAACTTAGGTTCACAAGAAGCTGAAACTAATGCTATTGGCTTTGGCGATGTTGTTAAAGAATACGAAGATACAGAGTTGAAAAAATTCTTTGCACCAGAGTTTAGAAATAGACTTGATGGTACAATGACATTTAATAAACTTGAAAAGAATACTATGATTAAAATTGTTGGCAAGTTCCTAGTAGAACTAAAAAATATGCTAACTGAAAAAGGTGTAACAACTACAGTAAGTGACGGTGCAATAGACTTGTTAGTTGACAAAGGCTTTGATGCTAAAATGGGTGCAAGACCTTTACAACGTGTCATCGACAAAGACATCAAGACACCTTTATCTAAAAAACTCTTGTTTGGTGATTTAAAAGATGGCGGTACATTAAATATCGATATAAAAGGCGATAAATTTGTATTAAATATCGATAAAATCAAGGAGCAAGAAACCGTTGATCAAAAGAACTAGTAATAAATTGTTTTGGGACAAGTACGCCTACAAGTTAGGAGTATATAATTCCGCTACACATATCTTTAGAAACAAAAGACTAGAGACTGCTCGTACTGCCATTGACGGATTAGAACTTGCACAAAGTCAAGGACACCCATTAAGAATAAAGTTCCATAGATACTCGCAAAGAGAAACTGATATAAGCGAGAATGACTTTCACGATTTGAAAGTATTAATTACACACTTCCAAGACAACGAAGATTTTATGTTAAGATGTGAAGGTTCACGTCTTGGTGTTTATTCTAATAATGTAAATTGGTTAAAGACCATAGGTAGAAAATTAAAAGATCCACCTTGGTTGTGGGAACCAACAATGCCTAACATGGAAAAGAATACCATTGTTGTAAACAAGCCAGTTGATTATGAATTCAAAGCATATCTAAATGGTACTGCTGATCCTAACTTCGCAGACTACTGCCTTAACAACAAGGACAAGATTAGAGCTGGAGATAGGCTAATACGTGACCTAAAACAGGAACGTAATTTGAAGGGCAAATACATATATGTTAAGAATGATAGCATACTAACTATCGTTAGATTGTTCTTAAATGACAATATAATGCGAATCGATAAGCTCGTATACCAACCCTAAACTAGATAAGTACTTGCATGAAGAAGAAAACTAAAGTATTTGGAAAGAAAAAAGCAAAGAAAGACATACCCTTTGAACCTAAACCATATTACTACACACAACGTGACTGGGATAGAGTCGTAGGGTGGGGAAAAGTACCAAAAGAGTACCAATACCCCGGATTAGATTATTCGGATAAATAATACTATGTCCAGTTCAGAAACAATAATGTCAAATCAAGTACACGCAGGAGACTCTACTTCTACGGTGGTAACAGGTACCAAGTTTAAAGGTGATGGTTACTATGGTAGAGCAGATGGGTTTCACACAGTTCAGTATAATGTAGCAGGTTTTAATGGTACTATAAAAATGCAAGGTACACTTGCAACTGATCCTGCAGAAGCTGACTACTTTGATATTGCTGGTACTGAATCTAATGGGACAGAAGGAAGTTACTTTTACAATTTTACAGGTAACTTTGTATGGGTAAGAGCACACGTTACATTTACATCAGGTACTGTACAGAGTGTTTTATTGAATCACTAGGATATTAGCATGAAAAACTTTATTAATATTGTATGGGATAACAAGGCGTTAAGCGAAGTAGATGAGTATCTAGTAGATACTGTACTAGAATGTGCTGATGAGGCCTTAGTAGAGGACGAAACTAACTACGAAACATACGATACTATAGATGGTGGTACTGTATTAGCTGTAGAGCTACATAAACAGCTAAATGACGAAGAATCTACTGTTATAGCAGAGCGATTAGCTAACAAATTGTTTGATTTAGGCCACAATAACTTCGATATCGAAATTTCCGTCTAGCTTTAAACTATGATAAATACTCTTAGTATAGGAGTATTCTATGTCTAAAACATTTAAAGATTATTTAAAAGAAACAGAGGAACAAAACCGCTGGGTTGAGGAAACTTATGACGGTGATGACTTCTACATCGCATATGGTGATATGTGGTTTAACGAAGACGAGATTGTAGACGAAGCTGAATACCAAGGACGTAAAGTTAAACTTGGAAAGCCAATGAGAGGCGATGTCAAGAAGTTTAAAGTATACGTCAAAGATCCTAAAACAAAGAACGTTAAAAAAGTAAACTTCGGTGATCCAAACATGAAGATTAAGAAATCAAACCCTGCAAGACGCAGATCATTTAGAGCAAGACACAACTGCGATAATCCAGGTCCAAGAACAAAAGCAAGATATTGGAGTTGTCGCAAATGGTAAAACTTGCAGAATTCATAGAACAGGAAAAACAAGAATTCAAGCCATTGGAGTTTGATATCGTAGAGGATCTTTGCATACACATGAAAAACGATCCTATGTTCTATAGAAAACAATATTACCCAACACTTGCACTAATGCAGGACAAGTTGAAGAAGGGCGAAACTGTTGATCAACGTGAAATGTTAATGCCCATGATTGATATGGCAAAGACTCATTACTGTTCAAAGTATGACATACCGAAGAAACCAGAAGATTTGCTCACTGATGATCAGTGTACTGCTATAATCGAAAAAATATACGATGAAGAAATGGAGTTGATCAGAGATGGAGCCTACTAATGTTTTTAAGAGAAATATTCGAAGCACCTAAAGTTGCCGCATTTGCCTTTGGCAGAATGAATCCACCTACAGTTGGACACGCAAAACTTGTTGATAAAATCAAATCACAAGAAGGTGAACCTTTTCTCTTTTTAACACATACACAAAAACCTAAAACAGATCCTTTGTCTTTTGACGAAAAAGTTTTCTTTGCACAAAGAAGTTTTACTGGAGTAACAATAGGTGATCAAAAAGTAAGAACAATAATAGATGCCATGCAATTTTTAGAAGCAAAAGGTTATTCAGATATTATATATGTAGCAGGTTCAGATAGAGTTGCACAGTTTGAAAAATTATTAAACACATACAATGGCAAAGATTATAATTTTAATTCTATTAAGATAGTAAGTGCAGGACAACGTGATCCAGATGCCGAAGGTGCAGAAGGAATGAGTGCAACTAAGATGCGTCAAGCGGCTTACGAAGATGACTTTGACACTTTCAAACAAGGTGTTGCAAGTGATGAAAAAACTGCAAAGATGATGTTTGATAAAATACGTGTTGGCATGGGTGTTTCAGAAGATTTACAAGAACTTATTGTTAAACAACAAAAGCCTAAATTAGATGTGCTGAATAACATAGCAAGTAGAAAAGATGGAAAGCCTTTTCCTTTAAGTTGGAATGCAGGACCAGATGAAATAAGTGTGGGTGGCAAAGTATATATTGAACCTGCAGAAGCAAATAAGTTTATACGTTTCTATGACAACCAAGAAAAAGAAAATCAAGAACT
>MDSW01194147.1_pt1 | contig 25942 bp, 18 predicted proteins | sample 811171 | NCBI WGS metagenome assembly MDSW01 (sample SAMN05326641, study PRJNA326480) | marine metagenome | isolation source: seawater | place: Atlantic Ocean: North West | collected 2012 | reverse complement strand
TGCTGCATCGCTTGCGTCGCTCATGTCTGCCGCATCGCTTGCGTCGCTCATGTCTGCCGCATCGCTTGCGTCACTCATGTCTGAGGCATCGCTCGCGTCGCTCACATCTGAGGCATCACTTGCATCCGCTGCATCGCTCGCATCGTCTAGCTCACAAGTTCGAGCATCGGAACATGTTGTGCCGGGCGAGCACTCACCGCAGCTACCACCGCAGCCGTCTGGACCGCACTCCGCCCCCACGCAGTTTGGTAAGCATTCAGAGTTGCTGGTGCACTCACTTGGTGCGCCTTCGCAAAGGAATCCCTCTTCAATTAAACACGCCGCAGAACAGCCATCGCCATCCTCGGTGTTCCCATCATCACAACCTTCAAACTGGGCGATAACGCCATCACCGCAAGCATCATTTTGACCAGGCTCGGGTATGACTCCTTCACAGCCCACAATCAAAAGTGTCATTAAAACGAAACAAAATTGTTTGGTAATATTCATTGATGTTCCTATGAATGCTGATTACAAATTGAAAAGTCGCATGAGTTTTTCGCGCAGCTCTCCCCACACTTGAATTTTAATCCGCAGCAGAGGGTGCCGCAATCAATTCTTACGTGTACTTAGGTGAACTTTTGTAGGAGTTTTGTTCTCAGGTTGTAAGGTTGATCCCTAGTCGGTTAAGGGCAACCACCGGCACTGTTCTCACATGCATATGGATTGTCACAGGTGTATCCCACAATGCCACACGAGTAAGTTCCGTCAATACATGTGGATTCACAGCAATCACCACCATCCCAGCCACATCCTGAGTTGTTAGTCGTCGCATCGCACCAGCCATCGGCAATGTAAGAGGCGTCACCGGTGCAGTTACAACCACCGTTATTTTCGCAAGCACTCGGGTCCTGACAATTGTAGCTGGCCCAAGCGCCGCACTCGTAGGTTCCATCCAAGCAAGTGGATTCACAGCAATCACCGCCGTCCCAGCCACATCCCGAGTTGTTGGTGGAAGCATCGCACCAGCCATCACTCAAGTAAGAGCTATCTCCAGCGCAATCACCACTGCCGCCGGTTTGGTCTGGGCAGGCATCCAAAAAGTCATCACAGCAATCACCCAAAGCAGTACAGCTTGAATCGCAAGAGCAGGGCATGCCATTGCTTGGTGTTATGGTTCCGCACATGCCGACGCAACTTGCGCAACCACCTGCGTTTTCACAGGCATTGGGGTCTTGGCAATCGAAGCTTTGACCGGTGGTGCCTCCGCAGTCGAAGGTAGCGTCCACACAAGAACTGGCACAGCAATCACCGCTGTCCCAAGTGCATTCTTCCGTATTGCAAGAAGAGTCACAGTACCCATCACCACCCCATGACTGGCATTCCTCTGAACAGGTCGCGATGCCTACACAAAGTTCATTGTCAAAGTTGCAAGCAGCGTTGTTACAAGCATCATCACATACGCCATTGGTAAGTAGGGCAGCTGTACACCCTGGCGAACATTCACTGGTTGACGCACAGTCGCCTCCGTCGAAGTTACATAGGGCATTGTTGCAAATTGAGTCACACACGCCGTCACCAAGCATGAATGATGGGCAAGTGCAGGTAGGGTCATTGGCGCAATTGGTGGTGTCGTATTGACAGTTAAGATAACAGGCAAGGGTGCCAGAGTCGTATCCTAATGTTGAACAGGTAGCACCGTTCATATTGTTTCCATCGCATTGTTCTTCGTTTTCAACAGTGCCATTGCCGCAGAAGCTATTGTCAGTGGTGCACTGAGATACATCGAATCCGCTGCAGTCATCTTGGCAGCCCAAATTTCCGCCATTGAATCCCAAGCTTTCGCAGGTTTGGCCGGCCAGGTCTGTGCCGTCGCAGGTTTCACCCACATCTCTCTCGTTATCCCCACAACTTAAGTTTGGACTGGTGCAAAGTGTTGTGTCGAAACTCATACAGTCTTCCGCGCAGGATAGTATGCCTTCGTTAAATCCTAAGTCTGAACAATTTTGGTTGAGTAGATCTGTACCATCACAGACTTCGATACCCTCTTGGAAGTCGTTTCCGCACTGGGTGCTGCTACACTGGCTCGTGTCGAAGCCATCGCATGTGTCGTTACAAGAGAGCTCACCAGCTGGGAATCCAAAGGAGGCACAAGTTTTGTCTTCAGCGCCAAAGTCTATTCCGTCACAGGTTTCGCCAAGCTCTGCCGTATTGTTTCCGCAGACCGCGTTTCGGGTGGTGGAGGATGGATTGTTAACTGCCTCGCAGCCACTTAGGAGTGCGGTAACGCTCAGGATGCAGCAGGCCAACAAGGCTGATAGCCCAGCTACATTTGAAGATTCGGTTCCGCGAGAGGGTATGCTCATGTCATACTCCGGGTTACAGCTTGATCGATGCCGCGGTTAATCAATTGTCTTATCCGTGGCTGCGCTAAACTTAATGGTAGAGCAAAGAGCAATGGCTCTCAAATGTTTGCGAGATAAATACCGTGGCTAGAGATCCTTTGTTCGCTGGGGACTTTTATATGGCAGCCTTATTTCTGTAGGGCGATTGCCTGTCCTAATTTGAGAAATTGAAGTCTGGCGGATAAATATACGTGATTTGGTTATATATGAACGAAATAAATATAAGTGAATTTCTTACCTTTGCGTGTATGATTATGACTTACGTTCTTATGTTTAAAGGCTTCCTTGAAATCGTTTAATTTTTTCTGAGAATGGCGCTATGTGTCAGTCTCAATTAGCTTTTTTCGGGGTCGACACCCACTCGGCAATGATACAATGTTCCAAGTGTTCAATAGCTGTTTGATGCTAAGAGGAGCCACTTGAAATGACGAATTCGACCGACCACCTAATTGAAACAATTAGAAATTCCATTGTGGGTTCAGACGCCGCGATCGATGTTCCATATGGTTTAAGAAGAGTCACATATGCTGACTATACTGCCAGCGGTCGTTCGCTTTCTTTCATTGAAGACTTTATTCGCAATGAAGTGATGCCCCTTTATGCAAACACGCACACTGAAACCAGTGGTACCGGTTTACAAACAACGCGGTTTCGCGAAGATGCTCGCGATATGATTCACAAAGCAGTGGGTGGCTCCGACGATGACTTGGTTGTGTTTTGCGGCTCCGGTGCAACGGCGGCCATCAATAAGTTGATTGATATCCTTAACCTGCGTTTGCCGGCTGATCTTGACAGTCGATACAACTTTTCGAGTCAGATCCCTGAAGAGGAGCGGCCCGTTGTTTTTATTGGCCCCTATGAGCACCACAGTAATGAGTTGCCATGGCGTGAGACAATTGCCGACGTGGTGATGATTGATGAGGACCCGGATGGGCGCATTGATTTGGTCCATCTTGAAGAAATGCTGACCAAATACGATGAACGACCGTTGAAAATTGGTAGTTTTTCAGCGGCGTCGAATGTGACAGGGATTGGCTCGAAGACGCGAGATATAGCGGCACTTTTACATCGCTACGGAGCATTGTCTTTCTGGGATTTTGCCGCGGCGGGACCTTACGTCCGTATTGAAATGAATATGGAAGATGACCTTGATGATGGTCACCTCGTTTACAAGGATGCTGTATTTATTTCACCCCATAAGTTCATTGGTGGCCCGGGCACACCGGGGATATTGGTGGCGAAACGTCACCTGTTTCATAATAGAGTGCCAAGTACCCCGGGTGGAGGAACAGTTTCTTATGTGACTGAAGAGTCTCACTCCTACCACAACGATCCGGTACACCGTGAAGAAGGTGGGACGCCGGCAATCATTGAGAGCATTCGGGCCGGGCTGATTTTTCAGCTCAAAGAGGCGGTAGGTTTTGACGAAATCCGCAAGCGCGAAGAATCATTTACAAAGCGTGCTATTGAGCGATGGGGTAACAATCCCAATATCGAAATATTGGGCAATCCGGATGCCTGGCGGCTCTCGATTGTTTCTTTTATGGTGAAATTTGACAAAGGGTATTTGCATCACAATTTTGTGGTTGCTCTTCTCAATGATCTCTTGGGTATTCAAGCTCGTGGTGGGTGTTCTTGCGCTGGTCCCTACGGTCACCGTCTTTTGGGTATCGACTTGATGCGTGCCCGTGAATACGAGCGAGCCGTCCAAATGGGGTGTGAGGCACTTAAGCCTGGTTGGGTTCGAATGAACTTCAACTATTTTATCTCCGAGACGGTTTTTGAGTTTCTTCTCGATGCAGTTGAACTTATCGCGAATGAGGGTTGGAAGTTACTTCCTGACTATCGGTTCGAGCCAGAGAATTCATTGTGGCGACATCGGTTTAAAAAGTTAGAAGCATCCATGAACCTTACCGACGTTACCTACAGCTGCGGTAAAATGCAGTACCGCTCGCGTCATGCCACGGAGCCGGAGTGGGCGCTTGGCGGGTATATTGAAGAGGCCAAAAGAATTATTGCCGCACGAGAGATTGTCGACCGAGACAGCCCGCGCAAACGGTATGGCTTTGATTCTGAGTTGGATCGACTGCGGTGGTTCCCGCTTCCTAATGAAATCAATGAGCGGTTGCCCCACAAGCCTGCCGCGTAAACATTAAAGAAATACTTTCCTATCTCTTTTTTCTGAATAAAATCAGCCCTCTTGAGTCTTTTTTAGTGGAGTCGCCCGCTCCCGCTGGGGTGCGGCGACGAAGTCCACTATAATCTCAACCGGACCCTTGGTGGGTCCCACTCGAAGAGGGTTTATGTGATGAATAAGTACGCCTTAATTACGTGGACCAGCATGCTGGCATTTTTGTGTTCTGTGCCAGCCTTAGCTGTTGATCCAAACTCTACCGATGCACGGGCCATCATGGATGGTGTTTTCGATCGAGAAACCGGTGACCGATTGTCATCCAAGATGGTCATGGTCATCGAAGATAAAAGCGGTCGAAAACGCGAACGAGCGCTTAACGTACGAAGCATGAATTTCGCAGATGGCTCAAAAAGCTTGATGCGATTTTCGGCACCCGCAGATGTTAAAAATACCGGGCTTTTGTCCGTAGATTACGATGATGGGGCAAAAGATGATGACCAGTGGCTTTACTTGCCGAGTTTGAGAAAATCTACGCGCATTGCATCGACGCAGAAGTCCGGGTCATTTATGGGAACGGATTTTTCTTATGCGGACATGACCAAAGCCGACCCAAAAGACTACGATTATAAAATCTTAAAACAATCTGTGCAGGTGAATGGCCAAGACTGTTGGCTTTTGGAAGCACGTCCAAAAACAGAGAAGGCGGCCCGGGAAACAGGTTATCTCAAAACGAACATTTGGGTGGATAAGGCTCGTATGATTGTTTTACAGACTAAAGCTTGGGTTAAGGCGGGCAAGCGCCTGAAGTATCTTAAGTTCGAAGACATCAAGAAGGTGGATGGTATTTGGGTGATTCATAAATTGAGCGCTCAAACTCGAAAAGGTAAATCAATTGAGTCAACCACCGTGATGATTTACTCAGAGCTTACTCTCAACGATAAACGTGTAAGCGAACAAGACTTCTCACAGCGTGAGATGGAGAAGTGATTTGAGGGGCATCTAGTCATGCCTATTTGGCCCGTCTTTTTTATACTGACCGCTGTTTTTTTGTGTCCGGTGCAGAGTTTTGCTGCGCCCAGTGAATCTCTATCTTACGCTGATGAGGACGAGGAAGGCTGGGGGGATGAGGACGAGGAAGAAGGCTGGGGTGAGGAAGATGGTGATGATTTCGGATTTGAAAACACCGTCGATGTTACGGACATAAAAATTGATACCGAGGCTGCCAATCGCGAATGGGAATTGAGTCTTGATGATTTTTTGAGATCAGATACTGGCCTGTGGATGAAGAGGCTGCAGTCGAACCCATTTGCTAAAGCGCGTCAGAGCTTAGACCTTAAATTTGCTTACAGTTATAAGTTTTTTAGCTTGGTGGTAGCGGGACACGCTGAGTATGACCTCGCTTATCTCTATGAGCGTGATTCCTACAGTCAAGAAGATTTGGAGTCTTACGAGTACTTGGTTCAGCTCCGTGATGCTTACCTAAAGTTCGGATTCGATAGTTGGGAGCTTGTTCTCGGCCAGCAAATTATTACGTGGGGCGAAGGTGATGTTTTGAGCCCCATCGATGTGATCAACACGAGAGACCAGCGTGAACCGGGTCTTGCTGATTTGGATGATATCCGGGTACCGGCTTTGTCCAGTCGCTTAAGTTACTTTTTTAAAGGTGCTCGCTATGAATTTGTGGTGGTCCATTTTCCACACTACGGCATGCGGCCCCCACCTTTTGGGGAGTTCAGCCCTTTGCCGGCCGCACTGCAAAGTGGCCCCATTCGCTTTGATTTGGATGCAATTCAAAGTCGAAAACAATTTTATTATCGAGACGAGCCCATTGGATTCTCATTGGACAACCAGCAATACTTTTTCCGCTTTCAATACAAAGGGGCAGGGCTGGATGTAGCTGTTCATGTTGCCAGTGTTCTCTATCGGGAGGGTGTGGTGAGTATTGCAAACACCAGTGAACTTCTTGACCCAACCATTGATACGGTCGGGGTAGATTTTAAGCATCCACGCTATATGTTGGGCGGGATAGCATTGGCTGCACCGGTGGGACCGTTTATCTTGAAATTTGAGGGTGTGGTTGAGGGGCAAAAGCCACTTGGTGTGATCGATAGCAACAATCAAAATACGTTTTTGAGCTTGGCGGTAAACCCTACAGATATTGTGACCTTTATGGGGCATGTCACCTATTCCGGATTAGCAGATCAGACATTTACGCTGGAGTTACAAAAATCGATAGCATTGCAGTTACCAGATAACGTCGCCATTGACCCCGGTGCACCGGTGATAGCATTGCGGTCCAGTCACAATTTCTTGCGCAATGACCTAGAGCTTAATTTTTTGTTTTCGATGTTTGGATGGACCGGAAATCAGGGACTCTTTGGGCGAGCAGAAATTGGCTACAATTGGTTTGACGGTTTCAAGACATCACTTGGATACATCGCTTACTTGCCAAGCGATGCCTCAGACGACCTTGGACCTCTGTCGGGGTACGATTACCACGACCGCTTATTTATTAAAATCAGGTTTGATTTTTCATTGCTTTAATGGGCTCTTAGGCCGTTCGCTCGAGTACTGAGAAATAAATGGGTCCGTAAGCCGAGGTGTCAGGTAGTATATGCCAACCGAAGGTTGTCGGCTCTCCAATAGGCCATTGGGTCTCTATAACTTGAACTTTACCACTTTTTTTCTTGAGCAACTTCTCAATGATTTTATCGTTTTCCTGAGGGGCCAGTGCGCAGGTTGAGTAGACCATTCGACCTCCGACACGAAGAACCAATAGGGCGGACGCAAGCATAGAGTATTGTCTTTGTGCCAGTTGCTTAACTCTGGAGAGTCCCCAATCGTCTAAGGCATTGTCGTCGTGTAAGACATGACGCTCACTGGAGCATGGAGCATCGAGAAGAATGCGGTCGTAGGCTTCGGTTTCAAATACACACCATTTGGTGGCGTCATGCCCTGTGACGCGCACACGCTCGCGAACATTAGCCGGAAGATAAGAGTCGAGAACACGCTTGAGTCGACCTCGGCGAGAAGCTGAACGATCGTTGCTGACCAGTGAGCCGGCGGTGGCGATTTTCTCCGCGAGTATGAGGGTCTTGCCTCCGGGGGCGGCGCAAAGATCCAAAACGTCATCACCCGATTGAACCTCGAGTGCTTCGGCGGCAATGACGGATGCGCCATCCATCATAAAGTACTCCAAAGGCTCGGGTCCCGTGGGTGGGGCGAGAGGTGTTCTTGATTCGTATGCAGAGGAAGACCATGCGGCTTGAGAAAGGCCATCTAAGGCTGCAGTTCGCTCAGCGAATGCGTTGAGTCGAGCGACCGATTGCTTGGGCTCCAGAAGAGCATTTCGAAGAAGGGGCCACCGCTCTTGAAAGAGCTCACTGTAGAAGGCTTCAAAACCTTCGCGCCCCTTTGGGCGGGTCTTTTTCATGAAGCATTTTTATACGGAATTGGTTGGTTTAACCAGAACGATTGGCTGCAATAAGAAAATAAGGAAGGGCGGGGGAACTTTTAGGGGGAGCTAACCCCCACCCTTCCCAGGGGAACTTACGCTTTAATTTGAGGAGGGTAATTCGATTGTTTGAGCCATCGCTGAGTTACCGTTGAATGCTGTGTCGCAAGACGCGATGGCCATGTTTAAGACCAATAGAATGACGATTGCTTTGAATACTTTCATGTCTTTGTCCTTTTGGTTTTCCTCGTCGATTCAATTGAATCAAGTGAGGAAGCTGGTCATTGCCAATACAGATATTTCTGTGATGCTTACGTATGTAATAATCTTTAGTAATCTCATGGTTTTCTCTCCCCCGGTTTCAGTAAATACGGCCCCCCCACGTTCTCTCCAATTCCCACCTGGGCCGTATTTGTTTTTCTTTACACAATAAGCATTGCAACTGATGTGCCACTTTGAAGATTCAGGTTTTTGGGCCTATTGTGTGATCGGGATCACCGAAAATAGCGCAAACGCCCTTTCCAGGCGGATATCCGGCGACGGTAAGCTGACGGTCCACCGTCAAGATGTTGGGAATTTGACTCCGCCGGTGTGGCATAATGAGACAATATGTATGCGCTTGTCTGCGATGGTGCGTGGGGTGATTTAGACCAAGTGTCCTCTAAATGGACCTGCATTGCGCACCAAGACTGTGCTTGGCATACCAGAGGTCAGTCGCGTTAACGTATCGGCGTAAGCATGTTCTTCCCCTGATTCGGGTACCGGGAGACCGATAAAGACCAATTTTCCGCTTTGTGAGTGCTCTTGAATGAACTCTTCGAGAGACTTCTCATTGGGCTTTACCAATACATCTACATCTGCGCTGATACGGATATCCTCGAGCATCGCCTGAAACTCTTTCTCACGTTCCGCCGCGATTTCTCTATCGTTTACAATGCTCTTCAGGACAATCCGGCTGTTTTGCCAGCCCTTGGCCAGTGAAAGAAGGTGTGCCAGCAATAGCATTAAATCGCCGTTGTGCTGTTTGCCTTTCCACCAGACGATGAGATCTCGGTTGGCCGATGAGGTGGGGACATCCCGATAGATAATCGTACATTTTTCGAGCTGGGATAGTTTGCGGGTCTGAGTGAGCAACTTAGCCAAGACAGCCGAGTCTTTACCGGACCAGCCAAAGACAGCCGTATTGGAGTCGAGACCGGCAAATCCATTGGCCTGCGCTGCGGTGATGATACCCGTGTCCAAGTTCGCAACGGTGGCGACTTGGCAAAAGCCCTGAATATTATTCTGCTCTAACCAAATATTGGTGGCTTGTTGTTGCTCCAGGTGCCTTGGGTTGTCGTCTAAGTCTCCCTCGAGCAGGGTCATGACCGTCACAATGCCTCGCTGTTGTCCAAATGCATCGCACAAGCCCAGCATCCGAATATTTTGCTGGGGGCTTTTGGAGAAGCAGAGGATATGAGGTCGCCAGTTACGTGGGTCAAATTGTGCTGTCCGAACTTTGAGTAAGCCGTAGCGAGTGAGGCTCATCCACAGACCGCTTCGAGCATCCCCCCAGGTCGTCCGCAGGGTTCGCCGGTTGATCCAAGAAAAGAGAATGACTTCGATTAAGAACGCGACACAGCAGGCCATGGGGTTGATGGCAAACATCGCGAAGAAACAACCAGCGGCTCCAAGAAATGAGGCCCACCATGGAATTTTAATTTCGGGTCGAAAAGATGGGTCACCAATGAGGGTTTCCAGGCAAGCCACGGCGTTGAGAGCACCGTAAGTAGTCAGAAAGAAAACCGTGAGCCACTCGGCAACCATATTCAGATTCCCGAGACTGACCGCAGCCAAAGCGACCCCAGCACTGACATAGAGTCCCAGTACGGGTTCACCGGTGGTTGGGTGGGTTCGGGTAAAAACCTTCGGGGCAAGTCGGTCCAGCGCAAGAGCTTGGAGTGTCCGTGGGGCAGAGAGAATACTTCCGAAGGCACTCGAGAGAATAGCTCCCCATAGGCCCGGTAAAATCAGCCAAGGAATCCATGCAACTTTGAGCCAAACGAGCGTGTCTTGTTTCAGTAGGTTCGGACCGGCACTCATATACAGTGCGACCGGGACGATAAGGTAAACGACAAAACCAATGAGTACAGCCGCAAGAACCCCCCGTGGAATTGATTTGCGTGCATCAGCCAGGTCACCCGAGAGGCTCACGCCCGATAAAATTCCGGTTACGGCTGGGAAGAAGACTGCGAAGACTGCCCAGAAGGGGACATCTTCGACCGGCGGAACCGCCTCGGCCATGGTAAGGGGTTCGGTGCTTGAGAAGGTGCCAATAAATAGTGAGACGAGAGAGGCAGCGATGAGCACCATGATAGGTCGCTGTAGCTTCAGAGTGAGTTCGGTGCTTTTGCCGGCTACCGCGGAAACAAGAATGATGATGAGGGCCGCGACCAAGGGAAGAAACCAAGAGGTGTCGAGCAGTTCTTGCGGGAGAACGAATCTAAAGCTTTCGGCCATTCCATAGGCGTAGAGTGTCAGCGATAGTGTTTGGGAAAGGTAGAGTGGGATACCGATGGCTCCGCCCAGTGCAAGCCCAAAGCTTCGAGAGATGAGGTAGTAAGCACCGCCCACGCCGACTTTCATATTGGTAGCCAAAGCGCTCAAGGACAGCGATGTGAGGAGCGTGATGACGTTGGCTAGAATAACGATACCAATGGTACCCGTTAGACCTGCGTGGCCAAGAACCCAGCCCATTCGGAGGTACATAATGACCCCAAGAACGGTCAGTACAGTTGGTGTGAAGACGCCAATAAACGTACCGAGTTTCAGTGAACTCCCGCCTTCTTCGGGGCTCGATGTGTCAGCGCCAGGCTGAGCTTGCATAGGGGTTCCTCAAGTTGAAAATGCAGAGCACTCTCTACCTGAATTTGTCGGGTTAAAAAAGGCGTTAAAAACCCTAAGAATAATAGGGTTAATTGCTCTTTTTGGCGCTGGTTACACTGGGTTCTGAGACGGTTGGTGACTGGGCCGGGAGGCTCACAGAAAAGCCGGTATAGCGCTGACTCATGCCCATTCTAATAACACTAATATTGCCCCCGTGATCCTGCCAGAGGCTCTTGAGGAGCGTAAGCCGTCGCAGTGCACCCATCCCCGCATCATCTTCTTGAGGATCAAGGATTTTCGGGTCGGTATCGGGGTTAAAGCGGTTGCCATTTTGTCCAAATCTCAGGTTCAGACTCCCATATTTATCTCGGTCGATTTCAACCAAGACCTCGGGGGAATCGTTTTGTAGAGCCCACTCGGCACAGCATTCAATAGCGGAGAGAAGAACCCGTCTGAATATCACTGGATTCCCCTCGTAGATGCCATTTTCCTTCGCAAGGTGGTTCAGGTGAACGCCTACAAAATGGGTGCCGTTTTCACGAACCAAGGCTTTGAACTGTCTTTGGATCTCGGCGAGAACCTGCATCTTTTCGATAGCGCCGCCATCGACTCCTGTGAGGCTTCGTATCTCTTGAACAACATGTCCTGATCTCATAACGCCTGTTTGGATATCGGCCACGACCTCGTCCAAAGCTTGAAATTGATTCTGAAAGAAGTCGCGCACACTTTTGGCCTCTTCGCCCGTACCTTCCATCAGTTTATTGAGGACCGACTCCATCTCATCGTGGTGGTCTCGGATATTATCCATGCCACTGCTTATAAAGTTTAGCGGGTTGTTAAGTTCATGAGCCAACTGGGCTGCTACTTGGCTTAACGCATTTTTCCGTTGTTCATCGGCCGCTTGTCTTTCTGCAGTTCGAAGTTTCATCAAGTTGCGAACCATACTGGAGAGTTCAACTTGTTCGAATGGCTTGCTTAGAAAGCCATCGGCTCCAAGGGAGATAGCTTGCTCTTTGCTTTGTTTATCGGATTTCGCTGTGAGTAATATGACAGGAATTGCTGAGAGTCCTGCTGTCGATTTGAGTTCGTTGATTAAATCGGTACCGCTCATGATGGGCATCATCCAGTCCGTGACAATTAAGTCAGGCTTACTGCGAGATGCGATCTCAAAACCCTCTTTTCCATTCTCTGCTTCAATGATTGAGTAACCTTTTTTACCCAGAGTGTGGGCAATCAGTTTTCTCATTTCAGGTAAGTCGTCAACGATGAGAATGCTGCCTTTAGACTGCACATTAGTCTCAGGCACATTCGATGGCTTATTTTGAGCGTGTTCGCTTGCATGGTAGCCACCGTCTGCGAGTAACCAATCTTTAACTCTAAATGTATTGTTGCCACTCGTTTCTGGTTCTTCGCAAACAGGTAGAGAAACCCAAAACCGGCTTCCTAAGTCTGGAATACTTTGTAGATCAAGTTGACCGTTCATGGATTCGACAAGTCGCTTGGCGTAGGCAAGCCCCAGCCCTGTTCCTTCAAATCCTCTGGTTTCTGAATCGTCGACTTGAGCAAACGCGTTGAAGATTCTCTCTTGGTCTTCTTCTTTGATACCCGGTCCGGTATCCGTCACAAACACTCTCGCGTGGTTATCAATGGACTGAATACCCAATTCAATTTCTCCACCGTCGGGTGTGAATTTCAGCGCATTGGACAGAAGGTTGAAGATCACTTTTTCGAGAGCGTCCACCTCGGAAAGGACAAATAGAAGAGGTTTCTCATTGCTATCGAGAACATCTTCGAGATTACGGCCCTCTATAGTTGTTTTAAAGCGAATGTGTTTTTGCAGGCAGGAATATGCAAAGTATTCGCTGCAGGTTTGAACAAAGGAGACCAAGTCCACAGGTCGAATATCGATGGCTCGGTCGCCGCGACCCAGGAGTTGAAAATCTAAGAGCTGGTTAACCAGTCGAAGAAGTCGCTGAGCATTGTGGAGAGCCAGCTGAATATTGGAATCCTCGGGGCTTTCGTTGGCTACTATTTGCAGTGGATTGAGAATCAATGTGAGAGGTGTACGCAATTCATGAGAGATGTTCTGCACGAAGAGTTCCTGCTTATGTTTTTCCTCTGCTAGTTGTTCCCTGGCAACTTCAGCCTCAAAGCCGGCTTCTAGAGCTTCGTATTCTGAGGCTTTGGCAATAACGGATTCTTGAACAGCTTTGTCTGTCTGCTCTTGCAGAGAAGCGGTTCGAGCTGCGATTTCACGTTGCAAACTTTTCGTAATTTGAGGCTCTACCCGGGTGGTTCTGGTCTCCAGTTCAGTTCCTGATTGGCACAGTGCTCCCAGAGCGAGGACCCAACCGGCATTAAAGAGCCAGGTGACTTCGCTGTATGTCCAAAAGAGTTCGCTGTTGATAAAAAGGCTAGCGCCCAGCAGAAGCGTACCACCAATCCAAATCCATTTTTCCGTGGATTTGGCGGCAGTATGATTCAGCATACCTTTTGCCAAGTAAATACAACTGGTAGCCAAGAGAATTGAGAGCGCCGGAACTAAGGTCATCAATGTGGAAAGTGACGCAAAGTAGACATAGCCTATGAGCAGAAGACTCAGGCTTAATGTTATAAGAGATGTTTTATCCAATTGCGCGCGGGCAAGGCTGGGGCGAAAAAGCATCGCAAGGCATGGGGCCATGCCGATAAGTGTAATGGCCTCTAGTTGGTGCAGGAATGACGAAGTAAAGGTCGTCCCCACGGGATCCAGTAATTGAAAGAACGAACCACGTACCGCTAAGAGAACGACGGCGAGAAAACTAAGTGCGCCGAGACCCGTATGAATTCTACTTTTTTCAGTGACAAGTAATGACGTAAATTGCGAGATACACAGAATGAGTAAAGCACCCAGGCAGAGAAAATTCCAAAGGGTACTCATGGAGTTTTGTGCTTTGATTACTTCGGAAAGACCCAGTTCCGGGGCTTTGATGAATCCAGAAAAGTCATGGCTGAAATTTGAAACTTGAACCAGTAATGTAAGCGTATTGTTTGTGGGAGCACTTAAAGGGAGCGATTGACGTTTTATAAAGGGTTGGCTGGTCTCTGCATTTTGCCCGACGGTGCCCGACTGGAGGACTTGTGTTGTTTGCCCTGCGTCGATTACAAAAAGTCGGTAGCTACTCCCGATCTCATTGAGACTGATACTTAGGTTATTCCGACTATTCTCATTAAAGATAATATCGATTGCATAAGTCGCAACGCCGTGTTGAGGCAAAAGCTTATTGTGCGACCCAGGCTCAGCTAGTTTACTCCAATTACCGGGGACCGGAGCACTTGATGCTTCGCCTCGTTTGGTGGTGTCGAATGTGGCGGGAGATAATTTCTGGTTCCAGTAAAACTTCCATTCGCCCGCAAGGGTTAAGGTTGGATGGGTATCGCTGTCCCAGGAACGCAGGTCCAGAGTCCCATTTTGAACCCGTGGCAGGGAGCTTGCGAAGCTGTTGACTGAAAACAGTGCGACGATAACCAGTGAAAGGATTCGAATTTTACTTAACCAACAGGTCACGGTCCCTCCGCACCTCAAGATGGTGGTGTTCGCTAGACGGCCGAACTGCTTGTACGTCATCCCTTCAAAACAATAGCGAGCATGTCTTTTGTCTGCAAGCGATACAACTGTTTGAGATTGTTCATAAAACTGGCTCAAAACTGGCTCCGGGGTGCCGATATAGTTTATGCTGTGGCTAGGTTGTAGAGCTGAAAAATAACTGACCACCAATCCTGAACTGGATAGGTAATTGTGTGTTTTTCCGGGATTACTTAATAGCTAGTAATTATTCAGCTTATTCATGGATTGGGTAGGGAGCTCTGAAATGCTAGAACCGCGACTCATTAAATATTCTATTTTTTGGGCAATTTTTGGCCTGATCGGCTGTGCTCATCAAGCCCCGCCTGCGGCTCAGCTTAAGGTTCCCGTTGAGGAAAAAATTCCTGAAAAAATTGAGCCGACCGAGCCAGAAAAGTCTGCGGCGGAGCTGGAAGCTGAAAGTTATAGCTTGGGCGACCACTGGTGGACCGAGCGGGAAAACTCAAGTGATGGTGTCAAGCGTAGCGAAAATCGTGATTTGTGGTTGAACAAACTTCTAACGTCGAGAGCCTATCCCCAAGCACCTGCTCGTGAAGCTTCAAGAACAGCTCAACAACTGCATGAAGAACTCAAGAATTCACCGGGTCATGGTCAGTATTATTGGTTGCAGCAAATTTACGGTAACCCTGCTTCAGAAAATGTGGTCTTGATTATACCTCAGTATCATCGTGCGACTGGACTGCCGGTTTTATGGGCAAGTCTTGGTGAGGAAGTCGCCACAGTTCAGGCTAACCTGCAGTACTTGATTGAAGACCTGGTTCGAGTAGAGAAACTGTCCTGTCTTGGGATCGAAGGTAGCTCCGCAAACCGGGTGCGTCGTTCGGTTGGATTAGACAAAGCTGTGAGCTGGGCCCAACGTTTACATCGCCTCTTTCAGCGAATTTTGTATGAGACTGCGCTTGAGGATCCTCGATTGGTACCGGCAGCACACACAATATTGGAAGGACTTAAGCCTTATTTTGCGCGTTACGTACGTTGGCAGGATGGGGTGGCTGCAGCCGTAGCTCAGCTTGGGACTGAAGCCAACGATCTTAAGCGATTTGGTTTGGAAGATGAGGCGTTGGTTCAAGAGGCGGAAGCACTTCATATGAAGCTTCTAGCACTTAAGCAGAAGCTGATGATCAATTCCAAAACGGACAAGGGTGAGTTAGCAATTCGAGACATGTGGCTGACTGAATTTCCTGATTTTCGTGACGGGTTCTTGCTACCGATGGAAGAGAGCTTTGGCGAATTGAGACGTGCATTGATTGAATTACGACGAAATGAAGCGGTTGATGAAGCTCGAATCATTTCTGATTTTCTTGGCCAGGCTCGCGTCTTAATGGAGCAGGTTTTGTCTGCAAACGAGGTTGAGCGTTATCATGAGTATTACCAGGACCTCTTTGGTAAGAATGTTGGTAAACCCGTTGCGAAAAAACGAGCCAACCGGAAGCTGAAGAAAAGAGTTCGGAATCTGGAGAAGAAGTACCAGCGAGTGGTGATGAATTCCCGTGAGAAGTTTGCGGCCTCCAAGGTTCTGGAAACCATGACCAATAACAAAAATAATACCTGTGCTTTGGTGATGGGAGCAGGTCACGAGGAAGGATTGATTAAATCTTTTCTAAAGCAATCAAAAGATATCGGGATTGTAATTGCTCGACCTTATAATCACTGATCAGATTTCGTTGGTGAGTATGAATTGCCATTGCCAGTTCTCAAGACGATGATGAATCACTGTCATGGTTGTGACGGGCCGGATTCCACGAATCTCTAAATCCTTGATAAGCGCATCCTCGAGTGGAGCACAAAACATGTGTGCGTGCCCCTCTTGAGGGTCGTTGTATCCAGGTTGTCCGCATGGTCCAAATTGTGCGTGCAGAATTGGAAGTGGGTCACCTCCAAACTCTGGGACAATATCTCGAGTTCCGGCTGAGGAACTATAGGATATTGGGCCACGGTGGCGTCTGAGAATGGGGTCTACTTCTTCCATTAACTCGGTATCAAGCATGATGATTCCCATTTTTGTCGCGACTGAAAATGGAATCATCGGGAAATTTTGTAGCATCCGAACAATAGCATTTTCACTTTTGTCGATGGGATCGATGGTAATGGCATAACCACGAGGGCACCGGAAGTAGTGATGAGGAAACCGGTTGGTAAATATCTTTTCTGGGATACCCAGCCCCCGATAATCAGGATGCACTTTCAGGTCGCAGAGATACCAAAAGGGTTCCGTTTTTTCTCCCGAAGAGCTGACAAGCTGCCGAGTAACCTGTGCCGCTACCGCAACAACTTGTTCTCCATCCAGTGCTACAAAGTAGTGCAGGTCTCCCATGTTTTTAAACCATGCAAAATAATCTTTACCATTATCAAAGTAGAAATGCTTGGAGTCGATTGGGAATGTAAACCGCGTTTGAAAGTCAGTGATACGGGGAAGGAACTCTATGTATTCCTGCTCGTTTAGTTCTTTAACTTCAATATTATCCGTCATGATAGTGAACCGTGACTTACAAGGTACTTTCGTTTTGTTCAAAAGTTTGCGTTAGGTTTCAACGTTGTTTTCCAGGGCAACTCGGACACGCTCAACTTCGGAGTTGAGTTGAGTTAATACTTCACGAGCGTTTTCTAGACGAGTCAGTGAACCCACGGATTCAAGATCTCGAGCGAGCGATGCCAGCCCCGGCGCACCAATTTGTAGTGAGCTGCCCTTTAAGCCATGGGCAAGTTGGAGAAGCTCGTTTGCATTACCGGTCGATATGGCTGAGTCGATGGCGGGAATACGGTCGTTTAAGTCTTTAAGAAAAAGTTCGATGACGCGTTTTGAACGCCTCACATCAGAAGTGAGAACTTCAGTTTTCGTGGCATCGATGTCGCCGCCAATGATTGTGTCCGATTTTTCCAACCACTTCTTGAGAGCGGCTTCTAGGTCATTTGGATTAATCGGTTTAACCAGGAAATCGTCCATGCCACTTTCAAGTGCATTGCGTTTATCTTCGGCCATAACATTTGCGGTGAGTGCAAGAATAGGAACCGAGCCAGAGTTGCTCGTGTGCTCTATCTCTCGGATGGCCATGGTGGCTTCCTGACCAGTCATCACTGGCATTTGGCAGTCCATGAGTATCGCTGAAAAACCGCCCTGCTTATATGCTTCAACAGCCTCTTGACCATTCTCTACCACGGTGACGTCGTATCCAAGTTCAACCAACATTTCCCGAGTGACTTCTTGGTTTACGATGTTGTCCTCTGCCACCAGAACGTGGGGTTGGCCCGTTTGAACCGTCGCTTGGTCCGCCATGCTGTGCCGAGTGACGAGATTCTCGGGTAAATCTCGGACACGATTCTCAGTTAATACTTCAAGCAAGCATTCTCGGAGTTCATTTTCACGAAGAGGCTTTGGAAGATATGCCGAAATACCTGCCTTAAGGGCACGCTCGGCATCACCTCTTTTGGGGAACGCTGTTGCCATGACAATGGGCGTATAGGCATGCTCGGGTATTTCTCGGATGCGTTTTGTTAGTTCTAATCCATCCATTCCCGGAATGAATACATCGATCAGTGCAACTTGGATTTTCGATTGCGCATCACTTTCTTTTTGAAGGTGTTTAAGCGCCTCGACGCCGGAGTGAGCGATATAGGCTTTCATGCCCCAGCTCTCGGCATGCTCTGTTAAAATTTGTAGCATTGTAGGATTGTCGTCTACAAATAGAATGCCTTGACCCTCTAGCTTGGTACTGTCAATTTTTGGCGTGGTTACCGTTTCTTGGGTTGCTTTGCGAAATGGCATGTTGAACCAAAAAGTGCTGCCTTCACCACGTCCGCTTTTGACGCCAATTTCACCGCCCAGTAACTCGACGAGTTGCTTCGAAATAGCAAGTCCAAGTCCGGTTCCCCCATACTTTCGCGTGTTGGTTTCATCGACCTGAGTAAACGAGTTAAAAAGGTCTTTTTGGTGCTCGGCGGCAATTCCTATTCCCGTATCGCGAATCGAAAGCTTGATGGAAGTGAAGGTGGATGCCTCCTCAACAACTTCACACTCAAGGACAACCTCTCCTTTGTCGGTAAACTTTAGGGCGTTACCGGCCAAGTTGGTGAGGATTTGACGAAGACGACCAGGGTCACCTTTGACCCATCTTGGTACATCGCTGTGAATATGACTCATCAGCTGAAGCTGTTTACGGTGGGCTTCGGGAGCGAGGAGTTCAGCAACATCTTCAATGGTTCGAGAAAGATTGAAGTTGATATTTTGTAGCTCAATCTTACCGGCTTCGACTTTTGAGAAATCAAGGATATCGTCGATGATTGTAAGGAGACCGTCTCCAGAACGCCTGATAGTTTCAACGTAACGAAGTTGGCGCTCAGATAATTCGGTGCGAAGCAGAAGCGCTGTCATGCCAATCACGCCATTCATGGGCGTTCGAATCTCGTGACTCATGTTGGCCAAGAATTGGCTTTTGGCTTCTGCCAGTTGTTCAGCATTGGCTCGAGCGTCGATGAGATCTTGCTCTATTCTCTTTCGCTCATTGATTTCACTTTCAAGCTGAGTTGTTTTCTCTTCGAGTTTTTGGATGTGTTCTGTGACCGAACGTTGGAGTCGGACTTTATCGATTGCTCTCTTAATGCAGGCGGTAACGATGTTGATGTCACCCAGTGGCTTACTGAGGTAATCAAACGCTCCGAGTCGAAGAGCTTTACCCACGGCTTCCATAGATGAGTAACCCGACATCATCACGACTTCGGTTTCGGGGTAACGCTCTTTAATTTGCGAAAGCAGTTCAAGCCCATCGCGGTCGGGCAATCGTACGTCTGAAAAAACAATATCAAAATGCTTTTTCTGGAGTTCTTCTAAGGCCCAGGTGACATCTCCAGCCGAATCGACCATGTACCCGTGGTCTCCGATTTCTCGAGTGAGCAGCAGACGCACGTCCGGCTCATCGTCGACAATCAGAACGCGATAGTCCTTGGGATCAAATTCAGGAATACTCATGACTTAGCCATTATCTACATCGACCTTGACCACATCAAGGGATGCGACCGGAACATGTACCGCGAATTCACATCCACCGTCGGGTCCCGGGCTGTACACAATCTTGCCACTGTGGCTTTGAAGGATGCCGTGGACGATGGAGAGTCCCAATCCAGTGCCTTCTCCCTGGGGTTTGGTGGTGTAGAACGGATCGAAAATTTTTGAGGAATCTCCGGGGGTTAGGCCGGGTCCATTGTCAATAATTCTAACAATAGCCGATGTGGGACCTACATCCGGCTGAATTTGTATGGTTTTAACGTGCTTGTTGGTGTCTTTGATAAGAGCGTCGCGGGCATTACTCAGTAAATTCAGGAATACTTGCTCAAGTTGGACCACATCCCCTGCCACCAGTGGCAAAATACAGGTTTCGGGAATTTGTACATCAATACCGGAAAGTCTCAATCGTTCAGCCATTAAAGCGAGAGCGTCTCGGCAAGGGGTCATGAGGTCCAGCGGTTTGGGGGTGTAGGTGTCTTGTCGAGCAAATCTTCGGATATTATTAACAATCCGAGCCATCCGATCCGTTCCGCGTATAATAAGTTCGAATTCGTCGTTGAATTCTTTAACCTTGCGGTCAGGGTTGCTCATGATCCGCTGAGCGAAGCCTTGAATAGTCGTTAAAGGCTGATTGAGTTCATGCGCGATACCGGCTCCCAATTCGCCGACGGCGGCCAGACGACCGGCTTGAATCAATTGCGCTTGGACGTTGCGAAGCGTTTGGTGAGATTCGTCCAGGGCAGAGTAGGCTTTTTCCAGTTGCATGGTTCTATTGGCGTCTGCCTCCAGAGCTTCGAGAGCTGTCTTCGAGCTGGCTTGTTGCTGCAGGCGAGAAATGACCTTGAGAACTTCACTGATGGTTTCGTCCGGGGCTGTACCGATGTCTTCTTGAGTGAGCGAATTTTTGCCTTGTTCCAAAGCATGAAGATGGTCGAGTAGGTCGCTGGCCCAGCTTTGTAGGGTTTCTTGAGCGGAGTTTGCCTTGGTGGTCACTGTCTTGGTCCTAGCTTTAGATTTTACTCTTGCTCTCCATAAACATAGGGCTTTTGGGGCGTCATCTCAAGAGGACCCTTACTTCCACAGACAAAGATAGAGGTAATCTTGTCTAATTATTACAGTGGGTTAAGATATAGAATGGTTGAAGGGAGTTGAGATGTCAGGGCTTCAGAACTTCAAATTTGAATCTATTCAGGAAGATGATCGGCTAGCAGTTTCGGATTGGCTAAAAGGGCACCTTTTACAACACATGAAATGGTGGTCCGAGCAGATTGGTCCTTCCTGGAGTGATGAACACATCCTCGAACATTTGCGCGAACACCAGTTGGTTGAAAAGGAATGGTCTGAGATTTGGGCCGATTCTCTCAAGGACGATCGATTTGTGACCATGGCCCGAAGTCTTCAAGGAAAACCACTGGGCATTGTGTGGGGAAGTGTCCGGCAAGACCGCTATTTTCGCCATTATCGGGGCGAACTGAATTGGATCTGTGTAGAGCCGCAAGAGCGCCGCCGGGGGATTGCTGCTCTCTTAATGGATTGGGCAGATCTCTGGTTTAAGGGACGTGAAGTTCGCAGCCATGAGTTGTTTGCAACGGGGCTCAATCGGTCGGCCATCGAACTCTATAAAAAACGAGGTTATAAGACCGTGGATGTTCGTATGCTGCGGGGAGCCCATTAGGGCGAATGCGAATTTAGAAGACCTCGGTACTCAAGTAGGATGAATACCTAAGCACCGAGGTGGGTCTTTGCACCCCAACAAAAAGTGAAGCGCTATATTTTAGAAGCATGTCGGAGATGATGTGGGCCGACTGCTTCAGCTTGAGATGTGAGCATTCAGACTGATTTCTAAAACACTCTTCTCCTATTCACGGACAACATTTAAATTGCCTCGCATTTGGGATTATCGGCACCGCTGCTGAGGTGTTGCGTGATTTTTCCTGATTTTTGTGTGTTCTACGCACTTTATCGTGGGATGCTTTTTCTAAGTATGCGAAAATCAAAGGTATTGACGAATGTACGGCGCATTCTGTAGATGCCTGTTTTTCTCAATAAAGGAGCAATCATGCCTCAGAAATTAAGCCCGCTGAGGTTGAAAAAAGGTGAGGATAATCGCATCCGAGCCGGTCATCTTTGGATTTACAGCAACGAAATATCTAAAGAAACGCCCCTTAAGACATTCGAGCCGGGCCAACCGGTTGAAATTCAAACCGCGGGAGGCTCGCCGGTGGGAGCGGGTTACGTGAATCCGCATTCTTTGATTTGTGCTCGGGTGGTAAGCCGCAGTGTTCATCAACCACTTTCCAAGAACCTACTTGTTAATCGAATTGAGAATGCACTGAAGTTGCGAGAAGCAGTTTTCGATCAACCTTATTATCGCCTGATTTACAGCGAGGGCGATTTTCTGCCGGGGTTGATTGTTGACCGATACGGCGACGTTTTGGTGGCTCAGCTAAATACTGCTGGGATGGATGCCATGGCTGAAGATGTGCTTCTGGCTTTATGTAAAGTGCTCGACCCCAAAGGTGTGCTCTGGCGCAATGATAGCAATGTGCGGGTTCTTGAAGGCCTGGAAAAAGAAGTGAAAGTGGCTGGGGGTGAAGTTCCCGATAGCGTCACGATTGTTGAAAATGGAGCGCTGTTTGAGGCGCCGCTTTTAACGGGCCAAAAGACCGGTTGGTTTTATGACCAGCGCGATAACCGTGCCCGTTTAAAACGCTATGTGAAAGATAAATCGGTATTGGATGTCTGCTCGTACGTGGGTGGTTGGAGCATCACCAGTTTGATGATGGGCGCTAAGTCTGCAACGGCGGTGGACCAGTCTGAGCATGCTTTGAAGTTTGCGATGCAAAGTGCAGAGAAAAACGGTGTGGAAGACCGCTTGTCGACCATTCAGGATGATTGCTTTGCTGCATTGAAGGCCCTTAAGCGTAAGGGACGGAAGTTCGATGTCATTGTGGTTGATCCACCGGCATTCATTAAACGCCGCAAGGATATCAAAGAGGGGATGTTGGCCTACCAACGCTTAAACGCTCTGGCCATGGAGCTTTTGGTTGAGGGAGGTATTTTGATTTCTTGTTCCTGCTCATTCCATATGAATTTTAGAGACTTACAAACAGCTGTGAGCCGTTCAGCGGCCAAGTTAGGTCGCTCGATTCAGCTTTTGGAACGGGGACGCCAATCCATCGATCACCCTTGCCATATGAATATTCCTGAGACTGAGTACCTCAAAGCAATCTACTGCCGTCTCGCGTGATACCTCTAAGTGTTTAATAATATAGTGCTTTTTTGGCTTGATCGGTTTTGTTAGAGAAACTTAAAAAGTGAGTGGTCACTTTTTAAGTTATGCTGTAGAGTGCGGACCATGAATGCAGCCGCTAAACGTATGACCCAGCAAGAGCGCTCAGCTCAGACTCAGCACAAGATCCTGCAGGCGACCATCGATTGCTTGGTAGAGCATGGATATGTGGGGCTCACCACCAACCTGGTATGCAAGCGAGCCGGCTGTTCTCAAGGGGCAATATTTAAACATTTTCCCACGAAGGCTGTCCTGGTCTCTTCTGCAGTCAATGAACTCTACGGAGAACTGGTTGAGCAATATCGAGATATGTTTCGCTCCATTCCAGATGATCAGGACCGTTTTAAGGAGAGCCTTAACAAGCTGTGGGAGTTGTTTCAGTAGCCCCGCCTTTTGGTTGTTTACGACCTGCATACAGCGGCTCGGACAGATCCCGAATTGAGACAGGTGATGGCACCTAAGGAACAAGCACACAGAAGTAGTATTCGGGAGTTGGCGACAGAGCTTTATCCTGAGGCTTCAAAATCTCCGTTTTTTGTTGGTGCAATCGACATTTTAATCAACTCGATTCAGGGCGCAGCGATTGGCTCGATGGTGCTCTTGCAGCCTGAAGTTCATGACCAACGCATGATTGTCTTGGAGTTGATCGGTAAATTATTTTTGGAGGTGGCAAGTGACAACTGAGATGATGCTTTTGGCAATCGCTATTCCTATATTCTATCTGACCATGTTTGGGGAGTCATTGTGGATTCACAAGATTCACCCTGAAAAGTTTAAAAAGAATATGGGCTATACCTGGATAGATACCATTGCTAGTCTCACAATGGGAATAGGATACCTGGCCTCTAAGCACATTGCTAAGGTAATAACCGTTCCTGTTTATTTGTTTGCTTATGAATATCGAATTTTCGATATCCCCAGTGATTCGTGGCAGTGGTGGGTGGCGCTCTTTATTCTTCAAGACTTTGTTTTCTATTGGTATCACCGTACCCATCATGGGGTCCGCATTCTTTGGGCAGCGCATGTGACGCACCATTCCAGCCAGCATTACAATCTCTCCACAGCACTGCGTCAGTCTTGGACGGCGGTGTTTACGACGTTGCTTTTTTATCCACCGATTTGTCTTTTGGGTTTTGATCCATTGATGCTGGCAACGGTTGGGCTTTTGAATTTATTTTACCAATATTGGATTCATACGGAAGCAATCGACAAAATTGGGTTTCTTGAACATATCTTGATGACTCCTTCGCATCATCGGGTCCATCACGGTACCCAAGAGCAATATCTGGACCGCAACCATGGTGGCATGTTCATTATTTGGGACAAGATGTTTGGAACATTTGAGCCCGAGCAAGAACAAGTTGTTTACGGTTTAACCAAGAATATCGATTCTTATAATCCGGTTGTCATCGCATTTCACGAGTGGGCAGATATAGCACGGGACGTTAAAAACGCGGACTCGTTGTCGGATGCTTTGGGCTATATGTTCAAAGAACCGGGTTGGAAGCCAGAGCCCAAAAGGGTGAAGCACTCTTTGGATAGTCAGACACTTGAGTCTTCCGGACTGTAGTAAGCGATGGCAGCTTTGCCGATTGCCTTGGCCGCTGCATAATCAAAGGCAAACCCAACTGGAGCACTGGCAATGGGAACCAGTCTCATAATGCGCTGACTGGCCTTCCTAGTCGTTCGTCCGATAATGATTTTCGGAAGCGTAGCTACCAGTTTCTTGAGTGCTTCTTCACTCAGATAAGATTGAATAGCTCTTCGCGTTAGTTTTTTCGTGAAGTCGATGCCCATATCCTTAATGGTTGATAAGGCCGCGTCCCCAGCCATGATGAGCATGATATCGGATTTTAGATTGCGTTCTTCGAGTGTGTGTCCGTAAACATAAGCAATTGCCAAAGCCATATTGGCTTGAATTCGCCAAGTGGCTAGCCACTCTGCGGGGACCGCTACGGGTAGGGCAAAAGCGCCACCTAGACTCCCAAAGGCTCCAACGCATCCATTTTTAAGTGCCTTGCGGCTTACCACCAGTTTTGCCAATTCATCCTGGCTTAGTTCAGGATTTTCTTTTCTGAGTTTATCGACATAGTCACGAATATGAGTCGGATCTGTTGTGACCACTCGCTCCACGACTTTCGTAAGAACTCCTTTGAGGTCTTGAAATCGTTCCCTGAGTATTTCTCGGCTGGCAACCAAGTCCGTGGCCATCAGGCTTCTCCGATGATGAGCGTCTAACTTTCATAGTGGGAAGGTTGGGCACGGCTGTCAATGTGGCGGGGGCACTGGTTTTGGCATCTCTTGCTGGAGGACGGTTCAATGGCCTAGATCCAGCTCTTTTATTTGTGCATGCGACGTTTTGGCTGGACCTAAGTTGTTGATTTTAAATCGGTATTTCTCCTCGGATCATTTGGTGTTCTTTCTCTCGCTCATATAAGCAACCAATCTACCGGCGAGTCGATAATGTTGTTGTAAGAAAGAGGAGAGTTCAAATGTCCGGAGTTTTTGGTTGGATGCCCCCTGCATGGCGTGCCCATGTTCACGGTGAAACAGAGGTCGAATCGACGCGTCTGCGCTTAGACGCCAATCTCGATCCAAGAGCACCCATAAGCGGTAGCATGGCGGCAACCACTGGCGACGCGAATACCGGCGGAACATTTTCCTTGAATGCGGATGAAGCAACCTCAGCCTTAGGTGGTGAACTTCGGGGCGAGACCCGACTGGGTGATGGAACACGGATTCATGGCGGAGCCAGCGGTGACAACCAAGGCCACTGGGAATGGTTTTCAGGTATCGATCGAAGAAGAAGTGACGGTACAGATGCCTTAACGTTTCGGGCTGAAGATGGCGTGGCTCGTTTAGAAGCAGACGCCAGCATGCGACGCGGTGGGCACGATGGAACCATCAGCGGTAATGTGAACAGCGAAGGCAATTGGCATACGCGACTGGGAGCCAACCATGCCTTAAGTGAAACCACTCATATTTCTGAAAATATTCATCTGAGTCGAGACGGTGGATTGGATATGAAGGTCAATGCAGAGCACCGAATTGGAGACAGTTCTCGGTTAGGATTATCGGGTGACCGGTCTGGCGATGGAAGCAGTCATTTTCGTGGTGAGTTTGAACATCGATTGGGCGATTCAACGAGATTTCACACCAGCGGCGAGCGAGACCATGAAGGTCGCCTGA
>MDSW01069010.1_pt1 | contig 25943 bp, 15 predicted proteins | sample 811171 | NCBI WGS metagenome assembly MDSW01 (sample SAMN05326641, study PRJNA326480) | marine metagenome | isolation source: seawater | place: Atlantic Ocean: North West | collected 2012 | reverse complement strand
TCATAGCAACGAGGAAAGCATCGGGCCCTTCGAGGTATTGGGCTGCAGACAGCACCAACATTCCAGGGAAGATCACATCACCAAGACCCATGAACATAGCATCTTTGCTCTTCTTTTTAGGTGCGTTAGGAGTACTTTGGAGTTGAGGAGATTCGACATTTATATTTGTATTAATATCTCCGGAAACAGCACTATCTTGGGTGTTGTGTGTGATGTTCTGAGCGACCGGTTTATCTTTCATCGAAACGGTATCATCGATAAACGAATAACCCTTTTCTTGAGGAGCAACCAAGAGAATCGGAAGACGAAGACCAATCATTGTATCAGCTAACTCAAGCATATGCTTTGAACTATAAACAGCCCATGCATCGTAGATGGCAGCAGCAATCATGAACAGAATAATCAATGTTGGAACAAAAGTGACTCCAAGCATGACAATGACACCGGAACCAACCAAAACTCCAACGGTGTTAACCACATACCATTCACTATGAACATAGAGTAAAATCATCAGTATAATTGCGACTAATAATCCGAAGATAAGTGGGCCATCCTCAAGCTGCAAACCTTCTAAGGTCATCATTTTGAGTGTAACCTCTCCCGAATCCATCGTCAAAACACCATGCTCATAAAAGTCTGAACCGTTATCGTAGATTGCATGGAAATGAGATGAATTCTCAGACTGGCTGAACCAGGCGGTTTCTAAATTCTCAGAAACTGGGAATGAAACTCGATTTTTCAACACTTGCGTATGGAGCCAATCTGCGCTTTTATCTGTCGTGATAAGCAGGTCTGTGTAACCGCTTTCATCGAGGTCCGTGATTCGAACAGATTGGATAGAATCTGCATATCCTTCGAGATTCATCTTTGTTTGAGGGATAAACGAGTCTACTTTCAGTCCTTCCCACATCCCATCGTTGATTCTTTCAAAACCAAGAACATCACCGTTTTCTTCACCGAGTATCAAAAATCCTTCATCATCTTCTGATTCATTGATTAAATTTGCAGACCAAGGAGAATGCCCATAGTCTGCACTGGTGAAATTACTTGTAGCATTTATTTCAAACAGGATTGACGCATTTGCGTGATTGTCTGGAGCCATTGGGTCGAATGCCGATGATGTTTGCTCTAATTCGACAACTACGGCCATGTTAGATGTTACGATGAGCACTTTATCGTCATCGATTAATTCTGCATATTCAACACCATAGTGTGTTTGAAGATTTGTAGGTAAATTCCATCCTGCTTGATAGAACAGTTCGCCTGGGGCTTCATCAAAGACGTTGAAGCGAACCAAGACGTTGTTTTCATTGATGGCATACATGGCATCATCGGCATAAAATGCGAGTGAACAGGCGCTTTGTAAAGTACTAAGGAATTCCAAATTGGTAGAATTTTCATTCGGGTCCTGAACATATTTATGACAATCATAGGAATTTTGAAGTTCACCTGTTTCAGCATCGACATACCAAATATGCCCTTGATTCGTGAAAGAGTAATATTCGTCTGAAACAACCGTTCTCAATGCAGCAGAATCAGCAAATGGTAGGCGTTCATGCGTCATGTTCCACGCAGGAGTTCCATTCAGAATTTCTTCTCCATGATAGACACTGACCAAATCGCTCCAATTTCCAGGATTTCCAAGCAATTGGTTGGTGATATGGGTATTCATTCCATGATGGGAAAGGTAAGATTCTTCCGATTCAGTATCAATTTCGTACACAAATGGTTCAACTTCTAAATCCAAAACCAGCATATGAGCCAAAGGAACAGTCGTATACATCAATGCAATCCCAAGAACACCCATGATTCCGTATTTAATGACCCATTCTTTCTTGTATTTTGCGAGCAATAATATTCCTGCAGTGAACACAAAAATCATCAATAATTCTAGTGCAATATACCGAACTTGAGTTGCACCAGACGTACCAAAGGCTTGCAAACCTGCAACATCATACCATGGGCGGATAAACAAAGATATGGCAATGGTCAAAATAAACATGAAAACCATCCCCATCATCGAAGGGAGTTGTTCTTTCATCATCGCGAAAATGTTGTCTTCTTCCATCAATTCTGCTTGAGCCGCAGCAAATTCCTTCGAAACCTTTCTGTTCGGTTTCGAGGGTTCCGCTTGTTCGGTCATACCCTGTGCGAGTTCGGACACTCATATGAGCGTCGCGTATCTCACGCCCCCGTAGGGGGCGATACATCGTCAATCAACCACGCGTGAAGAAAAGCCCTAATTCCACCTACCTCTCCGCGAGGATGTGAATGAAGCACGCTCATGGCTTGAATCGACAAAAAAGCGGGGTATGGCACTTGGTCTCAAAGGTACCAAATCGGTTCTTGACCGTCTTGAACTCACACTTCCTCGACACATCATTCATGTTGCCGGAAGTAACGGAAAAGGCACAGTGAGCGCTTTAATGGCTACAGCATTGACTTTAGATGGCGTCAAAAATGTGCTTTTCACTTCACCACATGTTGCACGAATTGAAGAGCGTGTTCGCAGAAACGGTATTCCACTTTCATCTCAAGAATTTGATGAGGCATTGAATCGAATCCACCTCGCAGCTCTCGGTGATGAACATCATCCAACGATTGATTTGACTTTTTTTGAAGTGACATACCTGGTTTCAATGTTCAGTTCGGTAGGCAGTGATGTTCTGATTCTCGAAACAGGTTTGGGTGGACGCCTTGATGCAACCAGAAGTGGCCCTGCAACCGCTTCATTGGTAACTGCAGTTCGTCGAGAACACATTGAAATCTTAGGTTCAGACCTTCCCTCGATAGCTCAGGAAAAAGCAGCAATATCTCGCCCTCATTGCCCCCTCATCATTCGTGACCCAGAGAATCAAGAGGTTCGCAAAGCAATGCTTTCTGAAGCAATGAATGCTGGGAATGAGGCATTGGGGGAAATACCAGCACCTGCCCAAGTACATTTTGTTTCGATTCCAAAAGAGGCCAGTGTTCAACAAGAGGCTGTACTTCTGGCACATGCATTGTTTGATTCGATTGGGTTTTCAACGGAATCTCTTGAACAGGCAAGACAAGTTCTACGGTGGCCGGCTCGAATGCATATGTTGACCAAACAGGAAACTTCGACGCATCCATTTTTGCTTGATGCCGCACATAATCCCTCGGGATTACGACGCATTCTTCCTGAATTGGAGCGAAACATCTCTCTGCATGCTCCGAAAACAGAAAGTGGACCACTTTGGACTCTGTTTTTTGGCACTTCACCGCAGCACAGTCTAGCAGAATTTCTCTCGCCGTTGCATGAATTATGCCACCGAATTCCACCAAAGAGAATTGTATTGACCCAGCCTCATGGAGGACGATATCCGGGTGTTGAAGTTGAACTCTTAGCCGAACAACCGTGGTTGATTTCGCCGATGAAATTTGCTTCCGCCTCCCAAGCAGTTGAATCTTTGAGGGAGTATTCAGAACAAGAAGTAGGGCTGATAGTGAGTCTTGGTTCACTGTATTTACAAGGAAATCTTCTCAATATTTTTGATTGGGCCACCGATGAAAACCTTTCTTTGTGTGCGAAGCACTGATAGAGAGTTAGCATGTGAGAGGTTTGTTGAGGGCCATGACAGATAAATGGGACATTCGCTTTTTAGAATTGGCAAAGCATATTTCCGGTTGGAGTAAAGACCCTTCAACCAAAGTAGGTTGCGTTGTCGTTGGTGAAGACCGTGAAATTCGTTCGACGGGATTCAATGGATTTCCACGTGGAATCAGTGATGACAATGAACGTCTTACGGACCGCTCTAAAAAATACCCCTTGATTTGCCATGCAGAAGAAAATGCAATCATGCACGCTGCACGAATCGGCATCTCATTGAAAGGAAGTACTGCATTTGTTACGTGGCCACCTTGTTCTCGATGTGCCCGCTCGTTAATCCAAGCAGGTGTCCGAGAAATCGTTTATCCTGAAACAGATGGCATCCCAGAACGTTGGTTAGAGGATTTTACGATTTCAAACGGAATGCTTCTTGAAGCAGGTGTCTTGGTTCGTACGGTCTAATTTTGAATTTACCGACGCCTTCATGCTCTACCGCTACTTGGCGAATCTATGCGAGGAGGTCGAGCAGCAGTTGTTTTGACTTTTCTTTTGATGTGTTCTGGATGTGTTGCTCCAACTGTTGATACGCTTTCTATGAATGAATCGTCAGAGCCTGAACCTCCAACTGAGCCTTGCAATGGTTTGTTGATACTCTGTTTACGCACGTATGACAATGTGACCTTCCCCGAAACGCATAATGCCTTTTCGACCCACGAAGATGGAATCTATTATCCAGCAAGTAACCATCAAACAGGTCTTGATGCACAATGGAATGCTGGTATGCGCGCTTTCATGATCGATACGCATTACGAGACACTTGGTGATGAACGAGTCGAAACGGTTCGATTATGTCATGGCGATGATGACCGTGGATTCAGTCCATGTACATATGGCAACGTCGACTCAGTACAATGGTTGACCAATCTCCGAGAAAAAATGGAACAAAACCCACGAGATATCGTCACTCTTTTGGTAGAAAATTATGTTCAACCCGACCATCTTAAAGCTGTATTTGAACTGTCAGGATTGTACGAGAAAATCTTCATCCATGAATTGAATACTCCTTGGCCGATGTTACAGGAATTGATTGACCAAAACTCGACTTTGGTTGTATTTTGGGAACAAGGAGTGGATTCCGCTCATCCTTGGATTCATGATTTTCTCACCCATAGTTGGACCACGAATTTTGCTGAACAAAACACTGAAGATATGAATTGTGACCTTTTACGTGGCGATGTTGAACAAGAAGTCTATCACATGAACAACTGGCTGAGGGGTCCTTTGGGATTGTCAGACCCTTCACGAGGGGATGAAGCAAACGATGTTGATTTCTTGATTCAACGCTCGAAAGAGTGTTGGCAACAGCATGGAAAACGTCCAACTTTTATCGCAGTCGATTGGTGGGAGGACGGCGATGTCGTATCTGCTGCTAAGGCAATCAACGAACTTGAGAGTTGGGAATAATCAATTCCAGAAACGCCGAGTTCGGGCGTATTCGATTTCAGCATTGTGAATAGTTTCGAGTAAACCTTCCGTGTTGTTGCGTTGAACTTTCCGTAATATTCGTTGAGCCGTCGCTTCTCCTATACCTCTTCCCATTAAACAAAGAATCGCTTCATAGCCACGGGATTGTACCACGGATGCATTTTTCATCATTCTTGCTTGGTCTTTTTCGTCATCAGAATTGACCCATTCAAGCAGCATTTTTTGCATTCGTTCAGAGGAACATGCAAGCATCGAACCCTTGCACTTCAAGCAGTTTTTAATATCGCTCAGTTCGGTATATCGTGCAACACGGAATCGCCGAGTAGTTTTGCATTTCAAACAGCAAAGAACGGCACGTTCATTGGTTAGGCGGCTTCGAAGTTGGTTACGAACTTGTGTATTATCCCAGTTTGGTAAGAGCATGTCTCGACTGGAATGATTGGATAATCCAATCGGGCCAGAAGCAGTAATTTTCAATTCAATGTTTCCGTTTTGAATTGAACGAAGCAGGTCCCGAACCCCTAAAACATCCATTCTTTCATGGAATAATTTGGAGAGAACTTCTTCCATTACCACTGTACCTCGATATTTTCGTAACAGTGCTTGAAGGTTGATTTTTCGGGGGTCAACGCCGTGGCGTAAAATCCCAAAAGTTTTCGCAACTTGAGCAAATCTCCATCGAACCTGTCGTGAATTTGGTAATGTGACGCTAAGTAATCCTTCAATCGCATCGGGGGGTGTTTCCATCATCCAGGCAATCAACTCCTCAGGATTGACAGCACCTGTCTGGAGAGCGATTCGAGTTGGTTCAACCACCAACCGGCCCCATTTTCCAGATTTTGTCGTCGCCATTGCCATGAGGAAATGACCCAGCCCTTCATTGATTCTTGAACCATGGCAGGAATTGATGACCAACGCATCTTCACGTTGTTCAATCGTCATCAACCGATCTGTTGGAACATGACCGGTCGCTTCGATATGAGCAGTTATGGATTCAGCCATGAGGCCAAGTGCTTCATCATCAAATGGATGTTCAGACAAAACGGAATCTCGTTCAGCAAAGATTCCCTCTGTGTCAATCGCCTGCGGGTGGATGGTAGAATTTGCTTCACCTTCAAACAACTGGAGGTCATCAGCAATAAGTTGGCGTAATCGCCCGATATCTCGCCCGATTGCTTTGGGAACCGGAGGTAATTCACCGACCCACCGTGGCGCTTGTGCCTTATCGGAAACAGGAGCGACCAAAAGTTCAGATTGTTCAGGGTCCGCATCAATAATCAGCCAAGTTCTTCCTGCCATTACGAATTGTCGACGACTTCCATCATCATCTTCACCACTGTCATTCAATGATAACACAAAAGCTTCATCGACGCTTCCTAAACTCCGCCGTGTCACTGCATCTCGAACCCGGTAAGATTGCTTGTCAGGAATCATTGAAAGATGATTGGTAACCCATTGACGTGTCCGCCCAGCAGTTGAAAACCATCCGAATTTGAAAGGCAGCGGAACAGGTACTATCCTGGTCTTGAAACTTTCAGGGACCTCCTCATCAGGGAGAGAATACAACGGTCGTTCATCGGGCAATGGGTTGTCTTTTTTGGCTGCTTCTTCTTGTGCAACAGTGTAGACTGCTTTCGGCCACCGATACCATGGGACCTCGTCAGGGTTTGGAGTAAAACGAAGAATCCAACTGTCGGCTAATACACGTAAAATCGCTTCAGTATCGTGTCTTTCCCAGCCTTCAAACTGAGCCACTTTAGAAAAAATATCTGTTGCATCATCAATGGGAACTGCGTTAAAGGAATGCGCCATTAAGACCAATTGATTTGCTGCTACGGATAACGGGCGCTTTCGCCATTCAATCGATTCTATTTGCCCAAGCATTGCGCGTCGGCCTACGACAGCACTTTCGGCAATATCATCGGTATCCCACGATAACAGATGACCTCGTCCAACTCCACCTAACCGATGGTCAGCCCGACCGACACGTTGCAGCATCCGGTCGACAGAACGCGGACTTTTGACCTGAATAATTCTACGAATCTTTCCAACATCAATACCGAGTTCTAAACTTGAGGTACAGACTAAACCGGCCAGTTCCCCACTTCGAAGTTGATCTTCCATTTCTTGACGAGTTTCAGCTGCAAGTGAGCCATGGTGAACGCCTATTTTCACATTTGGCGCCATGCCTTGTAATCGATTCGCAATAGTTTCGGCATCACTTCTGCTGTTGACAAACACCAAACAAGGGGGTTCGGTTTCCAACACTTCAATCAATCTTCGAAAACTTGCATGAGCGCGAGGCTGAATACTCATCTCCAATCCACCGATTTCATCTTCCGGCAGAGTTTGAGCACATTCGACGGTTAATTCTGTCGAACGGTCGCCGGTTGTCAACAAGGCTTTGCCTTTGTTAGGGGAAAGCCATTTTGCGACTTGTTCTGGATTTCCTACGGTTGCAGAAAGCCCAATGCGTTGAACAGGATGGCCAGAAAGTGCTTCAAGTCGTTCTAGGCCAACCGATAATTGCCAACCTCGTTCACTCGCTGCCAAATCATGAACTTCATCGATAATCACCGCTTGAACTCGTTTCAACAATTCACGTAAATTCTTGCCTGTGAACATAAGTTGGAAAGTTTCAGGAGTCGTAACCAACAAATCAGGTGGATTTCGAACTTGGCGAGTACGTTCGCTTTGTTTTGTATCCCCGTGGCGTAAACCTACTTTCAATCCTACAGCTTCGGTAATTTCGGTAAGACGACGGTCAACATCTCTGTTGAGTGCTCGAAGAGGTGTGATGTAAAGAATCGACAACGGCTTCCAATCTTCGACTAAACATCGATGTAACATTGGAAGAACAGCAGACAACGTTTTCCCCGAACCTGTTGGAGCAACGATAATTCGATCGCCACCTTCGCATAATTCGGGCAAGGTTGAGACCTGAACAGGTGTTGGCTCCCAACCCTTTGAATGAAGTGCTGCGGCCAATTTTGGCTCGAGGTTGGAAAATACATTTGACATACTCTCCCCACCCCTACGGAGAGGGGGAATGGCCGACCTCTTTTGAGTATTTGCAGAGAAGAGTGAATGTAAAAGAGTCTAAAACTCAGTCATCCTCATCTTCTTCTTCATCTTCTTCGTATTCCTCATCTTCCCAATCTTCTTCATCCAAGAAGATGCCTTCGCTGTGGTCGATTGATGTTCGTGCAGCTACAGTTGCAACGCCGAAAAGAACCAGAATTGAAGTGATGATAAAGATCCATGCAAGAGGGCTTTCACGCGGTGAATCGAACCAGCCAAAATATTGACTATAGGCGATATCGATAGAATGTTCTGCACTGTTATCATCATCATTCACTTCGATAATTACGCCCTTTTCGGAAATTTCGTCGTAATCGACAACAACACGGACTCGGTCGACATCTTCGACTTCCCATGTGGTACTGACTTTGACAACTTCATCGCCATCGATTCCTGCTACACCGACTGTATCGAATGGTTTCTCATCATCGCCTGAAAAGAAAGCAACCTTGAACGATGCAGGTGTTGAACCTCCGATATTGATGACTTCAGCATTGATGATTATGTTCGAACCTGGGGCGACGTGGTCATCGGAAAGGGAGATCGACTTTACTCGAAGTTCAGGACCAACAGCACCTAATCGAATCCATTGACGCTCGAAATCAGTATCATCGACAGCGAGTTCTGGAATTGGACTTGCCTCAGAATTCGAGACCACTGGGAATTGATTTCCAGCAGCATCATAGCCGGTAACATAGAAACCTACGAAATCCCCAGCCTGTGGTACGATTCGACCGTTGTCAGTCAAATCTACGGCACCGGTCCAAATCACGTTTTGACCTTCTTGTTGCATACCTAGCAGAGTAGAACCTGCACCAATGGTTACTGTTCGAGTTGCATCACGCATAACCCAATGTACCATTTGACTGGAACCAGTAAGGTCTGCATCTTCTGTACCATGGAATTCAACTGGGACATAACTGAGGTCATTATTCGCTGAAATATCAATCACATTGAGTGGAGATATTCGACGAACGACACGAGGTGCAGCATCATCGACAATCACTTGCAATGTCGTTGAAACTAATGTTCCTGTCATGTCTTCTCCCCGACCAGGAATATTCGTAATCGAAATCAGGCAAGTTCGAGTCGGAGAGGATTGAAGCGTAGAAGCGGAAGACAACGGGACTTCAACAGAAAATTCTCCTGAAGAACTGATTGAACCATCGCTCCACATCTTTTCACCATCGAAGACTTCGATGAGAATACCTACGTCTCGTGGTGCAGCAACTGTACTGCCTTCATAGACAACACGCCCAGTAAATGCCAAGCGGTCGTCCTTGCGTACTCGACTTCCGTCAGCAACGATTCCAGTTCTTGGTTCAGAAATATCTTCAACGAAGTATTCTGTTGGCGAGAGCATCAAATCATTTTCGACTCTAAAGGTGTGCTCAAGTAACAATATTTGTGCATCTTCATCAGCGCCTCGTTCCTTGAATACCAAAGCGACATCACCCATTTCCTCATCTGGCCAATCCCAGCCAATAACAAATTCAAACGTAACAATAATCCATGGGAGGCCAGACTCATTGGTTGTTTCATGCATGGTACTGGTGGTCATCAAAGTAATGAAATCACTTTCAGACCAGAAAGTGTTGTTGATTCCAGAATAAGAAATACGTTGTGCATCTCTGACCGGATTTGGCCCTTCGAAATCGAATACCAATGAAATGTGTTCAAAGTCAATTGCAGTATTTGCATCGATGAAACCAAGCGTAATTGTTTGCTTCATGCCCGCAAAGACCGGAGAATTATCGGCATGTCCAACCCAGTCCAACCCAGTAAACACAGCGGTTGAATCCTTGCGGGTACGGAATGTAGCATCATCATACAGGAATCCAGGACCGGATTGGAATTCCAATACGACATCATCCTCATTGATGTGAGTATAATGCAAGGGGTTTCCTGCTTGGTCTCCGCCACCCCAATAATAAGACACTCGGCCCATATTTGGATTACGTGTATGGTCGATAGTGGTAATGAACCACTTGTTCTTGGCTTCTGTTGTGTTGTGGACCGTTTTAATTACGTATTCTTGAGGGTCAGCCTCACCGTTACGGTTCAAGTCGTGGTCTGCTTCAACCCAATACATCAAGTCAAGCGCCATTGGGTGGCCAACATCATCGTTGACGAGTACCTTGATTTCTTGAACATTAGTTGCTGCTTCGTAGCCATCATCAATCGGTAGAACTGCATCACGATGAGGTGCTGTAGCATCGACCTTGTATGTTCGTTGCCAATCGAGGTTTGGCTGCATCACATGTGTTGGTTCTTTTTCATTATAGGTTTGAACTTCATAGGTTAGGCCAGATTCAACATCGATATCTGGGAGGTCGACAGAGATGAAGAAACTCCCGTTGTTGTTGGTTGTATCCCGTGCAGAACTTTCGACCCACCCATTACGAGAAACTCGAACATCAAAGGCGTTGTCTTTTGGAGCATCTTCGGTGTTTTGGAACCACATTGCGCCTTGGAAATGCAGCGTTTCACCAGCTGCAACCCACGAATTATCGGGGACATCTTCCAAAATTAAGGCGCCATCATTGTCTCGAACTTTCATCCATCCGAGTCCAAAGGTGCGGTTGACGTTTAATCCAGTGAGGCTCATGAGGTCCAGCGGTGCAAATCCTGCTGAGCCAGTATTATCTAAACAACCTGCTCGGAATCGAACATTATCCTGGTCAGGGAATTCAGAAGTGACATGGAAAATCCAATGAACTTCGAGAATTCCATTATTTGTTGACGACCATGAACTCGCATCCAATTCGATGTAATCTTCTGGATCGTTCGGTTCAGGGAATACATCGCCGTTTTGCCAATACAGTGTTGGGTTTTTGGCGATAGAATTGGTAACAAGCGTAAGACTTGCTTCGGTCATCGCTGTAGCATCCTCTCCGATGATATGTCGCGTAACCACTTCGTAGGGCTCTAAACGCTCGTGGAGGATTTCACCTTCAGGGATATCAATATCGAGATTCACCGTATTCATCGTGTATGTAATGGCAAATGATTCGAGAATAAGAATGCCCGAGGAGGATGCAACCAATCCAATAGAGATGTTACTGAAACCAGAGCCAGTGTCTGGTATAGCGTCATTGAAACGTTGGAGAATATTGTTGATACCACCCGTTTGGCCAGTAACGGTCAATGGACCTAACAGTGCTCCATCTTGTGCGGTACGAGACCAACCAGATTTGCCATTAATCTCAATGCCAGGTTGGGTTGGAGCATTGGAGTGTTGAGCAATTGAAATATTCGAAATAGACGGAGTTACTCCCGAATTCGATGTACCAAGTTCAACCCGCATACACATGTAATAGCCGGTACCGGTTACTGATTTGGTTTGATTCGGTTGCGTGAATGCTAAGACACCAGCACTACTCGGTGTACACGTGCTTGAAGTCGTGAAACCAAAGTAGACGCGAGTTGTAGTACTTGTTGGTAACACTTGGTCCCAAGTGATGGTTGCAGCAACGACATTTTTCGTTCCAGAGCCGACGTATTGGTACGCGTACATATTGGAGGAGGAAACGTACGAAGTGATGTATTCAATGCCAACACCATCAAGAATTGGGACCTTATTTGTGGTTCCATTGAGATTTGCCCTCCATACGAACGACGTACTCGTTTGAGGGAAAGTGATTGTTTGACCAGCCGAGACTTGTCTCCAAGAGGTGCCGCCATCGTTTGAGACATCAACACTGATACTTGTTCCAGTAGGCACATATCCCAAAATGCTGCTGATTTTTAATGTGTCAATTGCTTTTGAAGTGGAGAAGGATGCGCCCATGATACTTGCACTTGTGGACGAGTGGCTTCTTTGGTCATATAAGGCGCCATCACCGAAATTATTGATCTTATGGCGGGTTGAGGTACTGCAATATGCTGTGCTGTAATAATGGCAAGAGAAACTGTATTGGCCGGTTTCTGATTCAACCATGCCATAATGCCCACCTTCAGGGACAGCAACTTCTCCCATGTGTTCGATGAAGTTTCCACGCATGGAAAAGAAATGATGATATGAATCATAATTATAACCTACACCACTGACATATTGTTGGTCGTATTCGTTGTAAATGATGGTCGGCATATTGACAATCATACCTGCGCCGTAGCGTGAAACGGTTGAACCCGTGGCTAAGGTCCAAGTTCCTTGAATGCTTGAAGGCGATGATTTGCTGACTTCATTGAGATAGTGAGCATTTGCTGAATAGGAATATGTGGCAACATAGAGTTTACCCGTTGCATCATCGATGTCAACTCCAGTGACGTAATTGTTGCTGAATGCGTTCCACGAGCCATCACATCGCCATGTCTTGGATGTGCCAGAGGTAATTACAGACCATTTTGTCAGATAATAACTCGTGTAATGAGCCGTGTAAACGGTCGTCCCGTCAACGGTTGCATCAACCATGTTGTAGTATGAAGATGTACTGCAGCCGTTGGTATTCATTGATGCAGTGCCGATATATGCTCCAGTCGTTGAGTTGATTCGAAGAATTGTTGGTGCGTTATACAAACTTGAAGATGTATATTTCATGATGTGGTATTCATGGCCGACTAGGACAACAACGCCAATGTAGCCCCACGATGCACTTGTACTGACTGAGAATTGAGAGAATTTCTTCGTCAAGCCAGTATAGCCTTGGTCGGACAAAGATACGAATTGTCCGGTTGTATTCTGATGCGCCCCTACTTTGGATTGAACTTGTGATGTACGACCGAAATCGATGGATTGAACCGATGGATTACCCTTCAACGACATTGTATTTGATGTAACATCGACGTTGGAACGTTGTCCGGAAGTGAACGGTGAAGGTGGGCTACCTGACCAAAGGCCATCACCGGCTCCGCCAAAATGCGAATTTGTTGTGAAATTCGAATACGATGTCGAACTCGCTTCACCACGCAAATTGAACTGCGCAGCAGTTACTTCTGCCCCGAATGGAATTGTAAGGTGCCCAGCAGTCCCATTTCCAGTACCAGCAAACGTATGGCTGTAGGAGGAAGTTCCATCCGAAAATTGAGTTTCAACGGTTGCACCAGAGGCCATAGGACCGAACAAAGATACAGTAAACAGGAGTGTTAAAAAGAGTGCTTTTCGCATGTAAATCACCATTGTCCCTCAGTGGGCCTTTGGCCCACAGTAAGCAAAGCATTTGAACTTCGCCCCGGCATGTGTTCTTCCGAATAACGACAATTTTACACGATGATATGAAGGGATTGGTAAGATAATTTTACATCTTTTTTCTTTTTTGCTGTCGTCAGTCGGGAAAGCGATAGGAAAAAGAAGGCGAGCACCTCTGCATACACTGAGGCGAGTACATTATGGGTCTATTTTCAAACTGGTGGCAGCAACAACATGGACGGCAGCTTGGCATTACTGCCACGCTTTCAGGCTCGATTGGAATCCTTCTTGGAATTTCGATGTATCAGTTATTATTCCTTCAAAACCATGGGACCTGGGGTGATTTCACTGGGCATGCAATTGGCTTGGCCCTTTTTTCATCCATTGCTTTGGTGCTTGTATTACCTGAATTTCTTTCTTTACGCGGCTATGCTAATACTTTGAACGAAATTCAAACAATCGACTCAACCTCAGAGATTCGTCGTCGAAAAGAAGAAGGAAATGAAGCAGCCGATGCACTTGGTGCAGGTCATGCGGCATCATGGACAGCATTCCTTGAAAGCAAAGGACTTCGACGGTGAACTTGAGGGGAGAAAGCGTGAGTGACAGTGACCCGCTGAAGACGTTGTTTCGTGAACTTCTTCTTGCAGCCGGTATGATTGGATTACTCGTTTTAGCATTGTATGCTCATACAGGCTCAATGCCTCCTTTAGTTGTCGTCGAATCCTCTTCAATGGTTCACGACCTTGAGAACGGTGAAGTCGGGAGTATTGATGCAGGAGATTTGGTTTTGGTTCATAATCAAGACTTTGATACAATCGTGACATTTGCTGAGGCAACAGAAGTTGGAAATTCCAACTATGGCTATTCACAGCATGGACTTGAAGGTGATGTCATCATCTACAAAAAGAACGGTGAAGGCGGTACACCTATCATTCACCGAGCGATTATGGAAGTTATTCCAAACCAAATCGCTTCTCCAAATCGAAGCGTATCTTCCGATGCTCCTCTCAGTGAATATTGCCCCGATGGCGGTACATACGATTCAGAATCATTTGATCAAAATGGCGATATTGGAGTATGCGTGTTGACTTGGGATGTTCCAGGCACAAACGTCCGAGATGTTGAAACAGTGACCGTTCAATTCGATGGAATACAAGCTGGGTATTACGATTGTGACCGACCAGTACATGCCAATGTTGAATCTCATTTAGTCGTCTGGCAATGGGAACCTCGGCATGCTGGGATTCTCACTTTAGGAGATGCAAACAGTTGTTCTGTTGACCAAGGTTCTCAAGCCGTCAATGGTTCTTCAGGAGTTCACAGTGCTTCTGGAACGGTTGGTCCAATCCGCGCCTCTTGGCTCATCGGAGTTGGAGGGGGAGAGATTCCTTGGCTGGGAACGGTCAAACTGATGGTGAGTGGTTCTGATACGCCGGGTACAAGCCATGTTCCAAGTTCATCATTTCTTATCTTGTTTACATTAATTGCAAGTGTTCTTGTTTTGCCAATGCTTGTTGAACCTGTTCTACGGCGATTTGTGTCAGGTGCGCCGGAATTTGAACAAGCACGAACAGAACAGATGAAACAGTATTATGAAGAGGAGTAATTAGCTTTGAATCGCTTCTTCCAATGAGATATCTCCGCAAGCAACAGCATAGGCCATTTCTGAAGAAATTGTCATTCTTCCGTTACTCTTTTTACGACTTTGTCGTTGAATATCCCGAAGTTCACCTTCTGTGGGTTGAATTTCTTGGAATTCCCATACCGGTTCTCCGGAAAGCAAAGCAATACGAATGGCTGAAATGACGTGATTATGACGAAGTAATCCGCGTGAAGTCCTCGCTTCATTTACTCTTTCAATAGCCAATTGATGCGTAAGGCAATCATTGATGATTCGGTCTCGGCTCAGCGGAGCGCCATCACCGATTCGGATGACCATTTGATTAAATTCTAGGGCCGAAGAAATACCGATTATTTGTGCTGCAAGGTTTTCGATACGCTCAAATTGAGCAACACCCAAAACCACACCGTCTGCTAACCATGCCACACCGGGGCGAGGGCCAGGGTCGATTCCAAAACTAAGCCTTTGGACTTGAGTGATGCCTCGTTGAAGTCGGACAGCACTGTCGACAGCATCTTTGACTGAATTTGATGAAGTCATAATCGGCTGCCCTTCATTTCGATATTTGACAACTTCAATTTCACTACCGAACCAAATCATATCCCGTTCAGGGAGCACTGCATCATGTTCGAGAAGAATAAATCTTAATCCTCTTTGCTTGAGTTCAGTCATCAATCGGAACGCCAATTGGAAATCAATGGTGCGTATAGCAAGCCGAGGCACACCCGATACTTTGTTTTCCGAGATTAACTAAACTTCCGGCTGTACGGGAGTGTAGCGCCCCTATTGAAACCCTCGATGCAAAGGGGACTTCAACCGAAGTCATCAAGAACGATTGACGATGATGGATGTCTGTGTCGAGTCAGTACGAGCGGGAATTGAGGCAGGTTCTTGCAGGGGTTCCCAAAGGTGTTGAATCGATAATTCGTTCTTGTTCTCCTCTTGAAAAACAAAAGATGCGTCAAGTGATTCATCGGCCATTTTTAGTGGTTCGAGCAGCAGGTTCAGGAATGGAAGGAACTGGCGATTTGTTGGCTTTGCGCGGAGATTTATGCTTTCCAATTGAAGTGAAATCAACCAAAGCGGTGAAACTCTATCTTTCAGGACGAACCAAACTTCAGTATGAAGCCATGGTTACGGAAGGTGAACGATGTAACCTCATGCCATTGTATGCCCATCGTCAAAAAGGAGTACGGGGGGATTCATGGAGGATTTTTCGCGTCGAAACCGAAAACCTCTCTGGCCGACTTCGTCAACTCGAAAAATCAATACCTCCCTTTCCGACCACGAGAAACGGTTCAGTTTACCTTAACTGGGAAGATGGTATGCCGTTACATGCTTTCATTTCCCTTGTTTGTTCCACAGCAGGTGCAGAAGACCATGCTTTGCATAATTTAGAAATCCGTTCATTGCGAAACAAACTGTTTACAGCGCCCCTTCCTTCAACTGCGCTTGAAGAAATCCTTCCTGCACAGACACTTTCGGAAAAGCCATTGGATGTTCTCGCTGAACTTGCTCGCCGTCGTTCCTGATTAAACGTAAGGAATAATGAGCACAAACAGCAACATGACCAAGAGTACAATCGAAGATAAACTTGAGGCTTTGTTTGAGATATGGGCGATCCACATCGGATGAATATTCCATAATTTTGTCTTTTTTCCGATTCGTTTTATCCGTTGGAGGCTTCCAGTAATCCAATCTTTGAATAAATGGCCGCCATCAAACGGCACCATCGGGATGAGGTTCGTAAATCCAAGCAGTATGTTCACCCACATTAACCAAAAGAAAAAGTTGACGAGGAACAACAAGCCATTCAATCCAAGTGTATCTCCAAGTAGGCCCTCAGTTGGGGTTAGCATAGCCTCCTCAACAGGATGCATCGAAACGCCTTGAAGTTCAAAGGGAATAATCATCATGTTGATTACGTGCAAAGGAGAATAGATAACTTGACTGACGATTCCTCCTTCAAACCGTGGTGAAAAAGGACCTGCAAGACGGTCGATTCCAGCCGTCCCCGGACTTATTCCTTCCACACCTACGAAAGGATCACCTTGACTTATATTTAGCATTTCAAGATTTGATTTACTCCATCCTAATCCAATGTAGTAGTCATATTTGTCAGAGAGCGTCAAGTTCACACTTTCGAGCGTTCCATCTTGATGCCGAACATCTACAGAAAGAGTGTCGTTCGCTCGATAGGGTTCGAGTGATTTTTGAAAATCCTCGTGGTCGCGAATCTCCATTCCCTCAATTCTGAGAATTGTATCCCAAGGTTGCATTCCCGCTTCATCAGCACCAGCATCTTTTACGATGCCTCGAACATGTGGATTGTCGGATGTTGATGTGAAATTAGCAGCCAATCCTCCCAACAACATCAAACAAATAAATGCAGCAAAGAGATTTGTTGCAGGCCCTGCTGCAAACATGCGCATACGCTCCTTTCGTGGTGCTTTATGTAGTTCTTGATATTGAGGTTCAGCAAAAGCGCCGAGGGGAAGTGGGCCCAATTGAAGAAGACCAAATGAACGAATGCGCATGCCATGAGCTCGAGCGAGTAACCCATGGCCGAACTCGTGTATTACTAAAGCGATGATGAAAGCCATTGCACCCCATCCAAGTGGAATCATCGGATTTACTCCAGGTATTGCTACAAGTTCACTTGCAGATGGAGGACTTGCTGAAGGAGGCGAAAGTAGAGAGGTTATGAACGCTAGAATCATCAGTATTGCAACGATAAACATAGAGAATAAACAAATCCATAGAGAAATTTCTCCATAGATTCTCCAAAAACGCCGAGGACGAGCAACTTTCTCAAGTGTTTTCAGTCCCATACTGCTGCGAACCATCAAGATAATACCAAAGACTCGAGTAGCATTCCATCGGTCGAGTACTCCATTTTTCTCCCAAATACGTAGCATAACGTACCAAGCGAAGATGAAGACAAAGACGAGTTTCCAGTCGGCTTCTACCGACCCCCATGCCCCATCCATGGTTAGGGCAAACACTCCTTCTCCTTGAAACTTGACAGGCTCTTTCTCAACAAAGTTGATGATGGTTCGACAAAACCCTCGTACATGGACTCCTACCAAACGGCGCTGGAACACTGGTGTGAAGAGGAATGGGGACAAATCCCTCAAGCAATATCTGAATGGTATACAGATGAAAGCATGGCTCAAGTATTTATGCGACTTAATCGGAGTGTACTCATCGCTGATTTTACTGTCGCAGAAGATGGCTCACTCGATTGTAATGAGCATCTTCAAATTCCTCTTGACCGCTGGAACCCAGGTTCTATTCAAGCCATTCGAACAGCGGATGGTCGCGTTCGTTTCCGCCATCGTAATTTGGAGATTCACCTTGCTGCTCGCTTGCGAGCACCTGAATGGGGTCAAGCATTACTCGAGGAATGGTTGATGAGTCAACGCGGTGATGTACTCCGTCCCAAAGACCGAACGCAACGAATTGCTTCGATTAATCGAACAAAAATGAGTATTGAGCGGAATTTGAATCATTCAAACCTTGATGCGGTTCAAATGGACTTCCTTGCAACAACAGCATCCTTGGCATCGGTGGAATCAAAATTAAATTCTCGAAGCGGCAACGATGAATCGGAGTAACTCAATTGAGTTTAACCTTGTATCGGTCTCTTCCATTTGCATACATTGTGATTGTCCCTGAAGATGAAACACAAACCGCAATCCCTTCTACCAATTGTGAGATGGCACGAGCAGCGAGGTGTCGTCCACCTTCTCCCGCCTTTGGAACAATGCCGGCGGGTACTTGGATGTAGCGTCCAGCATCACTTGCAATTCCATCCCGATTAAACAAAATCGCTCCATCGAGCAATGCAAATTCTGCTAAAGTCTCGTGATTGGCATCGTCCAGAATACTTCGCTTCTCAGCAGCATGTCCTTTGAACGGATTTAACACGAGTGCCGTAGTATGTTTTCTCAAAGCCGGTAACGGGCCAATTGCAAATAATGCGCCTATTGCGTGTCCTTCTCTTCCACGTGAACCGATGTGTCGAGCCAGTTGCATCATTTTCGTGAGAACTTCCAAATCAATATGGAAATCCTGTGCCAATGAGGCAAATCGATTTGAATTTAATGTCGAGGTATCGATGACAAACACGCCGTCGATCGGTTCAGCAAGAACGACCAACATACGTTCACCACTGGAGAGCCTTCCCTCGCCGATGGCTTGCAAGACCAAATCATGCATGTGAGTGAGTACACTCAAACCCTGCGAGGTAAGATTTTCTTCAAGCAAAGAACATTCAATTCCACTTTCCTTCAAAGCTTCTACAACTCTATTTTGACTTGAAAGAACCGTAAGAGAGAGTTCAGGGGGTAAGACTTCAGCGACCAATTTCACCTTTCGAATACTGTTCGCAAGCATCAATATTGATTGAAACGAACGACGTTCACTTGAAAGTGTACTCGTGACCATTGCTGCAAGGTCAACCATAGGATTCGCCTCAAGACGTCGAATCAAAACCGGGCAATTGGTCCTCGGTTTCTCTGTAGACGGTTCTCATATTCGAGATGAAATTCTTCTCTTTCACGACAATCGTGTATTCTGAAAACCCAGGATCTTCTTCTCCATTGAGCGCACCAAGAATAATTTCTAAAGTTAAACGAGCCCCTTCACGGTGAGGGTAGGCAAATATCCCCATCGATAAGGGGGGAGAGACTATCGAATTTACATCCTTTAATTCACTGAGTGTGGCAAATAAGTTCGCATAGGTCTCTGGGAGCAACTCTCGACGCGCCTCATCCTGATTTGGACGGCGGCAATCTGGGCCTACGACGTGGATAATGTGTTTGTAATTCTCTCCAAGGTCATAGGGTTCTGTAACTACATTTTGTGTAACTGCACATGGAGGGGCGTTTATTTTACGCATCTCAAGACAGATATTTCGAGTAACTTGAGTTAATTCGGCACCTGCTTTTCCATGGATAAGCGCATCCAAACCTTCTCGTCCAGAAAGTCGGTTATTTGCAGGAGTGATGAGGACATCACCTGAGTGATTCCATACATCGCCTCCGACAACGCGAAGAATACCCCATTTGCATGTTCGTGCCATATAAAGTTCGGCCATCAATCACCCAAGAGGGGCTACCTTACTTATCAAGTTCGCTAATACGGAATGAAAATGCCGAAAAACGGCGTTTTTTCTCCTTTTGGTTTTAGAGCCGAGAGTTAATTTAATTCACTTGATGGCGACATTGCTAAACCCTATTGATGTTAGCGGAATTATATGGACGGAAAGGTGTCGAGTCTTCTCTTGACGCTCATGTTTGTCTTGAGTGGCCTTGCGACACCCTTCCTTGAAGGGGACATTTCCAAATCTTCGTCCGAAGTTTCCTCTGAAAAGACTTCGTTAAGCGAGGTTTTTACAGGATTTTCGAGTGAGGGTGGAATCGATTTTTGGAACCAAACTCCATGGGTTACACGCGCCCAACCTGCTGGTTTTGATTTTCTTACCGTGTATGATTATTCAGATGTAGGTGTCCTCATCAACAATAATTCGGATGCAAGCAAAACAATTGGTTGGTCTTTTGTCAATGCGCGGAACATTTCAGATGACAATATTTTCTTTTTCAATGACTCAGACGCACCCACCAAGGAAACCATCAACAGAGGTCAATTTGACCAGTATTTTGCCCTTCCTTTTTTAGAAATGCTAGCCAATCGTACATCGAGTACGGAACTCAATTATCTCGTCTCAACCAAAGGCATTCCTCTTCGCATTAACGGTGGAGCTGACAAAGCGAGTTTTGACCAAGAATTTTCTCTCCTTGGAGGCACATATAATTCCAGTATTGGTTCTGATTATTGGATTGACCACGACTATGGCCCTCTTGGTGATGGTAAAATGAAAGCCTTTTCACGCAATGAATATGGATTCTTTTTAGTTACTCGATTAACAGGATATACCGTTGAAACTGCTCTTGGATTAATTGAAAAGGCGAACAACAGTCTAGGGCAACGCGGTATTTTTGCTTTGGATTTAGCAACAAACCGTAACACATCGGGTTATCAATTTTGGAACGATGACCTGTATATTGCTCAAGCAGAACTCAATGGAAGCAAGGGATTACCAACGGTCTTTGATGAAACTTCAGAATTCTTAACGAATCTTTCCAATGTGATGGGCTATGCATCATGGGGTTCAAATGACGGCAGTTGGAATGAAAATTGGCTCCCGAATTCAGGATTTGATACAATGGATTCAGCGTATTCAAGTGGAGCCAAATATTGGAATACAACATTACCGAACCTTTCAGCAGGTGACACCTTCAATTGGACAACACAATCGGATGTGAAGAGAGATGGTAATTCAGCGATTGAAGCCTCGATATCTGCTCAATGCACTCAGGAATCTGGGTTTGGAACTCAAGGGATTCTTGCCGAATTTTTCGACAATGAAGGCATCAGTTTCAACACTGCATCGATGCCTTCACTTATCGACCGTGTCCCCGACCATGTGCGACTTGAAAGTTCACTTCAATATTCATCATCATCTCAAGCCTACCCCGGTCTGGACACTCGGTTCCAAAATAATTGGGGTGCACGTTTTAGCGGACTTATCGACATACCTGAGACTGGGAATTGGACGTTTTATCTCACCTCTGACGACGGTTCAGAATTGTGGCTAGATGGACAAAGTATCGTGACAAATTACGGTTCACATGGGATGGTTGAGCGTTCTCAACATGGTCAATTCGATGCTGGGAAACACGATTTCAAAATTGAATTCTTCCAAGGTGGCGGCCCACATGGATTGCAACTCTCTTGGTCCGGTCCAAATCAAAGTAAGGCATTTATTCCTGCAACCGCCTTTTCCTTGGCTGATAATTACATTCCTTCTGTGAATAATTTGATTCATCATTGGGACTTTGAAGAGGGAAGTGGTTCCTTCACTCAAGATTCCGTTAATTCAAGCGCCAACTTCACTCTTAAGAATATGAATTCAACCAATTGGCGAACCTGTACAGATGGTTCCTGCCTTTGGTACGACGGTGTCGATGATTCATTGGAAGTCGATGTCGATGACTGGGTTGGAAACTTTACGGTAAGTCAATGGGTTTGGGCAAATACAACCACTTTACCGACGTATGCATCAGTATTTGCCGTTGACCATAACGCAGGTTCCAACGGTTCGTTTCAACATGCTGTATTCAATGGAGAATGGCGATTGCACAACAATCAATCCTACGCCTTTGGTGCTATTGAGGCTCAAGAGTGGATGCATCTGGTAACCGTTTTCGATAATGGTTCTTCACGGCAATACCTCGATGGCGTATTGGTTCGAACCACTGCCTTTACGCCGGGTTCCTTCAACAATTTCGATGTCTACAAACTCGGAGTGAATCGTGGAGAAAGTGTATATTTTGAAGGTATGATCGATAATGTTATGATTTGGGATTCAGCATTAGAAGACCAAGAAATAACCACATTACATCGTGATATTTACAAAGATTGTTCAGCCTATTCAGGTAATGGACAGGCAGCAGCCTCAATAGAGCAAACCTATGACTTTCCTAAGGAATTAGAAGGGCACGCTTGGATTATCTCTCTGTACGGACAGCGTACGGGGGATGTCTATGGTGATTTTACAATTGAAATAGAAGGCCTTGATAACAATGGAACAGTACTCTCAACGAATCAATCGAGCAGCAAGAATTTTGCATCTTCTTGGGAATCTCGGTCGTTGCGTTTCCGTCCACACAGCGATGTGACCTCTTTCCGAATACGTGTGCCATTAGACCTCGTAGCAACTTCGACAGATGGTTCAATTTATCTTGATACCATGAGTCTTCGAGCAATCCGCCCACACAATTCTTGGATTGATGGTTCCATTGCTGAAACAGCTGTTTCAACCGGCGGTCGCTCATTCAACTGGGATACAAGTTATGGACAATCATTGATTGCTGATTTGCTTGAAGACGGTGTCTCGGGCGCGAAGGGTTATGTCTACGAGCCATATCTCACCGCAGTCGGTTCTCCGAGCATGTTGTTGAGCATGTATTCCAGTGGCTTCAATTTAGCCGAATCACATGCAGCGGCAAACCTTCAAACAAGTTGGATGGGAGTTACAATTGGTGACCCAAAGATGTCACCTTACGCTAACCTTAACCACGATATCAATCTCTTTGGTATTCGACAAACCCAAAACGCTTCCTACATGCAGCCAACCCAACTTCAATTGGCGATTGAAAATTTAGGTATGTCTTCTTCAAACGGTTCACTTTTGGTACAGGATATTCAAGGAAACATCGAGATGCACCGTTCAAATTTATCTCTTCCCAGTGGAGACATGAACGGCTCAAGGATATTGTATAACCTCAGCATTACACCTGAAAAAACGGGATGGATGGATCTTCGAATTCTCTATTCCAATTCGAGTACGGGTTCCCCTGAACGCAATATTGCAAACAATATGGTCACTTTACGAATCTGGGTGAATGCTCCTCCAACGGTCAATGAGATTTATTGCGATGCTGAAACCTATGCACGTGGTGATAATTTTATCTGCACAATTGAAGCAAGCGATGATTTGAATGTATCATCAGTAGAAGTCGAATGGACAGTAGCGCAAAACCTTTCAAATCTTTCAGGACTAAATTGGGTACCTCAGTCGACAGGTCGAGTTGATTCACAACGCTGGCAAGCATCGATTTCTCTCCCGACTTCTTTGGAACTGGGTTACTTGGTTTTACGAGCATCTGCCTACGATGAAAGCCAACAACTTGGGTATTTAATCGAAACGGATATTGCCGTCATAGTCGATGCCCAAGCCCAATGGTTTGGTCCACATTTTACAGGAATTGACTCACCATCATGGTCGGGTGCCAATCAATTACCTTACAATCCAATTAGTGGTTTATTCCGCGGCGAGATTACAACGTTCATGACCTGTGTGCTGGATGCTGATCACGACCTTCTCGAACAACTGCCTGTTGTCTCGGCTTCTACTGGACAAGTTTCGAACCTCTCCTATGTGGCTCAAGTTGATCTGAACCATCATTGTTACACGGGTTCATACTTGCGGGATATGAGTCCTTCACTTGACGATGTCACCTTCGAAATTCGATATGCAGATGGGACTTTGCTCAATTCAAGAGTGCTATCAACAGATGACCGCCCTCCAATAGTGACTATCGACATTGTTGATGCTGAGGGGCAAGTACTCGACAGTGTCCGGGGGGGTGGAAATGAATATGTCCGAATCCTCATCACCGATTCTGATGACCCATCGTCTTCAGCCACAGGGGATTTACACATCGAATGGCCAGGAACAGAATTACAAACCATTCCAGTTGATGTGATGAATTCCAGTTTACCAATTCTACTCGAATTGCCTCTCATTACATCTTCTTTAGAAAGCGGTGAACTTGAGTTACAAGTTGACATGATAGGCCAACACGCTGCTGTTTCTACGAAGGAATACAGTTTACCCTTACTCTTAACGCCGCCAATTGTAGTCTCTTCACATCTCTGCGATGAACAAGGTCCAATCGATTCCTTACGTTTTGGAAATACTGGCTATTTGTTGGTACATCTCCAAAGTGAACGCCCGATTCAATCAATGCAAGCCACATTAAGCCAATTAGGCTGGTCGGTTCCATCTCCTTCTCTTGGAGAAATTGACCCATTGGACTCCATGATTGAAAATTGTTATTCACCTACACAACCACTTGGAATGGATGAACAACTCCACCAATTCCGATTGCGACTCGATGGCACCTTTATCGATGGTGAAGGACAAATCTTGTTCACAGTTCGAGATGTCGAGGGTTTATCCAAATCATTGTCCCTCCCTGCTAATTTTTACCATGCATCGCCTCAAACAATACTTGAATCAAATGAAAATATGACTGCAGGAGACACCCTCTCATTCTTTGCTTCGGTATCTGATGCAGATGGGATTGATGATTTGACATGTACAGCTCTTGTGGTTCAGAATCAAACCCAATTAGCACTCTTACAACTCACACTCCAGCCGGTTACTGCAACTACAGCCTCTTTGACCTTCCAATTTCCTACAACCGGAGTATTGAGTAACCAGACACTTGATGTCGAAGTTACGTGTATTGATTCATGGTCGCAATCGAATTCTTCTCAAATTCAATTTACTTTACTCCCTGAACCAATTTGTGATTCTTGTAATCAAACCGATGTAGATGATGACGCTGTCCAAGTCGCCTTTTCAACTCGAACAATACTTCTGATAGGGGCACTTCTTTTTGTTATCATACTTGGAGCCGTGATGTTTTTGAAAAAGCCCAAAGAAATGGAAACGCCTCTGTGGGCTTCTGAAGAGCAGAACGATGAAGAAATCGCTTCTGACGATTCCGAACTGTCTTCCAGTGAATTGAAAATACCCGAAGGATGGACACCTGAACAATACCGCCTTTGGCTTGAAGGAGAAATGCCGGAGGGATGGACACTTGTACAATGGGTTCTTTTCAGTGATGAACAGTTAGAATTGCTCGCAGAGCAATGAAAAGGAAAGAGAAGGGTTGATGTGCTTTGAGCACTTGGTTCATTTGAGTGCTATGGCTGTGGGATATGTTTTGATTAATGTTGCACCTGGAAAAGAACATGAAGTCTACCTTGCGGTCAAAGACATGCCTCATGTAGATGATGCAACCCTCCTCTTCGGAGACCATGACCTGATTGTTAAGTTGGTTGCTGACAGTCTTGCAACGATTGCTCAAGCGGTTGTGGAATCAATACGTCAAATCCCTGGAATTGCCGATACCAAGACACTTGCTGGTGCTGAATTATAATTGGGAAATTTGGGGTCGAAAACTCCCGCTTTTCTAAACGATAGACTGCGACTATGAGGGTCAAAAAAACGTTCTGGAATGGGGTACTGCGGAGGTTATAGGGCGCAGTAATGCGTTTAAATGGCAAAAATACTATATACTCTACTCGATTGTCAAGTATCGGAGGTAATCCAAAATGTCTGATAAAAAATACTTTGTTCTCATGGAGAACGGAAAAGATACGAGCCAGGTTTTTGCAAGCAAACAACCCCGTGG
>MDSW01158072.1_pt1 | contig 25944 bp, 13 predicted proteins | sample 811171 | NCBI WGS metagenome assembly MDSW01 (sample SAMN05326641, study PRJNA326480) | marine metagenome | isolation source: seawater | place: Atlantic Ocean: North West | collected 2012 | reverse complement strand
GCTCGCAGCGAAGAGGCGATGCGCGAGGTGCGCGAGCTCGGCGCGGCGGCGCTCGCGGAGGCGGCGGAGGGCGAGCGAAAGAAGCTGGCGGCGGCCGACGAGCAGCACGAGCGGGCGGCGGCGGCGCCGCGTGCGGAGGGCGACGGCGCCCGGCTGCAGCTCGAGCAGGCTGAGGCGGCGGCGGCGGAGGCGGCGCGCGTGGAGGCTGAGGCGGCGGCGCGCGCGCGGGAGGAGGACGCGGCGGCGACGAAGCTCCAGGCGGCGCAGCGTGGCCGCCTCGCCCGCGCGGAGGCGGCGCGGCTTCGCGAGGCGCGCGAGGCGGCTGAGGCGGAGGCCGCGGCGCGCGCGGAGGCGGCTCGGCGGGCGGAGGCGGAGGCGGAAGCCGCGGCGGAGGCGGCGGCGGCGGCGGAGGCGGAGGCGAAGGCGGCGGCGGAGGCGGAGGCCAGGGAGGCGGAGGAGGCGGCCGCTGCGAAGGCCGCCGCGGAAAAAGCCGCCGCGGACAAAGCCGCCGCTGAAAAAGCCGCCGCGGACAAAGCCGAGGCGGAGGCGACCGCTCGGCGCGAGCTCGAGGCGACGAAGCAGGCGGCGGCGCGCGCGGCGGAGGAGGCGGAGGCGCGCCTCGGCGAAGCCGCCGCGGCTTCGTCCGCTTCCGCGTCTTCCTCCTCGGCGGGCGGCGCCGCTCCCTCCTCCTCCGCGCGCCCCCCTCCCTCCCCTCCCACGTACCACGTGCACAACCAGCCCCGGAGCGATTACGTCCCCCCCGAGGACGGCCCCGACCCGACGATTCCGGCGGTGATTTCCTTCGGCGGGTTATTTTTCCTCGACGGCACGGATTCGCGCGGTCGCAAAGTCGCCGTCATCAACGCGTCTAAGCTCCCCGGCGACCAGGACCGCCGCGACGCCGCCCTGCAGCACGTCCTGGCGAGCCTCGAGCCGTACGGCGACGAGACGGGCGACGGCCCCGGGTACGTCCTCGTGGTGTACTACACGGGCCCCGCCCCGCCCGGGATTTTGCGGTGGCTCGCCGGCGCGTACGGCTCGCTGAGCTACCGCCTCCGGAAGGGCGTCAAGTGCATCGCGCTGGTGAACCCGAGCTGGTTCATGACCGCCGTCGTGAACGCGCTCATGCCGCTGGTGTCGAGCAAGGCGTACAAGAAGGTGGTCATGTGTAAGGGGCTGCATAACCTCGGGCACACCGCGGGCGTCGCGGAGACGGCGCTGGGCGTGCCCTTCCTGCACTCCATCGGAAGGCGAGTGTAGTAGAGCGGCGAGGACGGGGGCGAGGAGCCGACGGCGTACGACGTCGGGAGCGCCGCGATGAAATCATCACATCGAAGACGGAGATATGATATTATCATGTACTTTCGAAAGTACCGCGCGATCGCGCCGCTCTCTCCGCTCTCGCCTCAAGTGCGCTCGTCGGACTCTCGGACTTATCATCACTGCTTCCCGATGGCGGCGATGACGGCTGAGAAGTCTTCGTCGTCCTTGCCCATCCTCCTCGCGGTTTTGTACATCTCGTTCGCCGCCGCCGCGACGGGCATCTCCTGCGCGAGTTCGTCCGCCAGCGCGAGCGCGAGCCGCATGTCCTTCTGCTGGTGCTTGAGCGGGAACGCCGGCGGGTACGCGCCCTTGATCATGCTCGGGCCCTTGAGGGCGAACATGGGCGCGTTGATGGCGCCGAGGGAGACGATTTTCAGCAGCGTCTCCTGGTCGAGCGCCGCCTTCTCCGTGAGCGCGAGGCCCTCCGCGAAGGACGCCATCATGGAGCCCATGACGGAGTTGACGATGAGCTTCATCTTCGCGCCCGCGCCCACCTCGCCGAGGAAGAAGCTCGCCTTGCCCATGACGTCGAGCGGGCCCTGGATCCGGTCGAACAGCGCCTCGTCCCCGGCGGCCATGAAGATGAGCGCGCCCTGCTCCGCCGGCGCCTTGGAACCGGACACCGGCGCCTCCAGGAACGACGCCCCGGCGCCGCGAACGATCGACGCCACCGCCGAGGACGTCCCCGCGTCCACCGTGGACACGTCCACGTAGCCCTTACCCGCGGTGAGGCCCGGCGCGGCCGCCTCCGCGCACGCGAGCGCCGCCTCGGGCGTGGACACCATCACGAACGTCACGTCGGAAGACGCGCACGCGTCGGCGGCGGTGGCGGCGAGCGTCGCGCCGGCGGCGACGAGGGGATCGCACGCCGACGCCGTGCGGTTCCACACCGTCAGCGTGTGGCCGGCGTTGATCAGATTCAGAGCCATGGGGACGCCTGGTGATGAGGTTTGGGGGTTGGGAGGGATGGGAGGGGTCAGCGGCGGAGGCGCCGCGCGATCGATCGACGGCTCCGTCGGCGGGGTTCGAGGGTTTTGGTGGGGGGCGTTCGCGGTCGATCGGGGGAGGCGCGGCGCTAAGGGACGCGTACCCATGATTCCGGCGCCGATGAAGCCGATGTTGGCCGGGGTGGGGGTATCGGAGGCCATCGCGACGGCGGGGCGCGTGGACGCGCGGACGAGGGCGGGGCGGACGAGGGGGCGCCTGGACGGAGGGAGGGGCGGGTGGGGGGATCGTCAGGCAGCCTTCTCGGGGTGCCGAGCGAGGTTTTTCGCGCGAGGTTGGACGACGGGACCCGCCTCCGCGCGGGTCCCGCGCGAGATTCGGGGAGACGGGAGGCGGCCGAGGACGCGCCTTTGCTGACGCGTGGGGAGGCGGCGAGTCGGGGCGGCGCAGGGTTGACGGCAAGCCTGCGCGGACATCGAGGAGTGGGCGCCGGGTTCCGTCGGGAGCCAAGAAGCTCCCACGTGATCATCGCGATTTGATTCGTCATTTCTCGCGGGCGCGGCGAGCGTTTCACTTCAAGTACGCGTCACCGCGGGGGGAAGAGAAACGGGCCGTTCCTCCTCCAGTCGTCCCGCCACTCGCCCACGCGCGCGCGCGTCTTCGCCCGCGATGGATCTCGTCATGAACCACGGCTACGTGGACCCTTCCCGCGCGCGCGCGGCGACGGCGGCCCCCCGGTCCGACGTCGCGCCGCCGCCGCCCCCCCCCGAGCTCGACGACGCGCCGCTCGAATTCGATCCGTTCGACGATTTCCCGCACGCGCGACGCAAGGCGGACTACGACGACCACCCCGCGAAGCGCGGCGAGCTCGCCGGGGGACTTTTCGCGCCCCCCGCGTCGGACCCGACCGCGGTGGCGGGCGGGCGCGACCTCGTCGGGCACCACATCGAGCGCCGAGGCGGCGACCTCGTCCCCGCCGCGGGCGTCCCCAACTACCCGCACAACCCGAGCGGCCCGCAGGCGTACGAGCCGACCCGACCCGTCGACCATCCCTCGTCTCGCTCGCGCGCGCTCGAGGACCCCCCGGGCCCCGAGAGAGACCCAGCGTCAGCGTCGGCGTGGTCGACCTCCGCGCACGCGCAGATGCGCGGGGAGCCCGGCGCGCCCGCGCGGCGCCGCGGCGGCAAGCGCGCGCCCCCGCCCGTCGGCGCCCATCTCGGCGCGTCGAGCGCCTCGCTCGGGTTCCGCGCGGGGGGCCACGCGTACGGCCGCTCGACGCCCGGGTTCGGCCCGAAACCGGCGCCCCTGGAGCAGAGGCCGGACGTGCTTCACCGGAACGTGGACGTGCGCGGCGGGTGCGGGACGGAGACGCTGCCGTTCGTGCCGGGGTACGGCGGCCACGTCCCCGAGACGCGCGCCAACTTCGCCGACGCCGCCGCGAGGGGACTGCGGCGTCGGATGCCGAAGGAGCTCCTCGTGGAGAACTTCAACCCGAGGATGGCGGGGTGCACCAAGGCGAACGCGCCGAGGGGGGTGACGCCGGGGCGGCGGTGATCGGGAGGGAGGCGAGGGAGGGAGGGAACGTATCGTATCTTAGGGGGAGACGGGACGCGCGCGAGAGCGACGAGCGTTTCTCAAAACCGAACGGACCGCTCGTTCGCGCCTCAGCCGCACATGGGCCCCCGCCTAAATTTAATCTCATCGCTCGTCGTCAGTCCATCAACCGCAGCAGGCTTAAAACTTGAACGACTCTCCCGGGCGCGCGACGTTCGCTCGCGCGTGGTCCGCGCGCCCCTCTCCTTCGCACTCGGCTTCGCGCGTCGCGGCGTGGGTCTTCCGGCGCGCGCCGCGCGAACTCGCGCGAGGTTTCCGCTCGCGCCCGAACGCCCTCGCCGCTCCCCATGCGGTCCTAGGCGACCCTCTCCCCTCGGCGCGCATCTCGCGCCCCTCTTCGGGACGCATGGGCGCTTCGCCCCGCCCCGTCCGGGTCGGTCGCGCCCCCCTCCGCGCGGTTCCGTCGCGCGCGGCGTTCGCCCTCGTCGTGGTCCTGACCCTCCTCGCGGCGTCGCCCGCGGACTCGCAGCACTCCGGGGACGACTTCCTCCGCGCGGCGATCGTCCCGAGCGCGATCCCGGCCGCCGGCGCGGGGTTCTCGTTGACGGTCGCGGGCATCAACTTCGACCCCGGGTTCGAGCTCTTCCCGCCCGCCGCCGACGCCGCCGACGCCGCCGACGCCCTCCGCGGCGCCGCGTGCGTCTTCGCGCTCGCGCCGGCCCCGGGCCCGGGCCCCTCCCCCGCGAAGAAGACCCTCATCACCCCCGCGGCGCTCCACCCGCGCACGGGCGCGTTGGAGTGCGCGGTCCCCCCGGGCCTCCCCCCGGGGTTCGTCGGCGTCGGCGTCAGCGGCAACGGCGGCGTCGACGCGCGATTCTTCCGCGCCGCCGACCAGATCGCCCTCGCCGTCGCGCGGCCTTCCTTCGCGCGCCGGGTCGCGGGCCCGGGCGTCCACGCGCGCCACGACGCGCTGACCCTCCTGGGCCGGGACATGTTCCCCCCCGAGGTCCCCGCTGGCGGCGTTCCCGAACCGGGAGACCCCGCGCCGTGCGGATGGCTCGGCGCCGCCGCCGCGTCGGACGAGGAGGAGGCGCGCGACGAAGAACGCGGCGGCGGCGGTCATCGGTCATCGGTCATCGCCGCCGCGCCCGCGCCCGGGGCGTTCGTCTCGAGCGCCGTGCGCCGCTGCGAGGTCCCCGGGACGAACGCGGAGTCCTCGTCCCGCGGGTCGATCCGGCTCGGGGTGGCGGCGAGCCCCGGCGACGGCGCGGGCGCGGGGGAGTCTCATCATTCGGCGGCGGCGGTCTTCGTCGCGGACGCGCCGGAGACGATCGCCGCGACGCCCGTCGGCGCCGGTCCCGACGACGCCGCGTCTTCGTCGCCGCTCGGCGCCCTCCTAAACGTCGTCCCCGCGGAGGGCGGCGCGGTCGTCGCGGTGGAGACGCGCTCGGGCGGGTTCGGGCGCGGCGGCGGCGAGAGCAGAGATCTCGCCGCCGCGCGCTTCGACGAGGCGCACCTCGGGCCGCTCGCGCGCGTCGGCGCCGTCGTCGTCGCCGCCGACGTCGTAAAGGTATCGTCCGTCGCCGACGTTCGCGGCGGCGCGTTCTTCCGATTCGTCGCGCCGGCGCGAGCGCCGGACTCCGTGCGCCGCGGCGGCGGGGCCCGGACCCGGATCGGTGGTGCGGGCGCGCCGATCGCGCCGATGGCGATCGCCGGGCCCGGCGCTCGCGTCGCCGTCGCGGGGACGCATCTCGGCGCGGCGCCCGTCCCCGAGGGCGGCGTCGCGCCCGAGCGAACGATCCTTCGGTTCCTCGACCCCGTCCGACGCCGACTCGACGTTCCCGACCCGGGGGCGAGGCGAGGGGGCGAGGCGAGGCGAGGGGGAGGGGGCGAGGCGAGGCTCGGTGCTCTTCCTCCGCTCGCCTCGGCGCGCGCCGCGTTCCCTCCCTCGGGCGCGCGCGGCGGCGGCTCGATCGTCGCCGTCGCGGGGGCGTTCCGATTCGCCGCCGACGACGACGCCTCCGCCGTCGCCGCCGCGTGTCGCTTCGACCTCGTCGCCGCGCGCGGCGCCGTCGCCGGCGTCGGCGCGCGCGTCTCCTCCGCCCTCGTCCTCTGCGAGGCCCCCTCCCTGGACGCGTTCTTCACCGAGGAGGGCGGCGGCGGCGGCGGCGGCGGGTCCTTCTTCGCCACCGCGGGGGTCGCCGCGGTGGGCCCCCCCCCCGCGGACGGGTCGGCGAGGGCGAGGCTTCGCCTTCCAGGCTTTCGAGGCTTTCGAGGCTTCGAGGCTTCGGCTTCGGCCACGTCCGCGGCGGCTTCGGACGAGTCCGTCGCCGGCTTCGCGCCGACTTTCGCGCTCGGGGCGGCGGCGGACGACGTCGAGCGCGTCGCGTCGGCGGCGCCGTCCTCGGGGCCCGCGCGGGGGGGCACGAAGGTCCGCGTGAGTCTAGACGCCAGGCGCCCGGACGCGTCGTCGACGAGTGTTTCGAGGGAGACGCGGGCGGGGTCGGGGGGTGGTCGAGAGGGGTCTTCTTCTGCTGAGGGGTTTACCTCTGAGGGGTTTACTTCTGAGGGGTCTTCTGGTTCGGCCGCGGGTTGGGCCGGCGCGGGCGGGTGTCGGTTCGGCTCTGTGTTTGTGGCGAGCTCCGGCGCGTGGGACGGCGGCGGGGGCGGGGGCGGCGGCGTCGCGTGCGTCGCGCCCGCGGGGCGCCCGAGCGCGGCGACGCGCGTCGCGCTCGTGCAGGCGCGGGGGAGCGCGTGCGACGCCGCGGGGCACGTCGCGGCGACGGACCGGTGGAGGAGGCACAGGTTGGACGACGACGAGGGGTGACGGACGCGATTTGATTGTTTACTTTCGAAAGTACTACAGTAGTCTCTAGAGCTATATAGAGTCCATCGGCGACGGCGACGGGGGAGCGGGGGCGAGGGGTGAGGTCGCGCGGGTAGTAAAGCGTGTCGTTCTCATCGTCCTTCGCTCGTCGCGGTGCTCGCGGTCTGTCTCTCGCGCGCGTCGGTCACTCGCCGCAGTCGACCGCTGGGAGTCCGTGCTCGTCCTCCCCGAGGCGGCATCCCGCGGCGGCGCGGTCCTCGTCGGATTCGGGTTCGGTCTCGGTTCGCGCGTCCGAGGATGGGGGCTCTCGAGGCGCGGACTGCCGCCGCTCCTTCGTCGCGCCGCGCGCCTCCCCGTCCCTCGCGGTCTCGCGCGAGAGGTCCAGCACGGCGGGTCTGTGCGTCCACCCGAGGCTCGGGTCCGGGTCCTCGCCCTCCGGTCCGGGCGGGCACGCCCACGTCGCCAGCCCGTCCGCGTCCTCGGCGAGGGCGCACTCCGGGTCCGCGAGAAAAGCGGACGTCACGCGAAGCGGCGGGGTCGGCTCCGGGGCCTCGCCGCCGCGCGCGCCGAGACCGCGCGCCGCGACCGCGCGCCGGTGCGAAACCTCGCGCGAGCGCGGGGCGGCGCCGCGACGCGACGCGGCCGGCGAGGGCGGCGGGCGCGAAGCCAACATCGCGCGCCGCGTCGTTGTGATGACGAGAGGAAATATCTTCTTCGTCATCGTCAGGCGCTTTTCGCGGCGAGATCGGATCTCGTCGACCGGCGAATCCCTTCGTCCGGGGCGCATTTCGTCGCGCGTCCGGACCTCGGAAGTGCCGACCGCCGCGCCGGTGTTCCCCGGGAGCACACGTCTCGGCGCGCTCGCGATGTCGCGCCTCGCGCGCGCGCCTCCGACGGCGCGTCGCGGCGCGCGCGCGTGGCGCGTCGCTCGCGCTTCGGCGTCGCCCGCCCCCCGCGCGGCGTCCCGGTCCCCGCCCCCCGCCCCCGCGCCCTCGACCCCCGCGCCCGCCCCCGCGCCCTCGTCCACGCTCCCGACGTCGCGCTCGTCGGCGGCGTTCATCATCCAGCCCGCCTCCCCCGGGGCGTTCGCGGGCGCGGACGGCGCCGGGGAGGATTGGTCGCTGTGGCAGGCCTCGGAGGCCGGTTCCGTGCTCGTGGGCTCGCGCCGCGCGCGCCGGCGCCGGAGCCACGTGAGCGACCACTGGCGCAAGCTCATGTCCACCTCCCCGCGCGGCCTCTCCCGGGGGGGCCGCCCCCTCGACCCGCCCGACGTCGCGGACCGGATCGCGAGCGCGCTCGAGGACGTCGAGCGCGAGCGCGAACGACTCAACGCGACCCTCGCCGAGCTCGAGCGCGGGAACAAGGGCGCGGACGTGTGCGCCGCCGAGGTGAAGCGCCTCAAGGTCGCCAAGCTCCGCCTGAAGGACGACGCCGCCCGCCTCCGCCGCGCGTTGGAGGCGAACGAAAAGGAAGACGCCGGCGCGAAAGCCCTCGGCGAGGGATCCTTCGGGAAGGTCTTCCTCGGCCGCGACCCGGACCGAGGCGTCGACGTCGCCGTCAAAGTCGAAGACGCATCCGAGGAGGATCCCACGGACGCCTCCCCTCGAGCGCGCGCCTCCTCCCCCCTCGCGACGGAGTGCGCCGCGTTGGAGCGCGTGGTGAAGGTCGCGGGCCCCCTCGGCTATCCTCGCCCCATCCACTTCGGCGCCCAGCGCGTCTTCGGCCGCCCCTCGCGCGTCTTAGTCATGGACCTCCTCGGCCCGAGCCTCGAGGACATGTCCTGGGCGGTGAGCGCGGGCGGACCGCTGTCGAGCGCGACGTGTTTGAAGGTGGCGGACCAGGCGCTGCGCCGCGTCGCGGGCGTCCACGCCGCCGGCCTCGTGCACGGCGACGTCAAGGCGGACAACCTTCTCCTCGGGAACCTCGACGCCGCCGCGGGCCCCGGACGGCGCGGGGCGGCGCGAACGATCCACCTCGTCGATTTCGGGTTGGCCGTCGAGCCCCTCCCCCCGGGGCGCGGCGAGAACGCTGAGTATTCGGACGGATCCTCCTCGGGAGACGGGACGCGCTCGCCGACGTACTCGGACGACGTGGAGGCGCTGGTGTTTTGCCTCTCGGACCTCCGCGCGGGCGGGCCGTTCTGGGCGTCGCCCGAGACGCGGCGCGCGGGGCTCGAGGCGGTGCTCGCGGCGCGGGCGCGCGTCGCGGGGTGGGCGGATCTGGCGTCGGACGAACGCGACGGGAGGTGGATGTTCGAGCTGCTCGCCGTCGCGAGGGGGACGCCGTTCGGAACGAAGGCGGACCTCGAGGCGTGTCGCGGGATTGTCGCGCGCGCGTTCGAGAACGTCGCGGGGGGGAGGGCGATGCGCGAGACGCCGTTCGACTGGGAGGAGGGGAGGTGGCCGAACGATGCGCGGACGGGGAGCGGTTAGGGCAGGGCGAGGCGCGCGCGGTATAGTCACGCGCTTCCTTCCAAGGTAACGCGGCCGACGACGCGCTTCCCGGCGCCGGCTGCGTAAAGAGTAGTCTCCCTTCGTAGGAGACCGGACCGCTTTCGTCGCGAGACGCCTCTCGCGCGCCTCACGCGCGCTTGAGCGACCTCGGCGCGGTCTTCCCCTTTCTCACCTCGAACACCCCCGACGATTTCGCGACGACGCCGAGCGCGAGCCGCCTCGCGAACCTCCCCCCCTCCGCGTCCGTGGGCACCGCCAACACCTCCGCGAACACGACCACGTCGGGGTCCCGCAGGTCCACGGACACCCCCGGGGGGGGCGCCCCGGCCCCGCCTCCTCCTCCCCCGCCGCCTCCGTCCCCCGCTCCTCCTCCCTCCTCCTCCTCCTCCGCCGCCGCCGCCGCCGCCGGGGTCCCGTCCTCCCCCCCGCGCCCGGGGGGGGCTCCACCTCCCGGCGGCGGCACGCCCTCCACCCCCCGCCGCATCTCCCGCATGGCCTTCTCCGCGGCGTCCGCGACGAGGGGAAGGATCGCGGCGCGGCCATAATCGGCGGCGGGGGCGCCGTCGCCCGCCTCCGCCGCGGACTTGAATCTGTTGGCGTACACGACGGCGAACCTCACGCCGCCCGGGGCTCGGACGGCGTCCCCGACGCCGGCGTCCGCGGCGAAGGCGGCGGCGACCGCGGCGCGGAGGGACGCCGCGTCGGGGCGGCACGTCGCCTGGACGGGGTAGAGCTTCTCGAGCCAACGGCACGCAGGGGAGGCGTTCTCTCGCGTCGATCGAACCGCGGCGGCGGCGGCGGCGAGGACGCGCGACGCGGGACGGTCGTCGCCGGAGGGGTCGGAGGGGGGCGCCGCCGCGGCTTCTGCTTTTTCGGGGGCGCGTTCGCCGGTCGCGTCGTCGAGAGATGTCGCGGCGCGGGTGAGGCGGACGAAGATGAACCCGCGCCCGGGGGTCTTGACCGGGTCGAGACGCGCGTCGGCGGGGAGGCTCGGGCGCACGCGCTCGAGGAGCTCCTTCGTCGCGCTCTTCTCGCGATTGAACTCGCACGTCGCCGCGAACCCGCACACGCCCTCGGGGGAGATCATCGCCGAGGGCCCGGCGTACTCGTATCGCTCGAGGGAGGTGTCGATATCGACCTCGCCGGGGGCGCCGGGGGGGGCGCCGGAGGCGGTCTTGCGGCGCTTCGCGGCGACGTCCGCGCCGTCGAGCGTCCTGCGCGGGGAGCGGCGGTTCGCGCGTCGGCGGCGATTGATCAGCGCGCGTTCGGGGGGGCGGGGGGGGGGTCGGCGGGGACGGCGCGCGGTCGGAGCGTTCGCACCTCGGGGCCTTCCTGCGCATCTCCTGCTCGGCCTCCTCGCGGAGCCGCTCCAGGTCCGTCATCCTCGCCGCGCGCGCGAGCCCGCGTCGGGGCAGAGGAAGTGACAGCAGCCAGCCCCGTCCGTGGTCGTGGTGTATTTGGCGCGCGCCGCGATCGTCTCGAGCGGGACCCACAGCCTGGGTTGACGACGCCTCTTCGTTTTCGTGCTCCGCGTCGCTTCCGCCCCGAGCGCGCGTCGTGCCCGTGACGCTCGCGTCGATCGCGTCGAGGCTCAGATCTCCCTCGCGTCGACGTCGGCCGACGCGCCGGATCCGCGCTCGCGCCTCTCGACCCCGCCCGTCGCGGGAAGGCCTTTTCGCGGGACGACCGAGCCGGCGTCGCGCGCTTCTCAGATCTTCGTCGCGCCCCCCGCGCTCGCAAACGGCACGATGTCCGCCGCGGTGGAGGCGTACCTCAACGGCCAGGCGGCGGCCTCGCCCGAGCTGGCGTCGCACTACGAGGAGATGCGCGATCTGTACGAGCGTCGCCTGTGGCATCAGCTCACGATGAAGCTCGAGGAGGTGGTGGCCCTCCCCGCGTTCCAGGTGGGCGAGCCGCGCGGCCCGCTCGTGTCGCTCTACCACAACTTCATCGTCGACTTCGAACACAAGATCTCGCCCCTGAAACTCGGCCACCTCGCGGTGGCGGTGAGCTCGCGGTACGCCGACCGCGGCGCCGCGGCCGCGTTCATGGAGAACGTCATCGAGAAGCTCGTGGACGGCAGGCAGCCCGGGTGCGAGGAGGCGGTGCTGTACCTCCGCGTCCACGTCGCGCTGCTTCAGGTGCACGAGGGGCGCGCCGCGGAGGTGCGGGTCGCGATCGAGCAGGAGGGCGCCACCGCGCTCGCGGCGCTCCCCAGCCCCGACCCGAGCGTCAGCGCCGCGTATTACTACGTCCTGAGCCAGTACCACAAGAGCAAGCAGGATTTCGCGGCGTTTTACCGCGCCGGGATGCTCTACCTCGCCTTCATCTCGGTCGAGACGCTTCCCGAGGCGACGCGGCGAGATCTCGCGGTGGATCTCAGCCTCGCCGCGCTCCTCGGCGACGACCTGTACAACTTCGCCGAGCTCATCGCGCACCCGATCGTGCGGGCGCTCGAGGGCACGCCGTTCGCCTGGCTCTCGGAGATCGTCGTGGCGTTCAACGACGGGGACTTGCACGCGTACGACGCGCTGTGCGCGACGCACGCGGACGCGCTCAACGCGCAGCCCGCGCTGGTGGCGAACGAGCGCAAGCTGCGGGAGAAGATCACGATCCTGTGCTTGTTGCAGATCGTGTTCCAGATGCCCCCGGACGCGCGCGAGATCTCCCTCGCGGACATCGCGCGACGGACGAAACTGTCGGTGGACGGGGTGGAGTACCTCCTGATGAAAGCTCTGAGCGCGAAGCTCATCGAGGGGTCCATCGATCAGGTGGAGGGCAAGGTGAACGTCACGTGGGTGCAGCCGAGAGTGCTGCTCAAGCCGCAGATCGCCGAGCTCGCGGGGAGGCTGGAGGGGTGGATCGGAAAGGTCGAGGCCGTCGGAACGGCCTTGCAGGAGGAAGTCCCGCAGCTCGCGACGATGGCGTGAGAGCGGGAGGAGGGCACGCACCGCGAGAGAGGCGCGCGAGCGGACGCGAAGGCGGTTGAATCTCGGTCCACGTGTTTCGGGCGGCGACGCGCCGACCGCTCCGGTGATATTCGTACAAACCAAACGCCCGAGAGCGGAGCCGGCTACACCAGATCGTAGCCTTCCGTCCCGGCGTCTTTCGCCGCCATCGGATCTTCCTTCCTCTGGCGCTTCATCCTGAACGCCTCCATCTCCTCCTCCGTGACGTCTTCCTCGTGCGTGACGTTGAACCCGCGCTTGCGCTCGTCCCCGCCGTCCCGCTCCCCCTCTCTCAGCCTCGCGTCTTCCCTCCGAAGCGCCTCCGCGAGCTTCGTCGGGTCCAGCCGGACGTCCTCCCCCTCCTCCTTCTCCCCCCACATGTCTTTCTTCCTCTCGAACGGATTCCTCGCCGCGGGTTCCCCGCGCGCCTCCGCCGCCTCCGCCTCCGCCTTCCTCGCGTCCATCGCGAGCTCGCGGGCCCTGAGGTTCTCCCGCATCAGCTCCGTCGCGTCCCGCGCCGCCTCTATTCCCTTGGCGCCGGTGCAGTAGCTCCCCTTCTGGAGGCTCCGGCAGCACGCGTACCCCCACCGCCCCCCCGACCAGAACGACCCCCACACCGCCTTGTGGTTCTGCTCCAACACGTCCTCCTCGTATCTGCTCTTCGCCGTCGCGCGCTCCGTCCCGCGCACGACGCGCCCGGCGCGGTCGTACTCCACGTAGCTCTCCGTCTGTCCCATCAACAACCCCTCCGGGAGGGGCGCCGTCTCCGCCGCGTTGCCGTACTTCTCCAACACCGCGCGCTTCGTGTTCTTGGTGAGCTTCTCCTTCTTCTCCTTGAACTGCTTGTACAGCAGCTCCGCCTGCGAGGGCGCCGCCTGGACGTGGATCTCCTGCCCCTGCCCAAACGCCTCCCCCGCGTGCGAGTTGAGGCGCTCGAACCCGATCATGTCCCCGGTCCGTCGCTTCACGTTATCCCCCGCGAAGAACTGCTCGCTCGGGTCCTCGTCCGGCGTCGGGTTCTCGCGCATCGACCGCGACTTCGGGTCGTAATACGCGCTCTCCAGGTCGAGATTGCGGAGGTACTTGGCCGTGTCCTCGCGGATGCGGAGGTTTCGCACCGTCATGCTCGCGCCCCCGCCGGCGGTTCGCACGCGCTTGTTCACCTTCATGAACCCCTGCGCGTCGGCGTCCGCCACCTTGGCGCCCGCGTCATCGAGCTCCGAGTCGCTCGAGTCCGAGTCCGCCGCCTCCGTCGCCGCCCCCGCGCCCGAGTCCGCCGCGCCCTCAGACTTCTCGCCCGATTTTTCGGCTTTTTTGTCATCCTTGTTGAAGACGCGCTCGAGCTCCTTCTTCTTCGCCGCCTCCTCCTTGATCTTCTCGGCCTTCTCGAATCGCTCGACGACGCGGGAGTAGTCCGCCGCGTCGAAACCGTTGTAGCGGTCGCGCTTGCCGTCGAACCCGAGGTCGTCGATGGCATCCTGCACGAGCTCGTCCGCGGCGATGTTCTTGTTCGTCTTCGTCGCGCCCATCTTCCGCGGGCGCTCCACGCAGTCCTTGCGCTTGTGCGTCATCGCCCCGCAGTTCTCGCACGCGCCCTTGCGGAACTTGGTCGCCTGGAACGTCTTGACGCCGCGTTCGTACCACCGACCGCCGTCCTTCTCGCCGGGGCCCCACGCCTTCTGATGCTTCAAGCCGGGCTTCTGCGCGAGGTACCACGGCGCCGAGGCCATGAACTGCGGGATGTGGGGGTTGATCTCGTTGCCATCCTCGTCGCGCTCCGCGGGGGCGAGACCAGCCTGGAGGCGACGAAGCGCGTTCGGGGTCGGCGGGAAGGCGTGGGAAAGGGAGGAGAGGCAGTCGTCAGCGTCGAGTCGAGTCGGATCGAGTCGGGTCGAGTCGCGCGGGGGGAAGGAACCCTAAATGAACGACACCGCGGCGAGGACGGGTCGCGCGAACGGGGGGTTCGGGGCGACGTCGCGCGAACGCGAGGCGTCGCGCGGGAACGACACCGGCGTTTCGGGGGGAGCGATCGCGTCGGACGAGGGCGCACCTTTCGGGCCTCCTCGAGCTCCTGCGCCCGGCGGTGCTCCTCGCGGGACTTGAACGCGCCGGACATGGTGGGGTGCGGACGAGAGAATTGCGTGCTCCTCCTCAGCCTCTTCGCTCCCGCCGCGTTCGTCGTCCGCGCGCGCGACGGGTGAGCGCGTCCGAAACCACGCTCGGGCTCGCGCGCGGTCCTTTCCGAGCTCGTCCGCGTCCAGGCGCGCGCCCGATGCGTGTGTGAGCGGTGGTCGAGGAGCGCGATCTCTCTCTCGACTCGGGCGAAGAAAAATCGCTCCTCGTGGCGTGGACGGCAGCTCGCTCATGATGAGGGCCGCGCCCGCGGCGGCGAAGTTGGCGGGCGGCATTTGCCCTTTTCCGTTCCGCTTTTGGCGCCCCGATTAGCGTGCGCTCGCGATTCTCGGCCGCGCCATTCGCGGCTGCGCGCTTCCACCGCCTCACGCCACCTCGTTCTCCCCTCCCGTCTTCATGGCGGGTAACTCGAAGAATCCCCCGGTGGTTTCGCCCGACGACCAGGCGGACCACCTCCAGAAGCTCATTCGCGAGCGCTTCGAGATCATCACCAACTTCGCGGACGTGGCGAAGCAGGCTCAGGCGCTGGCGAAGATTTTCCAGACGTACGACGAGGACAAGAGCGGGTCCCTCGAGTTCGAGGAGTTCGACCGCGTGTTGGCGGACATCCGGTGCAACCAGGCCCCCGAGCCGACGCGCCGCGCGCTGTTCGACCGCTACGACGCGGACCTGGACGGCAACGTGAACCTCCAGGAGCTCATGGACGGCGTGTTCGAGCTCAAGCCTCACCCTCTGGCGAAGAAGGAGAACCGGAAGATGCTCGCCGACATCAGGGGCCAAATCACGAGGCGGGGCGGAATGAACGGCATTCGCTCCCTGGGGCGCATTTTCAAGATCATGGACGACACCGGCAACGGCAAGATCTCGCACGAGGAGTTCCTCTACGGTCTGCACGACATGGGGGTGGACATTCCGAAATCCGAGGTGGCCATCGCGCTGGACCTGTTCGACAGAGACAAGGACGGGACCATCAACTTCAACGAGTTCCTCGTGACCGTGCGCGGGAAGCTCAACCCGAGGCGCCTCGCCCTCGTCGAGCTCGCCTGGGACGTGTTCGACAAGGCCGACGACGGCGTGGTGTCCATGCAGGACCTCATGCACATGTACGACGTCTCGCAGCACCCGGATGTCGTGGACGGCAAGATGACCCCCGAGGAGGCCGTCGCGGATTTCGCGAAGCAGTGGGATAAGGACTCGAGCGGGAGCATCGTCAGGGACGAGTTCGTGGAGTACTACAAGGACGTGTCCGCGAGCATCGACGACGACAGGTACTTCGAGCTCATGATCAGGAACGCCTGGCACATCACCGGCGGCGAGGGCCAGGCGGAGAACACGGCGAACCTCCGCGTGTTGGTCACGTTCGAGGATGGTTCGCAGGACATCGTCACCGTGGAGGACGACCTCGGCGTGCGGAGGGACGACTTCCCCCTCATCAGGAAGAGGCTCTTCATGCAGGGCGTGAGAGGCGTGGTGAACATCAGCCTCTCGGACTGAACTCGGACCGAGAGTGGGGCAGGAGAGGGGAGCGAGAGGAGGGAGATGTACAACGATAATATCGGAACAACAGGTCTCGTTCCCCGGAGTGGCGTTTCGCCCGCGTCGCGAAAATGCAGGTGAAAGCGCGGATTTCCCGAACCCGGTCGAGATGATCCGGATCGTGAAGCGCGTGCGGCGGTCTCGCCGCGTAAACGCGTCGCTCGCAGATCGCGAAGCGCGCGGGAAGCCGCGGTCCCGCGCGCGGGCGGGAGCGATGATGCGTTCCGGGAGCTCGGGCGGCGCGCTGGGGGCGCCGTCCTCGCCCGGGTTCGCGCGCACCGTCTCTCAGACGGAGCTCGGGGGCGTCGGCGGGAGCGGGTCGTCGCTGTCGAGCCTCGGGGAGGACGCGGGGCGCGCGGGCGTCCCTTCGAGGGTGCCGAAACGCCGCGGGGCCGGGTCCGAGGGCGCCCCCGCGTTCCGAGGGCGGCTCGCGTTCCTCGCCCTCGCGTCTCTGTTCGCGCTGGCGTGGCTCTGGTTCGTCCACCGCGCCGCCGCCCCGTCGTACGTCGTCGTCATCGACGCCGGCTCGCAGGGCTCTCGCGTGCACGTCTACACCCTGGACGTCCCCGCGATCGGGATGCCGAGCGTGCGCGGCGAGGCTCGCGTCCTTCGCGTCAAGCCCGGCCTGAGCGCCTTCGCGGACGACCCGATCGCCGCGGGCGCCTCCCTCGAGCCGCTCCTCGAGCACGCCGCCTCGTTCGTTCCCGCGGACGCGCTCGCGTCGACGCCCGCCCTGCTCTACGCCACCGCGGGGTTGCGCTCGGTCCCGACCGATCGCGCCGAGCGGGTGTTGGCATCCTGCCGCGAGACGCTGCGCCGGAGCCCGTTTCGATTCCGGGAGCGCGACGCGATGATCCTCCCGGGCGAACGCGAGGGTCTGTACGCGTGGGTCGCCGCGAACTACGCCGCGGGGACGCTCGGCGCCGCCCCGGCGAACACCGTCGGCGTCTTGGAGCTCGGCGGCGCGAGCATGCAGATCACGTTTCGCCCCGAGCGCAAGCCCCCCGAGGCGTTTCGAGTCGAGCTCCTCGCCGCGCGGCGCAAGTGGTCCGTGTACACCCACAGCGCCCTGGGATTGGGACAGGAGACCGCGAGGGCCGCGCACCTGGACGCGATCGCGGCGAAGCGGAGACCCTCGAACGTGGGCGAGGGCGAAGGTGGGGGAAAGGGGCGCTCCGAGGCGGACCGGGGGGGAGACGGCGGCGGAGGCGGAGACGGCGGCGGAGGCGGAGGCGGAGACGGCGGCGGAGGGGGGCCGGCGGCGCGTCGCGACTACGCCGTCGACGCGGATCCGTGCGCGCCGAGGGACGCGGCGGTTTTTTCTTATTCGTCCGACGATCGGACTCGGTCGCGGTCGTTTCGCGGCGGCGGGAACTTCACCGCGTGCCGGGAATCGCTCGCGCGGCTCCTCGGCGTCGGCGCGGCGTGCGCGTATTCGCGGTGCGGCCCTCGGGGCGCGTTTCTTCCGCCGCTGCGGGGGACGTTCGTGGCGACGGAAAATTTCCACCACGCGGCTTCGTTCTTCTTCGGCGCCGAGGCGGCCGGAACCGCCACCGTCGCCGACCTGGAGGCCGCGGGCGAGGCGCACTGCGGCGCGGACCTCGCGACGCTCAGGGATCGGCACCCGGACGCGGACGACGAGACGCTGGCGAAGTACTGCTTCGCCTCGGCCTTCGTCGTGGCGACGCTGCGGGACGCGCTCGGGGTGGGGGCGGGCGTCGAGGGCGTTCCGGAGTCGGCGGTGAAGTTCGGGGAGGCGGTGAACGGCGTCGCCGTCGACTGGGCCCTCGGCGCGGCCATCGCGTACGCCGCGGAGGAGGGCACCGGCGGTGACGAGACGGAAGAGGCGGGCGCGCGCGAGGGAGAGGGTGAAATTGACGCGCGCGGCCGGGGCCGGGGCCGGGAGCGGGGGCGGGGGGCGGCGCTCGGGGGGGACGCGATCGCCCGCCTCGGGCTCCTCGCGAGCCTGGACGACGGCGAGGGCCGCGCGTGGTTGGCGCTCGCGGGCGCGGCGGCGGTTTTGGCGGCGCTGGAGCGCCTCTGGGCGCTCGCGAGGCGGCTTTTGTTCGGCGGCGGCGCCGCGTCCGCCGCGACGGGCGGCCTCCGCCGCGCGGGGTCGGCGTCGGCGAGTCTCAGGCTCGGAGAGCTCCGCGTGCGCCGGTTCGTGGGGATGCCGAGCAAGGGCGGGGTCACGAGCCCCTCGCGAAACGGCGCCGACCGCGCGTACGCGCGCTGGGGTCTCGCGGCGCGAGTCGACGACCGAAAGGGACACTGATGCGAGCGACGCGAGCGGCGCGTGACGAAGCGCGCGCGTTGCTCTCGCGATGCGGTCTTGCATTAAAATGTTACTTTCGTTAAAAGAAAAGTAGGCTACACCTATTGTCCAGACGCACTGGGGATGAGGTTGTGTGGAGCGTCGCGGTCGCCCCGCCATCGATCATCCTCGCACGCGACGGCCCGCGACTGTTCGCCCACCCTCGCGCGTGCCCTCGTCCTCCGCCGCCTCCGCCTCCGCCGCCTCCGGTACTCCTCCCTCTCTCGCGTCGTTGGCGGCGTGCGCGAGGACGACGCAGTGACTCGCGAGCAACGTCCTCGGCCCGAGCGCCCGCGCCCGGACGCTCGCCACGCGTTCCAGCGCGGCTCGGTCCGCGGGGGTGACGCCTCGGTCATCCCCCACCACGACGGCGCGCCACGCGGGAAGCGTCGCGTCCGCCAGCGCCGCCTCCGCGTCGGCGTCGAGGAGCGCGACCGAGGGATGCGCGCGCGGGTCCCCGTCGGCGGTCCCCGGCGCGTCCCCGGGCGTCCCCAGCGTCCCCAGCGCGTCCCCCAGGCAGGTCTCGAGGTCGATGTGGTCCGTGACCTCGAACCCGGGGACGGGGCCGCGGGCGCCGGGTCGGGAGGCGACCCATCCCGCGCGCCGCGCCGCCGCGTTGCGCGCGGATTTCCGGACGCGCCGGCGATCGGCGGCGGCGCCGGCGTCGGCGTCGGGGGCCGCGCCGGCGGCGTTCCGGTCGCGCCCGAGGTCCGCGAGTCGGTCGATGGAGGCGTGCTGCATCGCGCGCTGGAGGAGTGCGGCGACGCGCGCCTCCGCCGGGGCGAGTCCGCGCACGGCGTCGCCGCGCACGCGCACGGATCGCACGGGGCCCGGGGCGGCGTCGGCGGAGGAGGAGCGGACGGGAGGGATGAGGACGAGGACCACCTCCGCGTCCCGGCGCACGTCGTCGCTCAGGTACAGGCCCGCGGTGACGCATCGACACCACACGTCGACGCGGCCCTGGAGGAGGTTCGCGGTGGAGAACAGGCCCGCCGCGTCCGCGGCGGTCACGTCGTGGCACAGCACGACGATCGTGCGCGTGATGGGCGTCTCTTGCGGTGCCGAGTGACGAAGATCCCCCGAGGCGGCCGCGCGCGGGGGCGCGCGAGGGAACCGGCGGGGGCGCGAGCGCGCGGGATGGCCCTCTCGCGCGCGCGGAGGGTTCGCCCCCGCGACGGGTCGACGCGAGGCGAGCGCGAGGTGAGCCCGCCGCCCCGACATGACGACGCCGCCGCCGCGGACTGAACCCCCGGCGCCTCTCGGCCGGGCGAAAACGCCCGAGGGCTCGGCGGACGACGACATTTTTGTCGTCGCACGCTGGTCGCGGACGGACTACACGTCAGCGCCTGCTGCTGGCGCTCACCGTCGGGCGCTCCCGCGACCGCCGTTCGCGCGCAGACCGCGCGTCGCTCCGCCGCGGCACCGGCCCTTCGCCCCCCGTCCTCCCTCGCGTCTCTCCGCTCCCGGCTCGTGCCTCCATGTTCGCCCTCGGCGCCGCCCCCGCGCTCGCGCGTCTCGGCGATCGCGCGCGCGCGTCTCGGGACGGTCCGCCTCGTCGTCCCGGGGACCTCGCGCGCGTCGTCCGCGCGCGCGCCTCCTCCTCCTCCGTCGCGAACGACGCCCCCCGCGGCGCCGATTCCGCGCCCGCGCCGCGCGCTCGCTCGCGCCGCGACGCCCTCGCCGCGCTCACCGCCGCGTTCGCCGCCGCGTGCGCGTCCGCGGGACCCCCCCCGCCGCCCGCGTTCGCCGCGTACGGCGCCTCCTCCGGCGCGGCGGAGGATGCCGACGGCGCCTCGCGCGGCGGCCCCGTCGCGTTCACCACCTTCTACGGCGCCGCGGCGCCCCCCGCGACGTACGGCTACCTCGGCGGCACGACCCCCGACAAGGCGAAGTACTCGTACGACGTCCCGAGCGACTGGGTGGAGGAGGCGCCCTCGAAGGTGGAGAAGGGCGCGGGCGGGCAAGACTCGCGATTCGTCAAGGCGGGCTCCCGGGGCGCGACGCGGTGCTCCGTGCTCACCCTCAACCGCGCCGGCGAGGACGGCGCCGCGTTCGATCTCACCGACGGCGCCCTGGCCGCCATCGCGGGCGCGGACTCCAAGCTCCAGGAGAGCATCACGACGGGGAAGGTTCAGTCCAGGCGCACGACGGAGGGCGGTCAGGACTACGTGACCTTCTCCGTCACCCAGGCCACCGTCCCGGGGGAGTACGTCGTGAAGATCACCGTCGACAACACGGGAAGGCTCTTCGCGTTCGTCCTCAACGCCCCCGAGCGGGTGTTCGAACAGGAAAGGGAGACGTTCAAGAAAATGACGGACAGCTTCAAGACGTACAAAAACGCGAGCCAGTTCCTGTGAGTGGGCGAGGGGGGGGGGGAACCGCGCGCGAGGGGTCCGGAGGCGGACGCGCCGCGGCGAGGGAGAGGGTACGAAGACGCGTAAAAGTCATCGTTTGTACTTTCGAAAGTACAATCGTCGGGTCGTCGCTCCCGACACCTCGCCCGCCGAATCCTCCTCGTCCGCCGGCGCGCATCCCAGCCGGTGGCTCGTCGCTTTCGTATTCGCGCGAGGGTGTGATGGTACGCGCGTGACTCGCGCTTTCTCACTGGATCTTGGCGATCTGCGCCCGGATGTCCTTGGCCTGCGCGACGGCGTTTCCGATGTAGGTCGCCGGGGTGAGCTCCATGAGCCTCTCCTTGCTCTCGTCCGGGATGTCCAGGGTCTCCACGAATGCCCGCATGCCGTCGCGGTCGACCCTCCGGCCTCGCGTGAGCTCCTTGAGCTTCTCGTACGGCTTCTCCACGTCGTGCCTGCGCATGACGGTCTGGATGGGCTCCGCGAGCACCTCCCAGTTCACGTCGAGGTCGTCGAGCATCGCCTGCGCGTTGGTCTCGAGCTTCCCGAGGCCCTTGAGCGTGGACTGGTACGCGATGAGGGAGTACCCGAACCCCGCGCCGAGGTTCCGGAGCACGGTGGAGTCGGTGAGGTCGCGCTGCCACCTGGACACCGGCAGCTTCGCGCCCAGGTGTTCGAACACCGCGTTCGCCAGGCCGATGTTCCCCTCCGAGTTCTCGAAGTCGATCGGGTTCACCTTGTGCGGCATCGTGCTGCTCCCCACCTCGCCGGCGACGGTCTTCTGCTTGAAGTACCCGATGCTGATGTACGCCCAGACGTCGCGATCGAGGTCCAGGACGATCGTGTTGAACCGAGCGACCGCGGCGAAGATCTCCGCCATGTAGTCGTGCGGCTCGATCTGCGTGACGTACGGCTGCCACGTCAGCCCGAGCCCGGTGACGAACTCCTCGGCGACCCGCTGCCAGTCCACGTCGGGGTACGCCGACATGTGCGCGTTGTAGTTGCCCACCGCCCCCGCCATCTTCCCGTACAGCGGCACCTTGTCCATCTGCGCGCGCTGGCGCGCGAGGCGGTACGCGACGTTCGCCATCTCCTTGCCCAGCGTCGTCGGGCTCGCGGGCTGGCCGTGCGTGCGGGACATCATCGGCGTCTCCGCCTCGGTCTCCGCCAACGCGGCGACGGCGTCGACGATCTCGTCCATGTACGGGGCGACGCTCTGGACGCCGGAGCGGAGCATGAGCGCGTGGGAGAGGTTGTTGATGTCCTCGGACGTGCACGCGAAGTGCGTGAACTCCATGATGGACTTGAGCTCGGGGTGCTTCACCAGGCGGTCCTTGATGACGTACTCCACCGCCTTGACGTCGTGGTTCGTCGTGCGCTCGACCGTCTTGACCTCGGCGGCGTCGGCGGGGGAGAAATCGGCCAAAAAGTCCTCCAGGAACTGATTCGCCTCCGCGCTCAGCTCGGGGACCTCCGTGATCTGCGGGATCGACGCCAGCTTCTGAAGCCACCGGATCTCGACGATGACGCGCGCGCGAACGAGGGCGTACTCGGAGAAGCACGCGCGCAGGATCTTGACCTTGGCGCCGTACCGGCCGTCGATCGGGGAGATCGCGGTCAAATCGCTGAGCTCCAGGTCGGGCTCCGGCGCGAAGTCGGCGGAGGCGGCGACGCGGACGACGCGAGCCCTGGGGGGGGCGCGAACGGCGACCCGCGGGCGCGCGCGCGCGGCGACGCGCGGCGGCGAGGCGAGCGCGGCGGGCGCGACGGCGAACGAGGCGATGCAGGACATGGCGTCGTGCGCGAGAGGGTGTGCGCGCGCGGCGGCGGCGGATGGTTGGATCCGGCCCGAAAAGACACTTTTCGTTCGCCACGTGAGCGAGAGATCGGATGAGAGACGGGTCGAGTTGAACCCGAAACGTCTGGTTCGAGCGGGTCAACTCCGCGCCGAGCCCGACGCTTCGGGGGTTTCTGTCGGTCGAGCCGGAGATATTTTTCCGAAACCCGGGCGAGGGAAAGGGCCGGGTCGAACGCTCAGAAGGGTGGTCGCTTCTCTCGCTGCCCTCTTGCCACTTGTCGTGGCTTCCGCTCGCGCCATTTTCACTTCTCTCGGCGCGCCTCTCGGCGGGCGGCTCGGGGCTGGGGCGCGCCTTGGAATGCGCGCGGGCGCGGAGGCGTGGGGCGCGGGCGGCCCATCGTTCGGCATGCGACGCCTGGCGCGGACGCTCCTGCGCCCCCGCCCCCCCGGGTTCGCGCCGCGGGATCGCGCGTCGCTCGGCGGTGGCGCCCATCGCGCACACCCTCTCGCGCGTCGCCGGTTCGCGGCGCGCGCGGCCCCCCCCCGCGGCGAATCGGACGCCGGCGGATCGGACGCGGCCCCCTCCCCCCCCTCTCCTCCTCGCTCGGCGCGCGGCGTGCGCTCGCCGTTCGCCCCCGCCGGCGACCAGCCCGGGGCGATCGCGTCGTGCGTGCGTTTGCTTCGCGACGAGCGGCGTCGCTTCGCGTGCCTGCGCGGCGCGACGGGCACGGGCAAGACGTTCGTGATGGCGAACGTCATCGCCGAGCGCGCTCCCGACCGCCCCACCCTCGTCGTCGTCCCGAACAAGACCCTCGCCGCGCAGGTCGCGCGCGAGCTCCGGGGCTACCTCCCCTCGCACCGCGTCGAGCTCTTCGTCTCGCACTTCTCGCTCTACGTCCCCGAGAGCTTCAGCCGCGGCCGGTACGTGGAAAAGCGCTCCGCGATCGACCATGACCTCGACGCCCTCAGGCACCGCGCGACCAAGGCCCTCGTCGAGGCGGACAACGTCGTCGTCGTCGCGAGCGTCTCGTGCCTGTACGGACTCGGCGTGCCCGCGGACTACGTCGACGCGAGGCTCGTCCTACAACCCGACCGCCCCGTCGAGGGCGGCGCGTACGCAGTCGCGAGGCGACTCCGAGACGAACTCCTCTACGAAGAAAACGCCGACGGCGGCGCGGAAGGACTCAGGCCGGGGCAGTGGGCCTGGGACGCCGCTTCGTCTCGCGGCGAGGAAAACACATCCCCGAAAATCCCCGAGAAGCGGCTGGTCGTCTGGCCGCCGTACGAGGACCGCGCGCTCGCGCTCGACCTCGCCGAGGACGGCGCGCTGCTCGCGGTGGTTCCTCTCGACCCCAACCGCGCGAGGGACCCTCGCGCGGCCGCCGCCGCCCCTCCTCCTCCTCCCCCCGCGCGCTTCACGGTTTGGCCGCGGCAGCACCACATCACCCCCCCCGATCGCCTTCGGGTCGCGCTCGCGGCGATCCGCGCGGAGCTGAAGGCGGCGTGCGCGTCGCTCCGCGCGGAGGCGAAACACGCCGAGGCGGACCGCCTCGAGCAGCGAACGAACGCCGACGTCGAGCTGCTTCGCGAGCTCGGGTGGTGCCCCGGGGCGGAGCACTACTCCAGGCACCTCGGCGGCCGCGCCCCGGGCCAGGCCCCGGTGACGCTCCTCGACTACATGGCCTTCGAGCCCTCGGGCGGGGAGGTGAACGACGCGCGCACTCCCCGGCGGGAGTGGCTGCTGGTCGCGGACGAGTCGCACGTGATGCTCCCGCAGCTCCGCGCGATGCACGGCGGCGACCGCAGTCGCAAGCTCGGGCTCGTCGCGGGGGGGTACCGCCTCCCGTCCGCGCTCGATAACCGCCCGCTCACGGCGGCGGAGTTCTGGGACCGGGTTCCTCAGGCGCTTCTGGTGTCGGCGACGCCGGGCGATCAGGAGCGCGAGTGGGTCGCGGAGGACGGGATGGTGGACATGGTCGTTCGTCCGTCGGGGGTTCTGGACCCGGCGGTGACGACGCTGCCGAGGGCGGACCAGCTCCCCGCGCTGACGGAGGCGGTTCGCGAGCGCGCCGCGCGCGGCGAGGCGAGCCTGGTGTGCGCGCTCACGAAGGCGGACTGCGAGGACCTCGCCGGGTACCTGAACGAGATTGGCGGGATCCGCGCGGATTGGATCCACAGCGAGCTCACCGCGCCGCGACGCGCGAAGAAGCTCCAGGCGTTGCAGCGCGGCGAGTTGGATTGCCTCGTCGGCGCGCAGCTCCTCCGCGAGGGCCTCGACCTCCCCCAGGTCTCGCTCGTCGCCGTCCTGGACGCGGGCGTCCCGGGGTTCGCGCGGAGCGAGCGGAGCCTGACGCAGATGATGGGCCGCGCGGCGCGGAACGTGAACGGCCGAGTCATGCTCTTCGCGGACGAACCGTATCCCGAGGCGATGCGCGCCGCCGTCGCGGAGACGCGTCGGCGCCGCGCGAAACAGCGCGCGCACAACGAGCGACGCGGAATCACGCCCGCGAACGCCACCAAGGGCGGCGCGAGCTCCTCGCTGTCGCTGTTCGAGGTGATGGCCGAGGAGATCCAGGCGGAGCGGAGCGAGATGGAGCGCGAGAGGGAGGATCGAGGGGCCGAGGCGGAGTCGGGTCTCGCGGGCGGCGCGGGAAAGCCGACGGAGGAGGAGGTGGAGGCGGCGCTCCGCGCGTGGCGGCTGCGGCGCGCGGGCGCCGAGGCGGAGGCAGGCGCCGAGGCGGAGGCGGCGGCGGCGGCGCGGCGCGCGAAGGCGGACGCGCTCGCGGACGAGGCGGGCGCGCGGTGGGGCGCGCTCGCGGGAAACCGACGCGCCTTCACCGAGCGCGAATTCACCGAAGCCCTCTTCTTCGAGGAGGACGAGGACGACGCCCCCCAGAACCAGAAGGCTTCGAGCAGCGGCCGCGTCTCCGCGGAGGACGTCTTGCGCTCCCGCGGTCTTCCCGCGGCGCACGTCGATGCGTTGCGGGCGGCGGTCTCGGCGCTCCCGGGGAAGACCGGGGTGTACCGTTGGCTCGACGCGCGCGGGGAGGTTTTATACGTGGGCAAGGCGAAGCACCTGCGTCGGCGCGCGGCCGGGTACCTCTCCCCGGGCCTCCTCCGCGGTTCCCCGAGGCACCTCCAGCTCGCCGCGAAGGCGCGCTCGATCGACGCGATCTTGACCCCTGGGGGCGAGATGGACGCCCTGGCGCTCGAGGCGAGGATGATCGCGCGGATCAAGCCCCCGATGAACGTCCTTCTGAAGCACGCGCCCGCGCGGACGGCGTGCGCGATCGTCGGGACCTTAGGGGAGGAGACGCCGAGATTTTTCGCGCTCGATGATTCGCGGCGATCCGCCTCCGGGTCCCCCGCGTCCAGGCTCGGAATCGACGGCGTCGGCGGGCGCGTGTCCCCGGGCCTGGTCGAGCGCGCGGCGGCGACCGCTCGGAGAGACGCGGCGCGAACGATGCCGCGGGAGGAACAAGAAAAAGACCAACCGCACGAGCAGCAGCGGGACCCGAGCGGGCGCACGCGGTCCTGGCTCCGGCCGACGCGCGCCGACGCGCTGAAGGCGCTGGCGAACCTCGAGCGCGCGCTCGGCCTCCGCGCGCTGGCGTTCCGCGCGACGCACGGCGACTCCGCCGCTCGCGCGGAGCTTCGCGAGGCGGCGCGCGTCGCCGCGGCGGTGCTCGACGGCGGCGCCGCGGCGGAGGATGCCGCGCGCGAAGCCGAAGCTGCCGGGGACGACGCCAAGGCGGCGGC
>MDSW01071506.1_pt1 | contig 25954 bp, 20 predicted proteins | sample 811171 | NCBI WGS metagenome assembly MDSW01 (sample SAMN05326641, study PRJNA326480) | marine metagenome | isolation source: seawater | place: Atlantic Ocean: North West | collected 2012 | reverse complement strand
GCATTTTTGAGAAGACAAAAAAATTAATGTTCTTCAAAAAAATAGATGAGTGCCACTATAAATCTGGAAAAAAAACATTTTCCTGTATTACTTGATGAAATAATCAAGATCATTTCCCCTCGATATAGTGGCACTTTTTTAGACTGCACTTTTGGCCAAGGGGGTTATTCAGAGAAAATTTTAGAAAATTCGAATAATAAAGTCATTGCATTTGATCGCGATATAAACGTAATCAAAATATCCGAAAAATTAAAAAATAAATATAAAAATAGATTTGAATTTAATCACAAAAAATTTAGTGAGATAAAAAATATTAATAATGAAAACATTAAAGCAATTATATTTGACTTAGGTTATTCTACTGAACAAATATTTGATGATCAGAAAGGTTTATCATTTTCCTCAAGAGGAAAATTAAACATGAAAATGGGGTTAAACTCCTTTTCAGCTCATGAAGCAATTAATAAATTAGAAAAAGATGAGCTTAAAAAAATTTTTAAATATTTTGGTGATGAAAGAGATGCAAAAAAAATTTCTCAAGCAATATTTAGAAAAAGAAATAAGCATATTATTCAAACTGAAGATTTAGTAGATATAATTAATAAAGAAAAAAAAAATTATAATTTCAAAATTAATAAATCTACAAAGGTTTTCCAGTCACTTAGAATTTTTGTAAATCAAGAAATAAGTGAATTGATTTTTGGTTTAATTAATGCATATAAGTTATTACCAGTAAATGGTTACATAGTTGTAGTTACATTTCATTCAATAGAAGATCGAATAGTAAAATTTTTTTTTAAAAATTATTCAGAAGATAAAAAAATCTCCAGATATTTTCCAAGTCAAAAAAATGAAAATAAAATTTTTAAAATATTAAATAAAAAACCAATTATACCTTCTAATGAAGAAATTAAAAAAAATCCTCCTTCACGATCAGCCAAGTTAAGATATGCTAAAAAAATAAGCGAAGGTGCTAATTTTGAAGAGTTTTTATTAAAATTTAAAGACCTATTAGAAATAGAAAATATTGGAAAAAAATTATGTTAAGAAAATTATTAATTTTAACAATATTTACATTAATAATTTTAACTACTTTTACTAAAAACCATACAAAAAAATTAGATGATGAATTATTTTCAATTCGAGAAAATATTAATTATTTGAATAGTGTTAAAGAGCTGGTTGAATTGGAACACAATTATCTAAGCTCTCCAGAAAAATTAAATGAATTTAATAAGATATATTTTGATAATAAATTTAGATTTAGTTATCGAGAAAATATAAAGATTATAAAAAATATTAGTGAAATAAATTTTAAAAGCTTAGAATAAAATGAATAGTGAAAAAAAATCTTATAATTTAGAAAATGACTTTGAGAAACTTGGAAGCAAATATGATAAAAATAAATTAAATATATCTTTTAATAGAGTTGCATTCGTTTTTTTTACTTTTATACTTATTTTATTTATTTTTTCTTTAAAGGCATTTTATTTAACAGGAAAAAAACTTCCCAAAAATAGTTTAACAAGTTCAAAAAAAGAAATTAGAAGTAATATTTTAGATAGAAATAATAATATTTTAGCAAAAACGATAATTACAAGAAATATAGGCATTAATCCAAATTTAATAATTGATAAAAAAAAATTACTCTTAAATTTAAAAATATTATTTCCAAATAAGAACTACAAATTAATTGAAAAAAAACTTAAAGGAAAAAAATTTTTTTATTTTGCAGAAGAATTAAATCCGGAAAATTATGAAAAACTCATGATGTTAGGTGATAAATCTTTAATACCTGAAAATAGAATAACTAGAGTGTATCCACAAAAAAATTTATTTAGTCACATAATAGGGCAGATAGATAATGATAATAACGGAGTTTCAGGAATAGAAAAAAGTTATGATAAAAAATTAAAAGACTCAAATAAAGATCTTAAATTAACTATTGATCTTGATTTGCAATATTTGATAAGAGAGGAACTTATTAAATTTCAAAATATTTTTAATTCTATTGGTTCTGCAGCCATTTTGATGGATGCAAATAATGGAGAAATTTTATCACTGCTTTCTCTGCCAGATTATGATCTTAATAAAAGACAAGAATTAAAAGATAAAAATTTAATAAATAGAGCAACAAAAGGGGTTTATGAACTTGGTTCAGTATTTAAAACATTTACATATGCGGTGGGTTTAAAAGAAGGACTCATAAATCCTGAAACTGAATTTAAAAATCTTGAAAAAAAAATACATTGTGGAAAATTTTCAATAAGAGAATATGATGATAAAATTCCTTCAGATTTAACCGCTGAACAAATTTTAATTAGATCTGGTAATATTGGATCAATTAGAATTGCTCAAAAAGTGGGGTTAGAAAAATTCCAAAAATTTTTAAATGATTTAGGAATATTAAATACGCTCGAATTTGATATTGAGGAAGTCGGGACCCCTTTAAAATTTAATTGGGGAAAATGTAAACTTGCAACTTCTGCTTATGGACATGGAATAACTACTACCCCATTACAATTGGCGAAGGGATATTCAACAATTACAAACGGTGGTTACGAAATTAAACCCACTTTAATTTTAGATAAAAAAAAAAGAGATATAAGATATCAACAAATTATTTCTGAAGATGTATCACAGAAAGTAAATTTAGCTTTAAGGAAGATTGTGACAAATAAAGAGGGTACAGCTAGTTTTGCAAATATTAATGGTTATGAAATAGGAGGAAAGACAGGAACGGCTCAAAAGTCAGTTGTAGGAGGCTATTCTAGAAATAAGATAAACACATTTGTCTCTGTATTTCCATCATCAGAACCTAAGTATGTATTGGTAGTTATGCTAGATGAACCAAAACTAAGTAAAGATTATATATATGAATATAAAGATGGCTCAGGATGGAAAATAAAAGGAACTCAATTTAATACTGCTGGCTGGACGTCAGTTGAAGTGGCCGGGAAGATAATTGAAAAAATAGGACCTATTTTAGCCACAAAATACTAGGAATTTAAATTAAATGTTACTAGGCAAAGTATTTAAAAATATCAATTCAAAATATAAATTAATTAAATTTAAAGATATTAGATTTAATAGTAGTGAGTGTAAAACTAATGATGTTTTTTTTGCTATAAGTGGAAATAAATCAAATGGAAATAATTATATTAATGAAGCAATAAAAAAAGGGGCTAAAATAATTGTTTCTAGTTTGAAGTTTGAAGGATTTAATAAAAATAAAATACTATTTATTCATAGCAAAGATCCTAGAAAATTATTATCAGAAACAGCAAATAATTTTTATTATAAAAAGCCCAAAAATATAATTGCTGTTACAGGCACTAATGGAAAAACATCTATAGCAAATTTTTATTATCAAATATTAACTTTAAATAATAAAAGAGTAGCTGCCATAGGAACTCTGGGCGTTTTGTCAAAAAAATTAAATTTAAAAACTAACAACACCACAATTGATCCTGTAAATATTCATAAAATATTAAAAAAACTTAAGGAGCAAAATGTTAGTGATGTTATATTGGAAGCATCTAGCCATGGATTAAAACAACACAGATTAAATGGTATAAATTTCGATACAGCCTTATTTACTAATTTGTCTAGAGATCATCTAGATTATCATAAAACTTTTAAAGATTACTTAAATTCAAAGCTAATTCTTTTTAGCAAACTATTAAAAAATAAAGGAAATATAATTTTTGATAATAAAATTAATCAATCTAAAGAATTAAATAAAATTTCAAAAAAAAGAAAATTAAAAAAGTACAATTTTGGTACACCAAAATCTTTTATAAATATTTTAAATATTCAAAAAATTAATGATAGAAAAAAAGTTGATTTTTCATTTAATAATAAACCCTATTCATTTAAAACGGAATTAATTGGTGATGTTCAAATCAAAAATTTAATGTTTGCAATCATTGCCGCATATTTATCCAAAATAAAAATAGAAGATATTTTGAAATCAATTAACAAAATCAAACCAATAGCTGGAAGATTAGAAAAAATCGGAAAAATAAATAACAAATCAAATGTTATTCTTGATTATGCGCATACTCCAGAAGCTTTAAAAACTGCAATATTAAATATTAAAGAGGAATATCCTCTAAGTAAGATTTCTCTAGTATTCGGTTGTGGAGGAGACAGAGATAAGAAAAAGAGATCAATTATGGGAGAAATAGGAAGTAAATATTCTGATATGATTTATCTTACAGATGACAACCCTCGATTTGAAAATCCAAAATTAATTAGAAACCAAATTAAAAAAGGAATTAGAAATAAAAAATATATTGAAATTCCATCTAGAGCCAAAGCTATTATTACAGCTGTAAATAAATTAAATACAGGAGATGTTTTAATTGTAGCAGGAAAAGGACACGAGAATTATCAAGAATATAAAAAAAGAAAATTTTTTTCTGATAAATTTGAAATTTTAAAAGCCATAAACGAAAAAAATTCAACTTTATCTAAATCAATTAAGACTAACATTTTAAATGAGTTTTTGAAAAATAATTTATTAAAAAAAAATAATTTAATAAGTTCAGCGTCGATAAATTCAAAACAAATTAATAAAAATTCAATTTTTATTGGTGTAAAAGGTAAAAATTTTGATGGCAATTTTTATGCCCCTGATGCAATTAAAAATGGCGCTATTTTAGCTTTATCAAATAAAAAAAACAAAAATTCAAAAATTATATTTCAGCAAGATCCTTTAAATATTTTTAATAAAATAAGTTCGGCATATAGAAATTCTTTGAATGCAAACAACATAGTTATTACAGGATCGGCTGGAAAAACATCTGTTAAAGAGTTAACTGGTTTTACCTTAGGTAGATTAGCAAAAACATACTTTTCAAAAAATTCATTTAATAATAAATACGGTGTGCCACTAAGTATGTTTAATGCACCCCAAGGCGCGAAGTTCGTAGTTCTTGAAGTGGGCATGGATAAGAAAGGTGAAATTGATTACTTAACAAAATTAATTAAACCAAACTTAGGTTTAATAACAAACGTATCATATGCTCATATAGAGAATTTTAAAAATCTTAACCAAATAGCACAAGCCAAAGGTGAAATTATAAATAATATTATTCCTGGCGGCACAATGATTATAAATAGAGATGATAAATATTATAATTACTTTCTAAATAAAGCAAAAAAGCAAAAATTAAAAATTATATCTTTTAGTAAAAAAAATAAAAATGCCGATGTAACTTTTTTAAATGAAAAAAAATTTAAAAAAAATATTTAATCACTTTTCAGATTAATAATAAAATTAAATCTTTTTTAATTTCAAAAGAGTTATTAAATTATAAAGAAAACATTTTAGCATCTTTAAGTATAATTATTAATTATTTTGATGTTGAAAAATTAAATAAAAATTTATTTTTAAATTTTAATATTCCAAAAAGCAGAGGTTCTATAATAAATTTCAAGAATGGATCAAAAAAATTAATTATAGTTGACGAGAGCTATAATTCAAATCCACTATCCTTTAAATTTGCTTTAGAAAAATTTGATACAACCTATAGAAATAATAATAAGAAATTTCTTTTAATTGGAAACATGCTTGAACTCGGAAAATATTCAAAAAAACTTCATATAAATATCGCAAAATATATAAATAAATCAAAAGTCAATAAAGTTTTTGCTTATGGAGATCTAACAAAACATACATTTAACAAATTAAAACCACAAATGAGAGGCAAAATATTAAGTAATAATATGGACATTTTAAATTTAATTAATAAAGATTTACCTAATAATAGTTTTTTAATGGTAAAAGGATCTAACTCGACTGGTTTAAATAAAATAATTCAAAATTTATAAATAATATATAATGCTCTATAATTTACTTACAAGCTACTCAGATACCTACTCATTCTTAAACTTTTTTAATTTCCTAACGGTAAGAACTGGACTAGCTATGATTACAGCAATGGTAATAGTGTTTTTAATTGGTGGAAAATTTATAAATTATTTTTCTACAAAAAAAATTACAAATCCTATTCGTTCTGATGGTCCAGAGGATCATCTCATCAAAAAAATAGGAACACCAACTATGGGAGGTGTTTTAATATTAATTGGATTATTTGTGGGTGTTTTTTTATGGGCTGATCTTTATAATCCATATAATTGGTTATTAATTTTCATAACTTTTTCATTCGGAATATTGGGAGCATTTGATGACTATAAAAAGATTAAAAATAACAATTCAAAAGGAATTTCATTTAAAATTAAATTAATTTTTCAAATTGCGCTTTGTTTAATTTCATTATTTATATTATACAATTTTATAGATTCAGATCAGACTACAAACTTATATGTACCATTTTTTAAAAACTTAGTAATTAACTTAGGTTGGTTTTTTATTCCCTTTTATTTATTTGTAATTGTAGGTTCATCAAATGCAGTGAACTTGACAGATGGACTTGATGGATTAGCTACAGTTCCGGTAATTTTAGTTGCAGGTTGTTTTGCTTTCATTAGTTACGTTTCAGGAAATATTATTTTTGCTGAATATTTATTAATTCCTTACATAGAAGGAGTCGGTGAAGTAGCAGTTTTTTGTGGAGCAATCATTGGAGCATCAATAGGTTTTTTGTGGTTTAACGCACCTCCAGCAAAAATATTTATGGGCGATACTGGATCATTAGCTTTAGGTGGCTCTTTAGGAGCGATAGGAGTGGTTACCAAACATGAAATTGTATTAGCGATAACAGGAGGCCTTTTTGTTTTAGAAGCTATTTCTGTAATTGTACAAGTTATCTCATTTAAGCTAACCGGAAAAAGAATATTTATGATGGCCCCAATCCATCATCATTTTGAAAAAAAAGGTTGGGCCGAATCGACCGTTGTAATTAGATTTTGGATTATATCATTAATTCTAGCAATGATTGGACTTGCAACATTAAAATTAAGATAATGTTTGGTCAAGAAACTTTTATAAATAAAAAAATATTAATTTATGGGTTAGGAATTTCAGGAAAATCTTGTTTCAAATATCTTTATAAAAATAATAATATTACTGTTTACGATGATAATAATTTTTTAAAAAATAAAAAAAATAAAAGTTTTTTTTTAAATAAAAATAAAATTATAAAACAAAAGTTCGATTATATTGTTTTAAGCCCAGGTATAGATATTAAAAAATGTAAACTTAATAAATTTTTATTTAAAAATATAAAAAAAATAGTTACAGAATTAGATATTTTTTACTTAATTTTTCCTAAAAATATTAAAATTACTATAACAGGCACAAATGGCAAATCCACAACATGTCAAATGTTATATGATATTTTTAAATTAAATAAATTAGACGCAAGATTGGTCGGGAATATTGGAAATCCACCGCTCTTAGAGAAAAAAATAAGCAAAAAAACGATATTTATTATTGAAGCCTCATCATATCAAATATTTTATAGTAAATATTTTAAAACTAACCATGCTGTAATTTTAAATTTAACTGCTGATCATTTGGAGAGACATGGAAATATTGAACAATACGCTAAAGCGAAACTTAGATTAATTTTTAATCAAAACAAAAATAGTTATTCATATATTGAAAATCACAATTTAATAATTAATAAATATATTTCTAAAAAAAAAGTTGAATCAAAACTTATTAAATTAAATTATAATAAGGAAAATTTTTTTAAAGAGAAAATAAGAAATAAATATTTATTAGATAAAAATAATTTAAATAATATTCATTTTGTTTATTCGATATGTAAAAATTTTAGATTTTCAGACAAAAAAATATTTAAAACATTGAATAAATTTAAAGGATTAAAATATAGAAAACAAATTATTTATAATAAAAGTAATCTAATAATTATTAACGACTCTAAATCTACCAGCTTTTCTTCTACAATTGGACTTTTGTCGACCTATAAAAATATTCATTGGATAGTTGGAGGTTTATTCAAAAAAGGTGACAAATTTAAATTAGATAAAAAATATTTTAAAAATATTACAGCTTATATAATTGGCTTAAATAAAAAATTATTTGTTAATCAGTTTAGTAATAAAATTAAATTTAAATATTGTAAAAATATATCGAATGCAATATTTCAGATTAAAAGAGAAATAAAAAAAGATTTTGGTAAAAAGACAATTTTATTTAGTCCAGCGGCAGCATCATTTGATCAATTTAACAATTTTGAAGATAGGGGAGTTAGTTTTAATAGATCTATAAGAAGAATAATTTTAAATAAATAGAAATGCTAAACAAATTAAACATTTATGATGAATATTATAGTTGGTGGAAAAATATTGATAAAACTATTTTAATATTAATTATTTCTTTTTTTATTGCTGGTTTATTTTTTTCTTTAGTGTCTACCTCTTTAATTGCTTCAGACAGATTGAACACTAATTCATATTATTTCTTTATAAAACATCTTGCTTTTATTTTATTAGGTTTTTCTGTTATGTTTCTATTTTCACTTGTAAATGAAAACCATTTAATTAAATTATCACTTGTACTTTTTATTATAAGCTTTTTCTTTCTTATATTGGTTCCTATAATTGGTGTAGAAGTTAAGGGATCAAGAAGATGGTTAGATCTGCCTTTTTTACCGAAATTTCAACCTGTAGAACTAATTAAACCATTCTACATAGTAATGTTGTCATATTTATTAAATAATCAGAAGTACAATTTATATTTTAAATATTTGTTAACAATGTTTTTAATTGTTCCTATAATTTTATTATTAATTTCACAACCAGATTTAGGCCAATCAATCCTAATAATTTTAACTTGGTTGACTTTGATATTTGCATCTGGAGTTAACTTAATTGTTTTTTTTGGATTATTTACAGTTTTTATTTCATTACTTTCCTATTTAGTTTTTTTTGTTGAAAAGTTTAATTATATTAAAACAAGAATATTCTCATTTTTTGACAATTCATCTAAAAATAATTTTCAATCCGAAAAAGCATCAGAGGCAATAATTGACGGTGGTTTTTTTGGAAAAGGCATTGGAGAAGGAACTTTAAATTCTAAAATTCCAGAGGCTCACACTGATTATATTGTATCAGTTATTTCTGAAGAGTTTGGTATAATTATAATTATATTAATAATGCTATCATTCGTATTTTTTGCTTACAATATTTTTAAAAAAATTAGAGATACAAATGAAAATTCATTTAAGATGATACTTATAGGACTTATATCTCTGATAATGATTCAAGCCTTTGTACACATTGGAGTAAATTTAAGAGTTTTACCAACAACTGGAATGACACTTCCGTACTTAAGTTATGGTGGTTCTTCCATAATAAGTATTTCAGTCATTTCTGGAATAATATTAAATTTAACTAAAAGAAGAGTCTATTAATTGAAGAAAATTTTAATATCGACAGGTGGTTCAGGAGGTCATGTTATACCTGCGTTAAATCTATATAACCACTTGAAAAATAAATTTGATGTAAGTCTTTGTACTGATGTAAGAGGAGCCAAGTATATACCACAAGAAATAAAAAAAATAGTTCTTGAAGTAAGAAAAATTCCAGAAAAAAAGTATTTATTTTTCATAAAAATTATTTTCTTATTCATTGCTTTTGTAAGGTCATTAATTTATTTAAGCACAAATAAAATTGATATTTTAATAAGTACTGGCGGCTACATGTCTTTACCTATAGTTTTAGCAGCAAAAATTTTTAATAAAAAAATATTTTTATTTGAACCAAATTCTGTAATAGGAAGATCAAATAAATTTCTATTAAAATTTTCACTTAAAATATTGTGTTACGATGATAACCTTGCGGGTTTAAACCAAAAATATTATCATAAAATAATTAAAATATATCCGATTTTAAACAAATGTTTTTATTCTCAACAAATTGATAATAAAACCAGAAATGATTATTTGAGAGTTTTGATAATTGGAGGAAGTCAGGCATCATTATTTTTTAGCAGAAATCTAAAAAGTGAAATAATTCAATTAGCTAAGAAATACCAAGTAAAAGTAACTCAACAATTATCTCCAGGTATTGATATTGAAAATTATAAAAAAGATTATGATAGTAATAATATCAATAATAAATTGTTTTTTTTTGAAGAAAATTTTTTATGTAAAAAAAATGATTTTGATATTGCCATAACAAGGGCTGGCGCTTCGTCTCTGGCTGAGTTAGCTCATTTAAATATTCCTTTTATTTCGATACCTTTCCCTCACGCAACTGACAATCATCAGTTTTTAAATGCTCGAAGATATTATGAATTAAATTGTTGCTGGTTATTAGAAGAAAAAAACTTTAATTCTGGGGATATAAATAGAATAATTGATCAAATAATGGTCGATAAAAAGGAATATTTAGAAAAAAATAATAATTTAATAAAAATTACTGCAAATAACACTTGGGAAAGTATAAATCAAAGAATTATAAATATTTTTAATGAAAATTAGTTTAGCAAAAAAAGAGATAATCCATTTTATTGGTATTGGTGGGATAGGGATGAGTGGCCTTGCTTTAATTATGAAAGATTTAGGTTTTAATGTAAAAGGCACAGATCAACAAATTAGCAAAAACGTTGAAAGATTAAAAAAAAATAAAATCAATGTTATTGTTGGACATAAGAAAAAAAATTTATCAAATGCAACTATACTTGTTATTTCATCAGCGATAAAAAAAAATAATCCTGAGTATTTAGAGGCCAGAAAAAAAAAAATACCTATTTACAAAAGAGGAGATATGCTTGCAAACATAGTTTCTCTTTACAAGAATATTGTAGTTGCTGGTTCGCATGGAAAAACAACGACTACTTCTCTTGTTTCAACAATATTTTCAAAGTCTAAATTAGATCCAACAATAATTAATGGCGGAGTAATTAATTCAATTGGAAATACAGCTAGACTAGGAAAAAGTGAGTGGTGCGTTTTAGAATCAGATGAATCTGATGGTAGTTTTCTCCAATTACCATTTACATACTCAATTATAACAAACATTGATGATGAACACCTTGAGCACTATGGAACAATAAATAAATTAAAAAAGAAATTTACAGAATTTGCAGAAAAAACCCCGTCATTTGGAAAGACTCTAATTTGTTTGGATGATAAAAATAATAAAACAATATTAAAAAAAATTAAAAATCAAAATATAGTTACCTATGGATTAAATGAAAAATCAAATTTTAGGATTAAAAATATTAAACTTCAATCTGACGCCTCTATATTTGATATAGAGATTAATTTACCCAACCAAAAAAAAAAATATTGTAAGTCTTTTAAAATACCATTAATTGGAATTCACAATATTAAAAATTGTTGTGCATCAATAGCTATAGCAATTATGATGGGCATATCTGTTAAGTTAATTAAAAAAGCAATTTTAGAATTTAAAGGTGTTCAAAGAAGATTTAATTTTATATTTGAACATCAAAAAAGCATTTATTATGATGATTATGCTCATCACCCTACAGAAATATATGAATTACTTAAATCTACAAGAAGTGTTTATAAATCAAAAAAAATTATATCAGTCTTTCAACCACATAGGATTTCTAGATTAAATTCCTTAAAAAAAAGATTTACAAAATGCTTTGAGTTTTCAGATCAAGTTTTATTATGTCCGATATATAAAGCTGGAGAAAATCTAAAATTAAAATTTAAGTATAATAGTTTTGCAAAAGAAATAATAAAAAATTCTAAAGTTGATCTTATAATAATAAACAATGAAAAGGAGTTGGCAAAATATGCTAAGCAAAATATATACGGAAATAAAATTGTGATTGGAATGGGCGCAGGAACAATATCTAATTGGATTAGAAATTTACCAAAATTAATCAAATGAAATTAGATGATTTAGAAAAAATCAAATTTACTGACAACTCACGTTTAAACTTTGATCACGATCTATCAAAATTAAATTGGTTTAATATTGGAGGTAAAACAAAAATTTTTTTATTTGCGAATTCATTAAAAGATTTGTCAATATTTCTTAAAAAATACAATAACAGAGGTAAGATTTTTATTTTAGGGGCAGGATCAAACACTTTATTTGATGATGAAATTTATCAAGGAGCAATAATAAAACTTGGTAAGAATTTTAACAATATATCCAAATTAAAAGATAATTTAATTGTTTCTGGAAGTTCATGTTTGGATAAAAGACTTTCTGAATTTGCTATGGAAAATAATATTGAAGGTTTTGAATTTTTATCATGTATACCAGGATCAGTTGGTGGTGGGATTAGAATGAATGCTGGTTGTTATGGTAGAGAATTTAAAGATATTATTATTTCAGTTCAAGCTCTAAATTTTGAAGGAAAAGTTTTAACAATACCGTCATCAGAAATTAATTTCAAATATAGATCTACAAATTTACCCAAAGATTTAATTTATTTAAGTGGAACTTTTAAAGGAACAATATCAAAAAAAGATAAAATTGAAAAAAAAATTAATCAATTAAAAAATATAAAAGAAATTTCACAACCATTTAGAGTTAAAACTGGCGGAAGTACTTTTAAGAATCCTGTTGACCAAACAAATAAAAAAGTTTGGGAATTAATTAAAGAATCAATAGATATTAACCAAGCAAACAAAATGTTTGGAGACGCAATGCTTTCAGAAAAGCATTGTAATTTTCTGATTAATAAAGAAAAAGCTTCTTCAAAAGATATGAAAAATCTTATCAATTTTGTGAAAGAAAATGTATATAAGAAAACTGGAGTTAATCTAGAATTAGAAATAATTTTAACTTCATAATAATGAAGAAAAAAATTTTAATATTAGCTGGAGGCTACTCTAAAGAAAGAGATATAAGTATTAAAACCGCAAAAGCAGTTTATAAACAAATAAAAAATGATTACACTTGTAAAATTCTTGATCCAAAAAATGGATTAGTAAAAGAAATAAGAAAATTTAAGCCAAATGTAGTATTCAATGCTCTACATGGCAGGTACGGAGAAGACGGCTATATTCAACTAATTTTAGAAAATGAAAGAATTAAATATACTCACTCCGGCGTAAAAGCATCTTCAATTTGTATAAATAAATTAATTTCAAAAAAAATATTTAGTAGAAATAAAATTCTTACACCTAAATATATTATTTTAAGGGAAAATTTTAATATTAAATTTAAAACAATATATAGAACTATTGAAAAAGAATTAAAGTTTCCAGTAGTTATAAAACCTATAAATGAAGGTTCAAGTGTAGGAGTTTATATTTGTAATAAATATAATTTTTTTAAAAATCTAAAAAAACTTAGAAATGAGAGAGAAATTTTAATAGAAAAATATATCCCAGGTAGAGAAATACAAGTTGCAATTATGGGAAATAGAAAATTGGGTACAATTGAGCTAGTGCCTCGTAGGAAATTTTATGATTACAAGGCAAAATATGATAAAAATGCAAAAACTAAACATATAATACCTGTAAATCTTTCAGATAAAAATCTGAAAAAGATAGAAAACATTGCATTAAAAGCACATAAAATTACAGGATGCAAAGGTGTAACAAGAAGTGATTTTAGGTACAGTGATAACAAGTTTTATTTATTAGAAATAAATACCCAGCCTGGAATGACCGAGCTATCGTTAGTCCCTGAAATTGCTAGATATAAAAATATAAGTTTTTATAATTTGATTAAATGGATTATTAATGATGCTTCAATTAATAGATAAAAGTAAAATTTATTTTTATTTAATTCTCCTCTTTGTTTTATTAAGCATTCATAATTTAAATTTTAATAATTTTTTAAGTAATTTTTTCAAAATTGATAAAATTATATTAAAAGGCGATATTGAAGAAAAATTAAATGATGAAGTTTCTAGCTCTTTAGAAAAATTTTATAGCTATAGTATTTTTCTTATTAATTCAGAGGAAATAAAAAATATATTAGAAAATTTTAATATAATCAGCGAATATAATATAAAAAAAGAATATCCTTCAGTTATTAAAATAGATTTAAAAAAGACAAATATTATAGCTTATTACTATGATAATAATCAAAAAATTTATATAGGAGAAAATGGTAAAAAAATTCAAAAAAAACAATTTACAAAAAATGATTTACCAATCATCGAGGGAGATGTTGATATTGAAAAATTCTTTGAATTAAGAAAAGAATTAATTAATAACGGATTTAAATTAAATGATTTTATTAAATTTTATTTTAATAAATCTAAAAGATGGGATTTAGTTTACAAAAATCAAATTTTAGTGAAACTTCCAATTAATAATTTAAATTATTCCATAAGTTTACTAAAAGAAATCATTGAAAAAACAAATATTAATGGAATTGAAATCATAGACTTAAGGATTAATAACAGAATTATTTTATCATGATTAAGACTAGTTCACCTTCTTCAATTTTAGAATTTGGTTCAACTCATATACGCTTAGGTGTTTATGATAAATATATTTTAAATCAAAGTTTATTTTATGAAGAAAAAATCAATTATGAAAAAAATGAAAATCTCGAAGAAGATCACCCTATAGACAATCTTATTAGAAGGGTAGAAAAAGATGTAAGCCAACATTTAAATGAAATTATATTAATGATGGATTCACCAAGCATCTATTCTTTAGATTTTTCAATTCAAAAAAATTATGATAAAAAAATTATTTCTAACATTGATTTAGATCATATAATTAATGAATGTGAAAATATAATTAAAATAAATAATAGAGAAAAAGAAATCATACATATATTAAAAACAGAAGTAAATTTTGATGGTAAGACAATTGATAATTTAGAAAACATTTCGCAAGAAGCTTCCAAAGTTACAATTGAACTTAAATTTATTTTGATAAGTAAAAAAATTTATGATTTTTTCAAAACTATGCTTTTAAAAAAACATATTTCTTTAAAAAATGTATTTTGCACAAGCTACATCAAATCTTTAGGATTGATTAATAAAATTGGAATTTCAGGTTATAGTTCATTTATTGATATCGGACTTAATAAAAGCAGCCTTACAATATTTAAAGATGATAAATTGCTATATTTGAGTAACACTCATGTAGCTGGAGACCATATTACAAAAGATATAGCAAAAGTTTTAAAAGTTGATTATAGAAAAGCAGAGTCACAAAAATTAAAATTTTCTGAAAATAATGAATTGAAAAAAGATGTGAAAGAAAACAATCTTCTTAAAAAAATCATTAATTCTCGTTTAGAAGAAATTATTGAATTATTATTTTTAAACTGCCCTTTAGTTCAAAATAAAACATTCGACTCAAACCTAAAACTTTTTTTTATCGGTAATGGATCAAGAGCACTTAATGAAAACCTCCTATCTTTTGGAAATGAATTTAACTTTATTGCTGATATGTCAATAATAAATGAGGAAATGAAAGATGGTTGTAATAGCGCATTGAAATACATTGCAAATCATGAAAAAACCCAAACATTAAGACCAACTATTAGTATAGAAAATAAGGGTTTTTTTGAAAAATTATTTGAATACTTTGCTCGAAATTAGCAATTTTCTGTAACATAAGTTGTTTGTTGGGAATAATTTTTTTTTTATATAACTCTCACATGTCTATATTAAATCAAAAGACAATTAATAAAAAAATATCCATAAGCGGTGTAGGTTTGCATTCCGGAAGAACTGTCGATTTAAATCTACTACCATCAGAACCTAATACTGGAATTACTTTTAAAAGAATTGATATAAAAAAAAATAATATAATTTTTCCTACCTTCGATAATGTAATTGATACAACTTTATGTACAACTTTATCAAATAATTATGGTGTTAAAGTTTCAACAGTGGAACATTTAATGGGAGCATTGTATGGGTTGGGAATAGACAACTTAACTGTCGAAGTAAACTCACAAGAACTTCCTATTTTAGATGGATCAGCCAAGATATTTGTTGAAAAGATTTTATCTACTGGAATTAGATCTTCATCAACACCAATTAAATTAATAAAAATAAATAAAAAAGTAGCTTATGAAGAGGGTTCAAAAAAAATATTTTTAGATACTTCAAAAGTAGCATCTGAAATTGACTTTGAAATTAATTATAAAAATGAAATTATTGGAACCCAAAGAAACAAAATAAATGTATTTAATGATGAGTTGAATAATATTTTTGAATCTAGAACATTTTGCTTATATGAGGACGTCGATAAACTTAGAAATGCTGGAATGGCTCAAGGCGGAAGTTTAGATAATGCAGTAGTTGTTGGAGAAAAAGAAATCTTAAATAGTGGTGGATTAAGAAATTCCAACGAGTTTGTAAATCATAAAATACTTGATTGTATGGGAGACTTGTATTTATCAGGATATAGAATTGTTGGCTCTTTAAAAACCACTCAAGGAGGTCACGGTTTAACAAATAAAATATTAAAAAAACTTTTTTCAGATAAATCCAACTTCACAGTTATAGAAATTAAGGAAAAAACTCTACCTTATCAAATTTTAGACAGATCTTATCTAAAATCAATCGCATAAAAATAGAAATTTTTTTAATTTCTGTTAATAAATATCTATGCGATCAATATCATTAATTTTAGTAATTTTATCAATCTTACTAGGTTCTTGTGCTAAAAAAGAAACCAACGTTGAGGTTATTCAAGAAAAAGAAATAGATTTACAAATGATTGACGCTTATCAAGAAGGTATGAAAGCTCTTGAAGAAAATGATGGTCTTACAGCAGCTAAAAAATTTAGTGAAGCAGAACTATTATTTCCACAATCTTTATGGGCACCCAGAGCCGCACTTCTTTCAGCATATTCATATTATTTAGATGATTATTACTCTGATGCAATTTATGAACTTGAAAGGTTTTTAAAAACATATCCTAAACATCCAAGAACAGATTATGCATATTATTTATTAGGAATAACATATTATGATCAAATAATAGATGAAACAAAAGACCTAGAATCTGTTTTAAAAGCTAAAGAATATTTTGAGTTCTTAAATAAAAAATACCCCAAAACTGACTATGCTATAGACTCAAAATTTAAACTTGAATTAATACATGAAATTTTAGCTTCGAAAGAAATGTATTTAGCTAGATACTATTTTGATAAGGAAAAATGGATACCTGCAATAAATAGATTTAAGTTAGTAGTAGAAAGTTATGATGATACAATATTTATAGAAGAAGCCCTACATAGATTGGTAGAGATTCATTACATAATTGGGCTGGAAGAAGAAGCAAAAAAATATGCAAATTTATTAGGCTATAACTATCAATCGGGAACGTGGTATGAAAAAACGTATAAAGTTTTTAATAAAAATTACCAACCTAAAGCAAGTAAAATAAAAAAAAATAAAGATAAACAAACACTGATTGAAAGAATTAAAACAAAAATATTTTAATGGAAGATAAAGAGTCGATCAGAAAATTATACAGAAATAATATAAAAAAATTAAAGAAACATAACGAATTATATTATTCAAAAGATAAGCCTTCAATTTCAGATAGGGATTATGATGAATTGAAAAAAAAACTTTTGGAATTTGAGAAAAAATATTCTTTTTTAAGTCACAAGGACTCACCTTCGCGAAATGTAGGATTCAAACCTGCAAAAATATTCCAAAAGCAAAAGCATAGAGTAGCAATGTTATCTCTATCAAATGTATTTAATATAGATGATATGATAAGTTTTGAAAAAAAAATAAAAAACTATTTAAATTTAAATTCTCCTAAATATTTTGAATATAGTGTTGAGCCAAAAATAGATGGAATATCGGCATCATTGACATATAAAAATGGAAAATTAATAACTGGCTTATCAAGAGGAGATGGTTATGAGGGGGAAATAATTACAGAAAACTTAAAAACCATTAGTGACATTCCTAAAAAGATAGAATTTAAAAACTTTCCTACAGACGTAGAAATAAGAGGAGAAGTTTATATAACCAAAAAAGATTTTGAACATTTGAAAGAAAAATTTGCAAATCCGAGAAATGCAGCATCTGGTTCTTTAAGGCAAAAAAATCCAACTGAAACAAAAAAAATACCTTTAAAATTTATCGCATATACTTTTGGTTTTTTTGAAAATAATAAATTTACCAAGCAGTCCGACTTTCTTGAAGCACTTAAAAATTGGGGTTTTAAAATCAGCAAGTATAATAGAGTTATATCGAGTTTAGACCATTTAATTAAAAATCATCAAAATTTTGAAAAGAAAAGATATGAATTAGAATATGACGTTGATGGTTTAGTTTATAAAATTAACGAACTTAAACTTCAAAATAGGCTAGGTTTTGTTGGTAATGCTCCTAGATGGGCAGCAGCTCATAAATTTTCTGCCGCATATTCTTTTTCTAAAATTTTAAAAATTGAAATTCAGGTTGGTAGAACGGGAGCTTTAACACCAGTAGCAAAAGTAGAACCAGTTAATATTGGTGGAGTGGTTGTATCAAACGCTACTTTACATAATGAAGATGAAATAAATAAAAAAGATATTCGAGTGGGAGATGTAGTTAAGATTGAAAGAGCAGGAGATGTTATTCCCCATGTAATTTCAGTAGATATTTCAAAGAGACCAAATAATACAGTAAAATATAAATTTCCAAACAAATGTCCTTCTTGTGGATTTAAAGTTGAAAAAGAATTTAATAAACAGACAAAAAAATATGATGCTGTAAAAAGATGTTCATCCGAAGGATTTACCTGCGAAAAAATGGCTATTGAAAAAATTAAACACTTTGTTTCAAAAGATGCACTTAATATTGATGGACTTGGAAAAAAAGTTGTGGAGAAATTCTGGGAAAAAAATTTTATTCGCTTTCCTCAAGATATATTTAAACTAAATTATCATAAAATAGAAAATCTAGAAGGATGGGGAGCACAATCAACTGCAAATTTAAAATATTCAATTAATAAATCAAAAAAAATATCTTTCCATAAATTTATATTTTCATTAGGTATTAGACATATAGGTCAAGAAAATGCAAAATTAATTGCAAAACACTTACAGAAAAAGGAAAATTTTTTAAGAATTGATAAAAATTTTGATTTTAATTCCTTCATAACTATAGATGGAATTGGAGAAATTCAGATATTTTCAATAAAAAAATTTTTTTCTATTAAAGAAAATCTAAAAGTTGTTAAAGAATTATCAAATTTTTTAAATGTAGAAAACGAAACTTCTAATAATTCTGGTAAACTAAAAAATTTTAGTTTTATGATAACAGGAAAGCTGGAAAATATGAGCAGGGCAGAAGCAAAATCAATTATAGAAAAAAATTCAGGTAAAATTTTGAGTTCTGTAAGTAAAAAACTTAATTATTTAATTATAGGCAATAAACCAACTACAAAAAAAGTAAATCAAGCTAAAGAGCTAGGTGTTAAAATTATAGAGCAAGAAGAATTGGTTAAACTTCTAAATTAAGTTAAGTAGCCAACTTTTTTCATCTTTATTTAAAAATTTAGATATATTGCTGTAAACTTCTAAATTATATTTAAACAAGTATTCTTTTTCGGCTGGGGATAAGAGTTTATTATCAATTAAATCTTTATCTATAGGTGCCATTGTTAAATTTTTAAACTTTAATTTACTATTTTCTTTTGTTACATAAATTAGATTTTCAATTCTTATACCAAACTTTCCTTCTTCATAGTAACCAGGCTCATTACTTACAATCATTCCTTCTTTAAGTTCAATTGAATTAAACTTTGATATTGCTTGTGGACCTTCATGAACATTGGAAAAGAAACCAACACCGTGGCCAGTACCATGCCCATAATCTAAGTTAATTTTACTTAGAGAAGCTCTAGCTTTCTTATCAATTAAATACCCTTTTTTAGTTTTATTTAAATCATTTATAGCTACAGCTATATGTCCTTTTAGGACTCTAGTAAAAATATCTTTAATTTTTTTTGATGGTTTTATAAAACAAACTGTTCTTGTAACATCAGTTGTTCCAAATTTATATTGACCTCCTGAGTCACATAGAAAAATATCATTTTTTTTTAATTTTCTATTTGTTTTTTTTGAAGATCTGTAATGTATAATAGCACTATTAGGTCCAGATCCTGCAATAGTATTAAAACTTGGATAAATATAATCTTTATTTTGTTTTCTAAATCTTTCCAGTTTTTTTTCTAAATATAATTCGTCAAAACCAAAATTTTTTTTTTGTTTAATCCAATGTAAAAATTTTGTCAAAGCTACACCATCTTTGATATGGGTGGATATCATATTTTTGATTTCTATTTTATTTTTGATTGATTTTAAGTGATAAATTGGATCTTCAAATAATTTAATTTTAAACTTTGAATTAATCAAGCTTTGATAATAAATGGAGCAAGTTAACCTATCTATCCCAAAACTTGACGAATTTAACTTAGATAAAACATCATAGAATCTTTCAAAACTAAAAAATTTAATTTTTTTATAATTTATTTTTTTCTTAATTTTTTTAATTTTATCTAGATCACTAAAAAAATATATTATTTTATTTTTATCTAGTATTATTCTTGCATTAGGTATTGGGCTATTAGGGTTGTCTTTGCCCCTGATATTAAGTAACCATGCAGCATTTTCTGGTGCGGAGACAAATATATTGTCTATATTATTTTTTTTAATTATTTTATGTAGTCTATTGATTTTAGACCTTACAGTTTCACCTGCAGTTTTATCGCTCAATATAAAAAAATATTTTATTTCCTTTTTTTTTTCTAAAGAGATTAAATCAATTAAATTTTTTTTTATTGATATTAGTTGAAATTTATATCCAAAATATCTTTCCAATGTAGTTGTTGTAAATAAGTCAGGATCATATCCAATTCTTTTAATTTTATTTATATCTAATACATCTCTTGGATACTTATAAGGAATTTCAATTATCTTAAAATTTTTACCACTTTCTAATTTACTTTGGATTAAATATCTTCCATCAATAAACAAATAATTTAATGATTTTGAAATAATCGCAAATCCTGCTGAGCCTGAAAAATTTGAAATTGTTTTTAATCTATCAGGAAAAGCGTATTCTCCAAAAAATTCATCATTTTTAGGAACAATATAAGCATCTAAATTTTGCTTTTTTATAAGTTTTTTTAATTCTAAAATTGTTTTCATTATTTAATTCTTTTTTGATATCTAATCCATCCAGGACTTTTAATTTCACTTTCGTAGTCAATATCTTGGTTGAAATCAAAATCTTCATTCTCATCTTGCATAAATTTATTATTTTTTTCAACATTTTTATCTGGTAATTCATCTATAAATCTCGAAGCTATACTATTAATCCAATCTCCTTGATAAAATCTATTCATTGAAAATGAAATATTTGCAATTTTTTTTGCTCTTGTTATTCCTACATATGCTAACCTTCTTTCTTCTTCTAAACCATTTTGCCCTTTTTCTTCCATTGATTTCTGATGAGGAAATAATCCTTCTTCCCAGCCAGGAAGAAAAACTACATCAAATTCCAATCCTTTTGAGGAATGCATGGTCATTAGATTTATTTTTTGACCTTCCCAATCTTGATCAATTGAGGTTGCTAGAGCAACATGTTCTAAAAAACTTTCTAAATTATCAAATTCTTTCATTGCATTTAAAAGTTCTTTAATATTTTCAAGCCTATTTTCATTTTCTAAATCTTTTTTATCCTTGAGCTTTTGACTGTATCCAGAATCATCCAAAATTATTTGCAATAACTTTACATGACTCATATTATTTTTAAGTTCTGATCTCCATCTGCTTAATAAATTGAGTATAGAGTTTAAACCTAATTTAGGTTTTGGTTTTATTAAATTTAATTCGATCATTTTTTTTGCTCCAACCTCAAGAGAATAACCATTATTTTTTGCATAATCATATATGGCTTTAATTGTTGTTTCACCAATTGATCTTTTAGGTACATTAATTATTCTTTCCAAAGATAAATCATCTTTTGGTTGGTTTACTATTCTTAAATAGGCAACACAGTCTTTTATTTCAGCTCTTTCGTAAAATTTTGTTCCTCCAATAATTCTGTATGGAAGTCCAATTTTTAAAAAACGCTCTTCGAACTCTCTAGTTTGAAAAATTGCTCTAACTAATATTGAAATATTATTCAAATTAAAATTTTTTTTTAGTTTTTCGATTTTGTCCCCAACGCCCACTGCTTCATCTTTTCCATTTCTATAACTATCCATATAAACTGGCTCTCCTTCTTCACCATCAGTAAAAAGTATTTTGCCAACTCTGTTTTCGTTATTAGAAATAAGACCAGATGCTGTAGATAAAATGTTTTGTGTTGACCTGTAATTTTTTTCTAATCTTATTATTTTGGTATTTTCATAAATTTTATCAAAATCTAAAAAATTTTTAATTTCAGCTCCTCGCCAACTATAGATAGACTGATCATCATCTCCTACACAACAAATATTTTTATTTTCCTTGGACAAAAAGTTGAGCCATTTACTTTGGATAAAATTTGTATCTTGATATTCATCAACTAAAATATATTTAAAATTTTTTGAATACATCTTTGCAATATCAGGATTTGTCTCAAATATTTTTATACAATGAAGTATTAGATCATTAAAATCACAAGCATTTAAATCAATTAGTTTTGATTGATAAATTTTATATATTTTTAGAAAAGATAATTCCAATCTTTCACTTTTTTTGAGTACAACGTCTTTCGGATACCAGCCTTTATTTTTCCATTTTTCAATTATATTGAGAATATAATTTGGTGATATCTTTTTAGTATCTACATTTTCTGATTTACAAATATTTTTGATAAGTTTTTTTTGATCCTCTTGATCGACTATAGTAAAGTTATAATTTAACTCAGCAGCTTTAGCGTGTTTTCTCAAAATTTTTACACAAATTGAATGAAATGTTCCAATCCAAGGCATGCCAAATCTCTTTTTTTTTAAATTTGAAAGTACTCTACCAAGCATTTCGCTTGCGGCTTTATTAGTAAAAGTTACAGCTAAAATCTCATTCGGTGAGGCCTTGCCAGAGAAGATAATATGAGTGATTCTCGATGTTAATACTTTTGTTTTACCAGAACCAGCGCCTGCAACAACTAATAGTGGTCCGTTTAAACAGGTTACTGCTTCTTTTTGTTTATCGTTTAAATTATTTAAATAATCAAAATTTAACATTTCAAATTTAAGTTGTATAAGTATTTTTTAAAAAATGAAAAAAAATTCATCAAGTTTACCTTTTAAAAGCAATTTTTTTAAAGAACAAGATCCTTTTCACCTTGTTATAGTTTTTTTTATAATTTTTTTTGGTACAGCTATTTTTTTTTCGGTACCTACATTTTATGACTATAAAAAGCATAATCAAAAGATTCAGGAAGCAATTAATAACGAATTTAAAATTAAAATGTCTAATTTAGAGGATATAAGTTTTAGGTTTATACCATCTCCCCATTTATTAATTAAAAATGCAGATCTAAAAATTCAAAATAATGAAACTGATTCGCTTGGTGAAATAGAAAATATTAAAGTATTTATATCGATAGCAGAGCTATATAAATCAAAAAATTTTCAAATAAAAAAAATTGTAATCGATAAATCGAATTTATATTTAAATAATTTATCTTTAAAAAATTTTATTAAAAATATAAAAAAAAGCATTGTAGGTAATTTAATAATTAAAAACACCACTTTATTTTACAAAGATAAAAAAGAAGAAATAATTTTAATTTCAAAAATTAAAAATTTTAATTATAGAACTGAAATTGATAAAGAAAAAAAAATCTTAACTATAGTAGGTAATATATTTGACTCAAATTACGAATTTAAATACATCAAAGATTATAATTATCCCAATGTTCAAAATGTTACTATAGATTTAAAAAATCCTAATATTTTATTTCAAAGCAAATTAATTGATGATCCTAATTCATTAAAAGTTAAACAAAAAGGAAATATAAATATTAAATTTCTTAACAATAAAAATTCAATTAATTACGTAATTAACGAAAACGATATTGAATTTAAAAATATAGATAAAAAGAACTTCAACTTTGACTTAAATGGAAAAATTAATCTCAAACCATTCCATTTTGATTTAATCGTAGATATTAAGAAAATCAATTTATTACAATTAGAAAAAATACTTTATTACGTCTATCAAAACCATAATTCAAAATTTAAAAATTTATCAGGTAATTTGAAGTTAAAGTTAAACGATATCGATAACAAAATAATAAAAAATGGATTCTTTAATTTATTTTTTGAAGATTCCAAAATGTACTTAAACAAAAAAATAATTAATTTAGGTGATTTTGCCTCTTTAGAAATAAGTGATTACGAATATCTAGATAATATAGATCAAATTCTCCAGATAAAAGTTAAAATAAACATACTTGATAAAGAAAAATTTAATAGATTTTTCTTTAATTATAAAAAAAATAAAATTAAAAAAAATAATTTATATTTTATTTATCAATATAATAATAATTTAAAAACTAACTTAATATCAGAAATATCTAGTAAAAGTTTTGGTAGTGGTGCAGAATTTTATAAATTTAATAATTTACAGCAGTTAAAAAATTTATTAAGAGACGAAAATATATTTAAATTGGATTAATCATTTTTTTCGGATTAACTATTTTTAAATAATCTTTTTCTGAAATAAGGCCACTATTTACCGCTTCGAATTTTAATGTTGTTCCATTCTTAAGTGCAGTTTTAGCTATTGTGGCAGCTTTATCGTATCCAATTTTAGGAGCTAAAGCAGTAACTAGCATTAATGAATTTTCCAAATCCAATTTTATTTTTTTTGTATTTGCTTTAATTCCTTTAACACAGAATTTTGCAAAATTTTTTGAACTATCGGATAAGAGATCAATTGATTGAAGGATGTTATCTGCAATTAAAGGTTTAAATACGTTTAGTTCAAATTGACCTTGCGAACCCGCGATAGTTATGCCGTTATGATTTCCAATAACTTTTACACAAACCATGGTCACTGCCTCTGATTGTGTTGGATTAACTTTACCTGGCATAATAGAGGAACCCGGTTCATTTGCTGGTAAAATTAATTCACCATATCCAGCTCTAGGCCCTGATCCAAGAAATCTAATATCATTTGCTATTTTCATAAGACAAACAGCTGCTGTATTTAATGTTCCAGAAAAATTAACAATTTCATCATGAGCTGCTAAAGCAGCAAATTTATTTTTAGCAGGTTTAAAATTCATTTTTGTAATTTTGCTAATTTCTTTGCATATCTTTTTGTCAAAGTTTTTTTTTGTATTAATGCCAGTTCCAACGGCCGTACCACCTTGTGCAAGAAAATAAATTTCATTAAGAGCATTTTTAATTCTTAGAATTGTATCTTCAAGTTGAGATTGATAACCTGAAAATTCCTGACCGAGCGTTAAAGGTGTAGCATCTTGAAGATGTGTTCTTCCAACTTTAATTATATTTTTAAATTTTCTGACTTTTTTTTTTAATTCTTTGTTAAGTAAATTTAGTGATGGTAATAATTTATCTCTTGCTTCAACGGCTATCGCAATATGCATTGCGCTTGGAAAAACGTCATTTGTTGATTGTGATTTATTTACGTGATCATTAGGATGTACAGGTTTTTTTGAACCTAATTTTCCTCCTAAAATTTGAATTGCTCTATTCGCAATAACTTCATTGACGTTCATATTTGTCTGTGTCCCAGATCCAGTTTGCCAGACTTTTAATGGAAAATGTTCATCAAGTTTTCCATTTATAACATTTTCAGAAGCTTTTATGATTGCATTTGCAATTCTTTTATCTATTTGCTTTTCTTTTTTATGAACAATTGCAGCTGATTTTTTGATTATTGCAATAGATCTAATTAGTATTTTTCTAACTTTATATTCTCCAATATCAAAATATTTTTTTGATCTTTGTGTAGAGGCTCCCCAATACTTATCCACAGGCACATTAATTCTACCTATGCTGTCGTATTCTTTTCTAGTTTTCATAATATAATTAAAGGTACTAAAATGTTATACATTAAAAAAATTAAAAATCCTAGCAGTTGAAAAATAAGGAGAAAAAATGACAAATTTCGAAAAAGTAGGTTT
>MDSW01075234.1_pt1 | contig 25974 bp, 23 predicted proteins | sample 811171 | NCBI WGS metagenome assembly MDSW01 (sample SAMN05326641, study PRJNA326480) | marine metagenome | isolation source: seawater | place: Atlantic Ocean: North West | collected 2012 | reverse complement strand
AATATCCTGATGCAAATCAATCTGTTCTTCAGAAATCTAAATATGAAGAAAAAAAGTTTGAATGCAAAAAAGATAATTCATAAAAAACTATTAAAATATTTAAAAAATAAAAAAATAAAAAAAATATATAATATTTTTAGTGACAATCTTGAAAACTATAAAAATTTTCAAAAATTAGCCATAGCACTTTCTGGAGGGCAAGACAGTTTAGCTCTAGCATATTTAGCCAAGTGCTATTCTATTATAAATAAACATAAAATTTATTTTTATCATGTAGATCATGGTTTAAGAAAAGAGTCCTCTAAAGAAGCATCTAAACTAAAAAGTCAAATTCAAAATTTTGGTATCAATTGTGAAATATTAAAATGGAAAGGTATAAAACCAAAATCAAATATACAGTCTATTGCGAGAATAAATAGATACGATTTAATTAAAAAAAAATGTATTAAAAACAATGTTAAACTTTTGTTAACAGGTCATCATTTAGAGGATGTATATGAGAATTTTTTTATTAGACTTTTAAGAGGGTCAGGTTTAAAGGGTTTAATTTCATTCTATTCCATTGAAACTAAAAACAATAAATCATTTAAAATATTAAGACCATTAAAACAAATTAAGAAAAAAGAATTAGCTTATTTGTCCTCTCTGGTTTTTAATTTTTTTATAAACGACTCTTCAAATACTAATTTATATTTTAAGAGAATTAGAATAAGAGAGTTGCTCTTAAACTTGAAAAAAGAGGGGTTTGATGAAAATAAATTTAATATTACTCTAGCAAATTTAGCAAGCAGCGAAAAAACAATTAACTATTATGTAAATAAAAATTTAAAAGTTAATACATATTTAAACAAAAACAAAACTTACATTATTAGCAATGAATTCTTTCAGAATCCTAACGAAATAGTTTTTAGGTCATTATCAATGGTTCTGCAAATTATTGGTAATTCTTACTATCCGTCTAGAGGAAAAAATCTTCAAAATTTGATTAGTAGGTTAAAACTAAAGAAATTTAAAAAGACAACCCTATCAGGCTGTATCATTGAAAAATTCAATAATTCTATCAAAATATATAAGGAAAGATGAAAATATAGCCAATATGCATCAACTTAGCACTTGTTTAATTAATAATAATTCTTACTTTATTAGTTATGAATATTAAAAATTTAGCAATGTGGGCTGTAATTGTTATTTTAACAATTGGTCTGTATAACATGTTTAAAAACCCACAAAGAGCAGCAAATCAAAACAATACTATTATATTTTCAGAATTTTTAAATGAAGTTGAAAATGGTAGAGTTGTTCAAGTTGATATTCAAGGAAACAATATTAAGGGTATAATGTCTAATGGTGAAAAATTTACAACCTATTCACCTAATGATCCTAATTTAATCGAGAAATTGTCAGATAAAGGTGTGAGTATATCAGCAGCACCTTTAGAAGAGAAGATGCCTTCATTATTTGGAGTTCTGCTGTCTTGGTTTCCAATGCTTTTACTAATTGCAGTTTGGATATTTTTTATGCGACAAATGCAAGGTGGCAAAGGTGGAGCAATGGGATTTGGAAGATCCAAAGCAAAAATGATGAATGAAGTTAAAGGCAAAGTAACATTTAATGATGTAGCTGGTGTAGAAGAGGCAAAAGAAGAAGTTGAAGAAGTAGTGGAATTTTTAAAAGATCCAAGAAAGTTTAGTAGATTAGGAGGCAAAATTCCAAGAGGATGTTTATTAGTTGGACCCCCAGGGACAGGTAAAACTTTACTAGCAAGAGCAATTGCAGGTGAGGCAGGAGTACCTTTTTTTACGATTTCAGGCTCAGATTTTGTTGAAATGTTTGTTGGTGTTGGTGCATCGAGAGTAAGAGATATGTTTGAGCAAGGCAAAAAACATTCTCCTTGTATAATATTTATAGATGAAATAGATGCTGTTGGAAGAAGTAGGGGGGCAGGTTTAGGTGGTGGAAATGATGAGAGAGAACAAACTCTAAACCAATTGTTAGTTGAGATGGACGGTTTTGATACAAATGAAGGTGTTATAATAATTGCTGCCACAAACAGACCAGATGTATTAGACCCTGCATTACTAAGGCCAGGAAGATTTGATAGACAGGTAGTGGTTTCTTTACCCGATATAATTGGAAGAGAGAAAATTTTGAAGGTTCACGCGAAGAAAATTTCTATGGCACCTGACATAAATTTAAGAACAATAGCTAGAGGAACCCCTGGTTTTTCTGGTGCAGATCTTGCAAATTTAGTTAATGAGTCAGCTCTTCTCGCAGCAAGAAAAAATAAAAGAATTGTTACTACTTCAGAGTTTGAAGAAGCAAAAGATAAAGTGATGATGGGCGCTGAGAGAAGATCAATGGTGATGACAGAAGAAGAAAAAAAACTTACCGCATACCATGAAGCTGGTCATGCTATCGTTACAATTAATGAAAAAGCAGCCTATCCAATTCATAAAGCTACAATTATTCCAAGAGGAAGGGCATTAGGTATGGTGATGCAACTCCCTGAAAAAGATGAAGTATCTCAAACTAGAGAGCAACTACATGCGCAAATGGCTATAGCAATGGGTGGAAGAGTAGCAGAGGAACTAATATTTGGGGACGATAAAGTTACCACAGGTGCTGCAAGCGATATCGAGCAAGCTACTAAGAGAGCTAGAGCAATGGTTATGAGAGCAGGTTTAAGCAAAGAACTTGGTCCAATTTTATATGGAGAAAATGAAGAAGAAGTATTCCTTGGCAGATCAGTTGCTAGACAACAAAATATGTCTGAAGAAACCGCAAAAAAAGTTGATGCGGAGATAAGAAAATTTGTTGAAAAAGGTTACGACAGGGCGAGAAATGTTTTAACTGAAAAAATTAATGATTTACACAAGCTTGCTAAAGCTCTTCTAACCTATGAAACACTAACAGGCTCTGAAATTGAGGATATAATAAATAAAAATATTTACCCAACAAATAAAGAAGATTTAAAAGTTGAAGAGGAAAAAGAAAGTTCAGCACTAGGATCAATTGGACTAAAACCAAAAATTGTCCATTAAATTTAATGATTAAATATTACACAAAAGCGTGTAATTTTTATTTTGGCAAAAACTCAATTATTAAAGTTAAAAACAAATCATCTATACCACTCCATGGAAACAAATTAATTTCTTTTGATACAATAGAAATCTTATCTAGAAAAAGTAAAAAAAAAATTCATATTAAAAAAATAAAGCAACTTAAGGGTGAAGTTAAAAAAAAAATAACATCTGATATAAATCAAATTAAAAAAAAAAAATATTTTAAAAATTTAAATGTTTCAAATAATCCTATTTTAATGGGAATTTTAAATTTAACTCCAGACAGTTTTTCAGATGGTGGAAGGTATAATAAAAAAAAAAGAGGTGTTGCACATGCCAAAAAATTATTTAGCGAAGGATGCAAAATTTTAGATTTGGGCGGAGAGTCAACACGACCGGGATCAAAAGAAGTAAAAGCGAATATCGAGTGGCAAAGAGTTTTACCAACATTATCTAAAGTAAAAAAAATGAAAAAATTTATTTCCTTGGATACTAGGAAAAGCATAGTTATGGAAAAAGGAATTAAAAATAAAGTAAATTTAATAAATGATGTTTCAGGTCTTGAATATGATCAAAATACAATTAATGTTTTAAAAAGAACAAAAATCCCATTTGTAATCCACCACATGCAAGGTAATCCATTAACGATGCAAAAAAATCCAAAGTATAAAAATATTATTTTAGATATTTATGATTTTTTCGAACAAAAAATCCAATTTTTAAGATCTAAAGGTATAAGACATAACAACATAATTTTGGATCCTGGAATAGGTTTTGGTAAAAACTTGAAACATAATATTACCTTGTTAAGAAATATTTCTATTTTCCACTCTCTTGGATTTCCTGTAATGTTAGGAACTTCAAGAAAAAGATTTATAAAAGATTTAAGTGGGGTTAACGATAGTAAGGAAAGATTAGGGGGAACTATTTCATCTAGTTTATTTGCAATGATGCAAGGAGTACAAATTTTGAGAGTTCATGATGTTAACGAAGTTACTCAAAGTATTAAAGTTTTTAATTGCTTAAAATTTTAAAATGTCAAAAAAGTATTTTGGAACTGATGGAATAAGAGGAACAGTTAATCAAGCTAAAATAAATGGCGAAATGTTTTTTAAATTTGGTTTAGCTGCTGGTACATATTTTAAGAATCTAAGAAAAAAAAAACAAATCGCAATTATCGCAAAAGATACAAGATTATCGGGGTATACTTTAGAGCCTGCATTAGTCTCAGGGCTAACATCAGCTGGAATGCATGTTTATACCTTAGGACCTTTGCCAACCAATGGTTTAGCAATGCTAACAAAAAAAATGAGAGCAAATATGGGTATTATGATAACAGCATCCCATAACCCTTACTATGATAATGGACTTAAATTATTTGGTCCAGATGGTTTAAAACTGTCAGATAAAATTGAAAAAAAGATTGAAAAATTAATTGATTCTAAAATTATTAAAAATCTATCTGAGCCAAAAATATTAGGAAGAGTAAAAAGATTAGAAGATTCAAATGATAAATATATTAAAATTCTCAAAAGTAACTTTCCCAAAAATTTTAATTTAAAAGGGATGAAAATTGCGATTGATTGTGCAAATGGAGCAGGTTATAAATCAGGACCAATTCTACTTAGATCTTTAGGAGCAAAAGTTTTTAGCTTTGGAACTAATCCAAATGGCTTTAATATTAATTACAAATGTGGCTCTACTTATCCAAATAAAATAAAATTTTTAGTAAAAAAATATAAAGCAGATTTAGGCATTTCTTTAGACGGTGATGCTGATAGAATTATTATATCTGATGAAAAAGGAAATATTATTGATGGTGATCAAATTATTGCGATGTTAGCTACAAGATGGAAATTAAAAAAAATTCTTAAAGGTGGAGTAATTGGCACTCTAATGTCAAATTATGGTTTACAGAATTACTTGAAAAACAAAAAAATAAATTTTATCAGAGCAAAAGTTGGGGATAGATATGTGAAAGAAAAGATGCAAAAAAACAATTTTAATCTAGGAGGTGAGCAGTCAGGCCACATTATACTAGGAAAGTTTGCAACAACAGGTGATGGACTTTTGGTTGCATTAGAGGTTTTATTTTCAATGAGAAAAGGTAAAAAAGCTAGCGAATTGTTTAATAATTTTAAAGTGATACCGCAAATTTTGGAAAATATAAAAGTAAAAGATAAATCTATAATCAATTCCCCAAAATGTAGATTGGCAATTAAAAAATCAGAAAAATTAATTAAAACACATGGAAGAATGCTTGTTAGAAAATCTGGGACCGAACCTAAGATTAGGATAATGGGAGAGTCAAATAATATCTTATTATTAAAAAAGTGTATAAATATTGTAAAAAGAGCTATTAATTAATTTGAAACTTAAATCTAAAATATTAATAATTGCAGGTTCTGACTCATCAGGAGGTGCTGGAATTCAAGCCGATATTAAAACAGTAACAAGTTTAGGATCCTATGCAATGACTGCGATTACCGCAATAACATCTCAAAATACAACTGGTGTACTTTCTATATCTAAAGTATCTCTAAAAGAAATTAAAAATCAAATAGAATATACCTCAAAAGACATAAAACCAGACGCAATTAAGATAGGCATGCTGCACTCCTCAAAAGTAATTAATTTAGTTTTAAATTCATTAAATAAAATTAAAACTAAAAAAATTATATTGGATCCTGTAATGGTTGCAAAAGGAGGAACAAAACTAATTGATCAAAAATCAATTGAAATAATAAAATCTAAATTAATGAAAAAAGTATCCTTAATAACACCAAATGTACCTGAGGCTGAGATTCTAGCTAAAACAAAAATTAAAACTGTTGATGATATGGTGATTGCAGGCAAAAGATTAATTAAATTTGGAGCTAAGAATGTTTTGATAAAAGGTGGACATTTAAATTCAAAGCAAGTTTTTGACATTTTTTTAAATAAAAATGAATTAAAAATTTTTGAAAATAAAAGGATAACTACTAAAAATACTCATGGTACAGGTTGTACTTTATCAAGTGCTATTGCTACATTTTTTTCGTGTGGAAAAACATTAAAGAGCTCTTGTAGAATGGCAATTAATTATGTTAACCATTCTATTGGAGCACGTCCCAATTATGGAAAGGGTCATGGTCCAATTAACCATATTAGTTTATTAAACATAAATAAAAAATTTAAATGAAAAATGTAGTTGTTGTTGGTTCGCAATGGGGAGACGAGGGAAAAGGGAAAATTGTTGATTGGCTATCTAGTGAAGCAGATGTAGTTATTAGGTTTCAAGGTGGTCACAATGCTGGCCATACATTGGTTATAAATGGTATTACTTATAAACTAAGATTGTTACCGTCTGGAATTGTAAGAAAAAATAAAATATCAATTATTGGTAACGGAGTAGTAGTTGATCCTTGGGCTCTACTTGAGGAAATTGAAGAAGTAAAAGCAAAAGGTATAGAAATATCAAATAAAAATTTAATTATTTCCGAGTCAGCAAATTTAATTTTACCATTCCATAGAGAAATGGATGAAATAAGAGAAGATACAGCAGGTAAAGCAAAAATTGGAACTACCAGAAGAGGTATTGGTCCTGCATATGAGGACAAAGTTGGAAGAAGATCTATAAGAGTAATGGATTTAATTTCTGAGAAAAATTTAGATCATAGATTAGAAACAGTTTTAATGCACCACAATGCTATCAGAAAAGGTCTTGGGAAAGATCGTTTTAAAAAAGATAAATTAAAAAAAGAATTGTTAGATATAGCTCCAGAGATATTAAAATATTCCCAACCTATTTGGAAAAAAATTGATGAGTATAAAAAACAAAAAAAAAAAATTTTATTTGAAGGAGCGCAAGGTATTTTGCTAGATGTAGATCATGGAACGTATCCATTCGTTACTTCATCCAATACAGTAGCCTCATCAGCTGCAACTGGATCTGGATGTGGGCCAAATTCAATTAATTATGTTTTAGGAATAACCAAAGCTTACACCACAAGAGTTGGAGAAGGACCTTTTCCAACTGAATTGAAAGATAATATCGGAGAGCAATTAGGATTAAAAGGAAATGAATTTGGAACTGTAACCAGTAGAAAAAGAAGATGTGGTTGGTTTGATGGAGTTTTGGTCAGACAAACAATAAAAATTTCAGGAATAGATGGAATTGCTTTAACAAAACTTGATGTTTTGGATGAATTAAACGAAATAAAGATTTGTGTAGGTTATGAGCTAAATGGAAAAAAAATTGATTATTTGCCCGCAGCTGTTGACGATCAATTAAAAGTAAGACCCATCTATAAAGTTTTTGAAGGTTGGAAGTCGTCAACAAAGGGGATTAAAAATATCAATGATCTTCCTAAAAATGCAAAAATCTATATTTTTGAGTTAGAAAAATTTATAGAAACTAAAATATCAAGTGTATCAACAAGTCCAGAAAGAAACGATACAATTTTAATTGAAGATCCCTTTAAAATTTAATTCGCTGGCAATAAATTTTTTGATTTTGCTGAGTTAAGCATATGCTTTTGCAGCTTTTCAAAAGCTTTGTTCTCTATCTGTCTTATTCTTTCTCTACTAATTTTATATTTTTTACTTAAATCTTCTAAAGTTAATGGTTCATCTGTTAATCTTCTTGAATAAAGAATTTCTTTTTCTCTTTCATTTAAAACTTTAATTGAGTCTTTAAGAAGATCTTTTCTTTGATCCATTTCTTCTTGCTGTGCAAATTTTAGCTCCTGATCCATATCTTTATCGACTACCCAATCTTGCCATTGATCTCCATCCTCACCTATAGGAGCATTTAAAGAATGTTCTTTTCCAGCAAGTCTCCTGTTCATTGAAACTACTTCATTTTCACTCACATCTAATTTTTTTGCAATTTCAGTTACATGTTCATCCCTTAGCTCTCCTTCAGATCTTGGAGCAATCTGATTTTTTAGCTTTTTAAGATTAAAAAATAGTTTTTTTTGAGCAGTTGTTGTTCCAATTTTTACTAAACTCCATGACCTTAATATATATTCTTGGATCGAAGCTTTTATCCACCACATTGCATATGTTGCTAATCTAAATCCTTTCTCAGGTTCAAATTTTTTCACTGCTTGCATTAATCCAATGTTACCCTCTGAGATCATTTCATTAATTGGTAAACCGTAACCTTTATATCCCATCGCAATTTTAGCGACTAATCTTAAATGACTTGTAACTAATTTTTCTGCAGATTTTAAATTACCTGTCTCTTTCCAATTTTTTGCTAACATATATTCTTCTTCAGCATCTAACATCGGAAATTTTTTTATCTGTGCTAGATAAGCGCTCAAGCCTCCCTCATTCGAAATTGAAGGTAGATTATAATTTGTTTTAGAATTCATAATGGGTTATTTAATAAATAATTTTTATTTTACAATCTTTTTCTTGTTATGTATTCCTTAACTTTTTAAGCAATTTTTTTAGTTCGTCAGGTAATTCTGAATAAAATTTTAAAACTTTACCAGTTTTCGGGTGATCAAACCCTAACATTTCAGCATGTAAAAACTGTCTATCTAAATTTAACAATTCTTGTTGAATTTCAGTATTAATATTTTTTAATTTTTTAAATTTTTTTCTATATTTTTTTGTCCCCCAAAATATTATTACCCTTATGACTCATATGAACTCTAATTTGATGTGTTCTACCAGTTTCTAATTTGCATTCCACATAACTAAATGTTGGTATATTTTTATTTTCAAAAATTTCCAAAGATTTATAATTTGTTATAGCAACTTTTCCTTTAGAAAAACTGACTTCCATTAGTTGTCTATTTTTTTTATTTCTTGTAATTAAGGTTTTAATTTTACCAATTTGAGGTCTTAGTTTCCCCCATACTAATGTTTTGTAAATTCTTTGGATAGTGTGATTACTAAACTGTTTTGAAAGACTTTCATGAGTAAAATTATCTTTAGCAACTACAATTAATCCAGATGTATCTTTATCAATTCTATGAACTATACCAGGCCTTAACTCATCCCCAATATTTGATAATTTGCCATTTTTTAAATTCATTAAGGCATTGACAATTGTGTTATCATAATTTCCTGGTCCTGGATGAACTGATATCCCCGAAGGTTTATCTATCACTAATAAATAATCATCTTCATAAACAATTTTAAGTTTAAAATTATATGGTTTTAAAGATGCTTTTTTTGGCTCTGGTATATCTAATGTTATTTTTTCCCCATAAAGAATTTTCTTAGATGGATCTATAAGTATTTTATTATTAACTTTTAATTTTTTTTGAAGTATAAGATTTTTAATTCTTGTACGACTCATCTCCTTGTTTTTTTTATTTAAAAAAATGTCTATTCTTTGATTTATATCATTTTTATTTACAATTATTTGTATGGTATTTTTCATATTTTCTAATATTAATACTATATGCGTTCGTAGCTCAACTGGATAGAGCGCCAGATTTCGGCTCTGGAGGTTCAGGGTTCGACTCCTTGCGGGCGCACCAAGTTATTCACCTATGTTTATTAAAGAACCTTTTTTCCTAGCCTGGCTAAAAGAATAATAAAATAATGTTATTCCGATAAATAAATAAATTGCATTTAGCATGAAAGCTTCTCTAATATTTGAATATTTTACAACTCCGTTCACTAGAATTGACCTAGCCTCTTCAAAAATATATACGAGTGGCAATCCTTTCGCAATATTTTGAAAAAATTCAGGCAATATTTCTATAGGATAATATATACAGCCTAAAGGTGCTAACAGAAATAAAGATGACCATGCGATATTTTCAAAAGCTGGTCCATATCTTAGCAATCCTGACGAAACGAACAGTCCCAAAGTTATTCCAAAGATATAAAGACTTAAAAATAAAAAAAACAAAGGTAAACCCAATTTTAAAATCGATATTCCAAATAGAGGGGTTGTAATCAAGATTGCAGGGACCAAACCTATTAAAGTTCTAATAAAAGCTGTACCAACTAATGCAACAATAATTTCGCTTATTCGCATTGGAGCAATAAATAAATTTGTAAAATTTCTGCTCCAAATCTCTTCTAAAAATAACATATTGAAGCTTATGCTGGATCTAAATAAAAAATCATAAAGTATTGCACATGTAAGTATTACGCCTACTGTGTTATTATAATAATTACTATAAATAGTAAAAAATTTTGAAATAAAACCCCACAAAATAATTTGAATTGTAGGCCAGTAAATTAAATCAAGTATTCTAGGAAGTGAACTTTTTATTAAATAATAATGTCTAAGAAAAAGTCCAAAAATTCTATTAAAATTCATTTTTCTTTCCTATTTAGTTTTAAAAACACTTCCTCTAAATTTTTTTTACCATGTTTTTCAATCAATTGGTCAGGTGTTCCTTTATCTATTATTATCCCATTATTCATCATTAAGACATTTTTACACAAGCGTTTTACCTCGTCCATATTATGTGATGCTAATAAGACTGACATTTTTTTTTCTTTAGAAATATTTTCAATAAAGTTTCTAACAAAATCTCCTGTTTCTGGATCTAAAGAGGCAGTTGGTTCGTCTAAAAATAGTACAGATGGTTCATTTATCAATGCTTTTGCTAAGCTTACTCTATTTTTTTGTCCTGAAGAAAGTTCACCTGTTTTTTCATTAATAAATTCATTTAATCTTAATTTATTAATTAAATAATCAATTCTTTCTCCTATTTTTTTTACACTATAAAGTTTTGCATAAACAATCAAATTCTCTCTAACTGTTAATTTTTTTGGAAGTTCAATATAAGGAGATATAAAATTCATTTTGTGTAATAATGAAATTCTATTTTTTTCAATATCCTTTCCATGAATTAAGACTCTTCCGTTAGAAGGCTTCAATAATCCCAACATCATTGCTATAGTGGTTGTTTTTCCACAACCATTTGGGCCGAGTAGTCCTAAAATTTCGTTTTCATCAATTGTAAAATTTATATTTTTTACTGCTTCTTTTTTTTGATAATTTTTTGATAAATGTTCTACAATTATCGATTTTTGCATGATTTATATTTTTGATGCTCTTTTTAAACGATCATTAATTGTCTGACCTAAACCAGTATTTGGAATTTTTTCTATTGCAATTTTTTTATATTTCAATTTTTTTATTTTCCTTAAAGTTGTATACAATTTTTTACCTGCCTCATTTAAATTTTTACTTTTTGATAAATAAAAATGATTTTTATCAAAATATTTTCTTTTTTGGATTAAAATAAATGCCTCATCAGAAAATGGCTTTTTTACATTTAATCTTATAGGTATACCAGGTGAGTAATGAAAATTAGATTGGCCAGGAACTATAATTTTCTTATTTTTTTTTATAAATTTGAAATTAGTTTTTAAAATCTTGTCAATTTTTTTTACCTCTAAACCTCCAAGTCTTAAAATCTCAGGTTTTTTGACTAGACTAATAATGGTCGACTCCAGTCCAACTTTAGATGAACCTCCATCTAAAATAAACTTTAATTTATTCCCAAATTCATCTTTTACATCTTTTTTTGATACTGGACTTAGTTGTGTATAAATATTTGCACTAGGTGCAGCTAATGGATAACTCAATGATCTCAGTAATTTCCTTGTAACAATTTTTTTTGGAAATCTAACAGCTAATGTTTTTTTCCCATTGGTGACATATTTTGAAATTTTACTTTGTTTTTTTAATTTTAAAACAAAAGTTAAAGGACCAGGACAAAACCTCTTATATAATTTCTTAAAATTATCATTAATCTCACAATCATTTTTTATATCTTGCGCTTTATAATAATGCACTATCAGTGGATTAGATTTAGGTCTTTTTTTAAGTTTATAGATTTTTAATATTGCCTTGTCTGAATATGCGTTTCCAGCAAGGCCATAAACAGTTTCTGTAGGTATTGCAACGCAATGGTTTCTATCTAGTAAATATTTTGATTTTTTAATATTTGAAAGATCTTTTTTCATGTAATATTAAGAAGTTTTATATGAAAGATAAAAATTTACTAGATGATATTAAAAATAAATCTCTTGAAGAGTTAACAGATTTGGCAAATAATATAACTTATCAACTAGAAAGTAAAAAAAATTTAGAAGAGTCTATCGAAGATTATCAAAAACTAATTAAGTTAAACATATACATTGAAAAACAATTTCAACAAGCATCTAAAAACTTATCTCAATCTACTAAAGCTAAAATCCAAAATATATTAAAAAGAAATGAAAAAAAAATTAAATAAGGTTGCAAAAGATATAAATTTATTTCTTAAAAAATTTTTATTAAAACAAAAAAAATCTAATTTGTTAAATCCAATGATATATGGACTTCTTCCAGGGGGAAAAAAAATTAGATCAAAACTGTTGGTTGATGTTGGAAAAATATTTAATATTAATTATTATAAGTTAATCCAAATAGGTGCTGCAGTTGAATGTATACATGCATACTCATTAATTCATGACGATCTTCCCTGCATGGATAATGATAAATTAAGAAGGGGAAAACTATCAACACATGCTAAATTTGGAGAATCAACTGCTATTTTAGCTGGTAACTCTTTGTTAACAATTGCCTTTGAGATTTTAAGCCATTCAAAATTTAAATTAGATTACAAAACAAAAATAAGTCTAATTAACTTATTGTCAAAATGTTCAGGACACTCAGGAATCGCAGGAGGGCAATATTCAGATCTTCAATTTGAGGGAAAGAGGCAATCCTTAAGAAAAATCGTTGATATGCAAATAAATAAAACTGGAAAGCTTTTCAGTTTTTGTTGCATTGCACCTGTAATTATTTCAAAAAAAAATAAATATATAGATTTATTTGACTCAATTGGTTTAAAAATTGGTTTATTATTTCAAATTGCAGATGATTTAATAGATCATAGCGGCAATTCAAAAAAAGCAGGAAAAAAAACAAGGAAAGATTTAAAGAAAGGCAAAGCAACTTTAATTAGTTTACTAGGTTATAAAAATACTGTTAAATATGGTGATAACCTTAAATTAGAAATATTTTCTATGATAAATAAACTTGGAGTAAAAACAAAAGATTTAAAGGATACAATAAATTATATTTTAACGAGATCTAAATGAATAAAAATTATAAAATTTTGAACGATATAAATTTTCCGAGTGATATAAAAAATTTAACCAGAGGTCAGCTCAAAGTTCTTGCCGATGAAGTTCGAGAAGAAATGATTGATGCAGTTTCTGAAACTGGAGGCCATCTTGGAGCTGGTCTTGGGGTAGTTGAGCTTACAGTAGTCCTTCATTATATTTTTAATACTCCTAATGATAAATTAATATGGGATGTTGGGCATCAATCATATCCTCATAAAATTTTAACTGGCAGAAAAGATAAAATAAGAACTTTACGAAAAGGGGGAGGTCTTTCAGGTTTTACAAAAAGATCTGAAAGTGAATATGATCCTTTTGGTGCGGCTCATAGCTCAACTTCTATTTCTTCAGCTCTAGGTATAGCAGTAGCAAATAAACTATCAAATAAATCAGATGATGTCATAGCTGTAATAGGAGACGGAGCAATAAGTGCAGGTATGGCATATGAAGCTATGAATAATGCAGGATCTAGCAAGACCAAGCTCATAGTTATTTTAAACGATAATGATATGTCAATTGCTAAACCAGTTGGAGCAATGAGAGCTTATTTAGCAAAAATATTTTCAGGTAAAATTTATTTTAGTTTGAGAGAAACAATTAAACTTATTATTTCAGCTTTTTCAAAAAGGTTTAGCAAAAAAGCAGGTAGGGCAGAGGACTTCTTACGCTCAGCAGTAACTGGAGGAACATTGTTTAATTCAATGGGATTTTATTATGTTGGACCAATTGATGGTCATGATATTGATGCATTAATTTCAGTTTTAAAAAATGCAAAAGAAATCAATTATAATGGACCTATAATGATACATATCAAAACTCAAAAAGGTAAGGGGTATAAGTTTGCTGAACAATCTGAGGACAAATATCACGGTGTGTCAAAATTTAATGTAAATACTGGAGTGCAAGAAAAGTCAAAATCAAATGCTCCTTCGTATACCAAGGTTTTCGCAAATGCTTTGGTAAAACATGCTGAAAAGGATAGTAAAATAATTGGAATTACAGCTGCAATGCCCTCAGGGACTGGAATGGATATTTTTGGAAATAAATTTCCCTCCAGGATGTTTGATGTGGGAATTGCAGAGCAACATGCTGTTACATTTGCAGCAGGGCTAGCAACAGAGGGTTACAAGCCTTATGCAGCAATTTATTCTACTTTTCTTCAAAGAGCATATGACCAAGTAGTTCATGACGTAGCAATTCAAAGTTTGCCAGTTAGATTTGCTATTGATAGAGCTGGATTAGTAGGCGCTGATGGATCAACTCATGCTGGCTCATATGATATTACATATTTATCTACTTTACCAAATTTTGTAGTGATGGCAGCAAGTGATGAATCTGAATTAGTGAAAATGATTAATACATCTGTAGATATTAATGATAGACCATCTGCTTTCAGATACCCCAGAGGAAACGGAATAGGCGTTCAGCTTCCTAACATCGGAGAAAAAATTGAAATTGGAAAAGGTAGAGTAATAAAAGAGGGAAAAAAAGTTGCTATAATTAATTTTGGAGCAAGATTAAGAGAATGCTTAATTGCAGAAGAAGATTTATCAAAAAAAGGTATAAAAATAACATTAGTAGATGCTAGATTTGCAAAACCTTTAGATGAAAATCTTATTTGGCAAATAGCAAATGAACACGAAGTAGTAATATCAATAGAAGAAGGATCAATTGGTGGATTTGGTTCTCATGTAGCGCAATTTTTAAATGAAAAAAACCTACTAGATAGTAATTTAAAATATAGATCTATGTTTCTGCCTGATAGATTTATTGATCATGATAAACCTGAGTTAATGTATAAATATGCGGGTTTGGATGCATTAAATATAGAAAATAAAGTTTTAGATACTCTTAATTCAAAAGTTATTGTTAAAAAAAGTAATTAATTATTACATTGAGCATTGTTTAAAAGATAATGATCTAACAATACACAGTGCATCATGGCTTCACCGATTGGTACAGCTCTAATTCCTACACATGGATCATGACGTCCTCTTACAGAAATTGATGTATTTTTGCCATATCGATCTATCGTTTTTCTGTTAGTAAGAATAGATGAAGTAGGTTTAACTGCAAAGGAAATTACTATTTCTTGACCTGAAGATATACCACCTAAAATTCCTCCTGCGTTATTTGATTTAAATTTAGTTTGATTTCCTTTTTGAGAAATTTCATCTGAATTTTGTTCCCCAGTTAATTGAGCTGAACTCATACCAGATCCAATATTTACACCTTTAACTGCATTTATACTCATCATTGCTGATGCAAGATCCATATCTAATTTAGAATATATCGGCGCACCAAGACCAACAGGCACTCCTTGCGCTCTTAATTCAATGATTGCTCCACATGAAGATCCAGCTTTCCTTATTGCTAACAAATATTTTTGCCATAATTTAACAACTGATTTATCTGGACAAAAAAATGGATTTTTAGATATAAATTTATTGTCCCATTTTTTTACATTGCAACCAAGAATACCTAGTTGTGTTACTGCTCCTTTTACATTGTATCTTTTTCCAATTTTTTTTTCTAAAACTTTTTTTGCAATCGAACCAGCAGCAACTCTTGTTGCTGTTTCCCTAGCAGATTGTCTTCCTCCACCTCTGTAGTCTCTAATTCCATATTTTTTAAAATATGTAAAATCAGCATGCCCTGGTCTAAACTTATTTTTTATTGTTTCATAGTCTCTCGATCTCATATCTTTATTATAGATTATCATCGAGATTGGCGTGCCTGTAGTTTTGCCCTCAAAAATACCTGAGAGAATATTTACTTTATCATCCTCTTTTCTTTGAGTTGTAAACTTAGATTGACCAGGTTTTCTTTTGTTTAATTCCTTTTGAATATCTTTCTCACTTATATTTATATTAGGAGGACACCCATCTACAACGCAACCTATAGCAGGACCATGTGACTCACCCCAAGTAGTAAAGCGAAATATCTTTCCAAATGTATTAAATGACATAAAATATAATATATAGATTATTTTGTTAAAATTATGAATCAAAAAAATAAATTAGGAATAGATCAATGTTTTGGGGAATTAGATAACCCATATATGTTATTTGAAGAATGGTTTAATGAGGCAAAAAAGTCAGAAATAAACGATCCAAATGCATTAGCGCTGGCAACAGCTGATAAAGATGGCAATCCATCCGTAAGAATGGTGTTGCTTAAAAGTTTTGATGAGAAGGGATTTGTTTTCTATACTAATTTGAAGAGTAAAAAAAGTTTAGATTTAAATGATAATCCAAAAGCATCAATGTGTTTCCATTGGAAAAGCTTATTAAGACAAATTAGAATTGTTGGAAAAATAAATATAGTTTCAGAAAAAGATGCGGATGAATATTATAATAGTAGAGCGTATGGAAGCCGAATTGGCGCTTGGGCATCAAATCAGAGCTCAATATTAGCTAACAGAAATGAATTGCATGATTCAATAAATAAATTTAAAAAAAAATTTCCAGATGAAAAAAATGTACCAAGACCTAAATATTGGTCTGGTTGGAATTTATCACCTGTTGAAATTGAATTTTGGTTGGATGGAGAAAATAGAATTCATGAAAGATTAAAGTATGTTAAAGTAGATAAAAATAATTGGAAAAAAATTTTATTAAGCCCTTAGAAAGTTCTTTCTAAACTAAAGGATGTCAATTTTTTAAAAATTTCTTTTTCTTTTGACTCTGGAAATATACTTAAAGAATTTGAAGAAAGATTAATAAAATATTCTGCTTTGGAATAACAATCATTAACTATTTTATATTTTTTTATTAAATTTAAGATTTGTTTAAAATCTTCTTTAGATCTGTTTTGATTTGTAAATTTAATTTTTATTTCTTTTTTCTCTTCTGGTGTTGCTTTTTGATATAATAATATAATAGGTAAAGTTATTTTTCCTTCATAAAAATCGTTTCCAATTTCTTTTCCAAATAATTTTAGTTCCGAGTTATAATCTAAGGTATCGTCAGCTATTTGGAAGGTAAGCCCAAGATTTTTTCCGTAAAATTCTAAAGCATCTTTTATTTTATTTTCTTTGTTTGTTAAAATAGCACCTACTTTAGTTGCTGCTGCAAAAAGGGAAGCAGTTTTTGATGATATAATTTTAAGATATGTTTCTTCCAACATATCTATTTCACCTTTGTGTTGTAATTGCAAAACTTCACCTTGGGAAATTTCAGCAGAAGTAGAAGATAAAAGTTTCAAAACTTCTTTATCTCCATCATCTACCATCATTTCAAAACATCTGCTTAATAAGTAATCTCCTACAAGGATAGATGATTGATTACCCCAAATACTATTTAAAGTTTTTTTTCCTCTTCGTAAATCACTATTATCAATTACGTCATCATGCATTAAAGTTGCTGCATGTATCAGCTCAACACAAGCTGAGAGATTTATGTCTCTTGAACCTTTTTGATATCCACAAAGCTTTGCTGATCCCAAAGTTAAAAGTGCTCTTAATCTCTTTCCTCCAGTATTTAGATGATAATCTGTCATTTTTTCTACTAAATCAACTTTGCTAGAAAGTTTTGATTTAATTCTCTCTTCAACTAAAACTAATTTGTCTTCAACTGAATTTTTAAGGTCTAAGTATGAATTATTTATCTTATTTTTTAATTGAACAACTGTTCCCATGAAATTAAAGTAGTATAATTATCACATTATTGTACTTATCAATTGACGCACCTAAATCTTCAACTATAAGGAGATTTTATATTCATCAAAAAAAACTTATAAACATAATTATGTTTTCTTTTTTTAAAAATAAAAAAATTATTCCACATATAATCCTAAGTGGAGTTATAGGTAATGTTGGTAAATTTAGGCAAGGAATTGATTTTTCGAGCCAAGAGGAAATAATTAAAAAAGCTTTTTCAATTAAAAAATCACCTGCTGTTGCAATATCTATTAATTCTCCAGGTGGATCTCCTGTACAGTCTCATTTAATTCACGATCTGATCAAATCCCAAGCAATTAAAAACAAAAAAAAAGTATTTATTTTTGCTGAAGATGTTGCTGCGTCTGGAGGCTATTTAATAGCATGTGCAGGCGATGAAATTTACGCAAATCAAAGTTCAATTGTAGGGTCAATAGGTGTAATTTATTCATCTTTCGGTTTTAAAGATCTAATTGAAAAAATAGGAATTCAAAGAAGAGTCTATACCGCAGGTAAAAATAAAAGTACCTTAGATCCTTTTCTAGATGAAAAAGAAGAAGATATTCAAAGATTGAAAAATATTCAACTTGATTTACATAAGGATTTCATAGAAGTTGTTGAGAAAAGTAGATCTTCAAAATTAAAAAAAGAGACCGGAGTAGAATTATTCTCAGGGGAATTTTGGTCTGGCAGAAAAGCGAAAGAGCTAGGATTAATAGATGATATAGGGAGTCCAGAGAAAGTTTTAAAAGAAAAATTTGGTGAAAAAATTGTTATAAAAAGATTTGAAAAGTCAAAAGGATGGTTGGCAAAAAAATTATCTAATGAGATATATACTAATCAAATAATAAACGCTTTAGAGGAAAGATCTATCTGGCAAAGATATGGTTTCTAAAAAAAAGAAAAAAAATAAAAAAATAAATAATATTATTTCTTTTCAGGACACAATATTAATTTTACAAAAGTATTGGTCAAAAAAAGGTTGTGTAATTCTTCAACCATATGATTTAGAAGTTGGAGCTGGCACTTTTCATCCTGCAACTACACTGAGATCATTGGGATCTAAACCTTGGAAAACTGCTTATGTTCAACCATCAAGGCGACCAACTGATGGGAGGTATGGAGAAAACCCTAACAGGTTACAACATTACTATCAATTTCAAGTTTTAATTAAACCATCTCCAAAAGATATTAAAAAACTTTATTTAAATAGTTTGGGCACGATTGGAATAGATCACAAAGATCATGATATCAGATTTGTTGAGGATGACTGGGAAAGTCCAACTTTAGGAGCTGCAGGCCTTGGTTGGGAAGTTTGGTGTGACGGAATGGAAATTACACAATTTACTTATTTTCAGCAGATGGCTGGTATAGAGTGTAATCCAATCTCAGTTGAAATTACTTATGGATTAGAAAGATTATGTATGTTCATACAAAATAAGAGAAATGTTTTTGATCTAGAATGGAATAATGAGGGTATTTTATATAGAGATGTTTTTCATCAGTCAGAAAAAGAATTTTCTGCATATAACTTTGAGTATGCTAATACTGATAGTTTATTTAAAATTTTTGATATTTTGGAAAGTGAAGCTAAAAATTTGATTGAAAAAAAAATTTCACTACCTGCATATGATCAATGTTTAAAATCAAGTCATGTTTTTAATTTATTAGATGCAAGAGGAGTAATTAGTGTTGCACAAAGAGCTGAATATATTGCAAGAATTAGAGATCTTACAAAGGAAATTGGTAAAATTTGGATAGAAAGCCAAAGTTAAAATGTCTGAATTTTTTTTAGAATTATTCAGTGAAGAGATACCTGCTAATTTACAAGTAAATGCTAGAAAAGCATTAAATGAAATATTTGTTAAATTTTGTGAAACAAATCAAATTAAAATTCAAGGAGAAATTAAAACTTATTCTACTCCAAATAGATTAATAATTTGTATTGATAGAATCCCTAAAGAAGTTGAAAAGAAAACTTTAGAAATAAGAGGACCAAATATAAATGCACCTGAAGTGGCTTTACAAGGTTTTTTAAAATCAAATAATGCAAATAGAGGCCAAATTTTTAAAAAAAAAACTGAAAAAGGAGAATTTTATTTTTTTAGAAAACCCTCAGAAAAAATTAGCACAGTTAAACTTTTTAAAGACAACATTGAAAATTTAGTAAGCAAAATACCATGGAATAAATCAATGAAATGGGGAAGTAACAGCTTATTCTGGGGAAGGCCACTGAAATCGATATTAGCTGTTTTTGATAAAAAAATTGTAGACTGCAAAATTGGGCATCTTCAAAGCTCTAACAAAACATTTGTCGATAAAGATTTAGAGGAAAATTCTAAAAAGTTTTATGATTTTAAGACGTATGAGAAATATTTTACACAAAAAAATATTATTATAAACCAAGATAAAAGAAAAGATTTTATAAGAAAAGAAATAGTCAAAGTTGAAAAAAATAAAAAAGTTAAAGTAAATTTAAATGAAAAAATTTTAGATGAGGTAACAAATTTAGTAGAAAAACCCAAAATTTTAGCTTGTGAATTTGATAAGAGGTTTTTAGAAATTCCTCACGAAATTTTAATTACTACTATGCAAACACATCAAAAATATTTTTCAACAATTGACAATAAGTTAAATTTAACAAATACATTTATAGTTGTTGCAGATGTTAATGATAGCAAAGGTCTAGTAAAAATAGGAAATCAAAGGGTTATAGATGCTAGATTAAGTGATGCAGAATTTTTTTGGAATAGAAATAAATCCCAAAATTTAGTGAAACAAATTTCGAAGTTAAAAAATATAAATTATTTTAAAGGTTTGGGATCATACTTTGATAAAATACAAAGAATGAGAAAATTGAGTGCGGTTATTTCAGATGAGTTTTTAATTAGCAAAGAGAAAATAGAAATAGCATCTTCAATCTGCAAGGTTGATCTGATGTCTGACCTCGTAAAGGAGTTTCCTGAATTACAAGGAATTATGGGAGGTTATTTTGCGAAATCTCAAGGGTTTGATAAAGAAGTGAGCCAAGCAATTTCTGAACATTATCTTCCGATTGGAATAGACAGTAAAATTCCAAAAAAACCATACAGTATAGCCTTGTCTTTAAGCGATAAAATTGACTCATTAGTAGGTTTTTTTGGAATTAATTTAAAACCATCAGGCTCGAAAGATCCTTACGCTCTTAGAAGAATGGCAATTGGTTTAGTGAGATTGATTATAGAAAATAAAAAAAAAATAAAAATTAGAGATTTATTTAGCTATACGGCTATACTTTATAAAGAACAAGGTTATGAATTTGATATAAAAAAAATTCAAAAAGAATTAGGCGAATTTATTAATGATAGATTAAAAAATTATCTAAAAGAAAAACAAATTAGACAAGATATTGTTGAAAGCTCATTTTCTTCATATGGATTAGATGAATTAAATAAGATTTATAAAAAATCTATTTTTTTAAATAAAAATATTAATAAACCATTTTGTATAGATGTTTTATCTATTTATAAAAGATCATATAATATTATTAACAGTGAAAAAATAGGAGCAGATCTTGAGGGAACAGCTGACCCAGGATTATTTAAAAATGAATATGAAAAAAACCTGTATCAAAAAATACAAGAAATAAAAAAATATTTTTTTAATTCAGGAAAAGATGAAAACTATGACCAAAGTCTCAAAATACTCTCAAGTTCAAAAATTCAATTAAATGAGTTTTTTGATAATGTAATTGTAAATGATAACGATGAGATAATTAAAAAAAATAGACTAGAACTTTTGAAAATGTTGTGTAAAAGCTTCGAAAACTATTTTAACTTTTCAAAAATAGAAGTTTAGTATGAAAAAATTTATATTTAATTTTAAGTCAAATGATGTAAAGAAAATTAAATTTCCTAAAAATATCTTAGGTGGAAAAGGTTCAAATCTCTCTCAAATGGGAAGAATGGGTTTGCCTGTTCCTCCAGGTTTTATAATATCAACCGAGGTTTGTGATTTATTTTATAAAAATAATAAAAAATTAAATTCAAAAATTTTGAAAAATATTAAAAATGAATTAAAGAATATTGAAAAAGATTCTGGTAAAAAATTTGGTGATTTAAAAAACCCCTTACTTGTGTCAGTAAGATCTGGCGCAAGAGTCTCTATGCCAGGAATGATGGATACTATACTTAATCTAGGTTTAAATGATAAAACTGTGCTATCATTAGCTAAAAGTACCTCAAATATGAGGTTTGCAAAAGATAGTTACAGGAGATTTATTCAAATGTATTCAAATGTTGTACTTGGTGTTGAAAATTATAACTTCGAGGAACTTATTGAAAACTATAAATTAACTAAAGGAGTTTTATTAGATACTGATTTAAACGAATTTGACTGGGATAGATTAATAAAAGATTTTAAAAATTTAATTAGAGAAAAGACAAAAAAGGAATTTCCCCAAAATGTTTTTGATCAGCTAATTGGTGCAATAAGTGCAGTATTTTTGTCTTGGGAAAGTCACAGGGCAAAAGTTTATAGAAAATTAAATCAAATACCCTCAGAGTGGGGTACAGCAGTAAATGTTCAATCAATGGTATTTGGAAACATGGGTAAAGATTGTGCAACAGGCGTAGTATTCACTCGAAATCCTTCTGACGGTTCTAATGAAATTTATGGAGAATATTTGATTAATGCTCAAGGAGAGGATGTTGTGGCTGGTACCAGAACTCCTCAATATATTACTAAAAAAGCTAAAATAAATGCAAAAACAAATCTTCCATCAATGGAAGAAACTATGCCATCTGCTTTTAATCAATTAAAAAAAATTTTAAAAAAATTAGAAAATCATTTTAGAGATATGCAAGATGTTGAATTTACAATTGAGAAAAATAAACTTTGGATGCTTCAAACTAGAGCTGGAAAAAGAACAGCAAAGTCTGCAGTTAAAATTGCCGTAGACATGGTTAAAGAAAAATTAATTTCAAAAAAAGAGGCAGTTTTGAGAGTAGAACCTAATTCACTAGATACTTTACTTCATCCAACTTTAGATGAAAAAGAAACTTTAACTATTATAGCTAAAGGATTACCAGCATCACCTGGAGCTGCTAGTGGCAAAGTTGTTTTCAGTTCTGATGAAGCTGAAAGATTAAATGGCATGATGCAAAATACTATTCTAGTAAGAATAGAAACATCCCCAGAAGATATTCATGGCATGCATGCTGCAAAAGGAATTTTAACCGCTAGAGGGGGCATGACTAGTCATGCTGCAGTTGTAGCAAGAGGCATGGGAAGACCTTGCGTATCTGGATCTAGCGAAATTGAAATCGATTACACTAAAAAAATATTTAAGACTAAAAATAAAGAGATAAAAGAAGGAGACGTAATAACAATCGATGGCTCAACAGGAAGAATAATTTTTGGAGAAATAAAAACAGTTAAGCCAGAAATTTCAGGTGATTTTTCAAAATTAATGAAATGGGCAGACAATTTTAGAAAATTAAAAATAAGAACTAATTCTGAAACTCCATTGGATAGCAAAACTGCCAGAGAATTTGGAGCTGAGGGAATTGGTTTGTGCAGGACGGAACACATGTTTTTTGATGAAGAAAGAATTTTATCAGTCAGACAAATGATTTTGTCAAAATCCAAAGAAGATAGATCTGCTGCCTTGTCAAAATTACTTCCTCACCAGAAAAAAGATTTTATTGATATTTTTAAAATTATGAATGGTCTGCCAGTAACAGTAAGATTATTAGACCCACCTTTGCATGAATTTTTACCTAAAAGTAATGACGAAGTAAGTGAAGTTGCTGCATCACTAAATATTCCAACAAAAGAACTTGAAATTAGAATTTCAGAACTCCATGAGCAGAATCCTATGTTAGGTCATCGAGGTTGTAGGCTTGGTATTTCATTTCCAGAAATATACGAAATGCAATGCATGGCGATATTTGAAGCGTTAATTTATTGTAAAAAAAATAAAATTAAATCAACAATGCCTGAGATAATGATACCATTGGTATCTACTGAGGCAGAAATTAAAATAATGAAAGATTTAGTAATTAAGATAGCTAGCAAAGTTCAAAAAGAAAATAAAGTCAATGTAGATTTTTTAGTTGGTACAATGATTGAGCTACCAAGAGCAGCTATTAAAGCAAAAGACATAGCTAAACATGCTGAATTTTTTAGTTTTGGAACCAATGATTTAACGCAAACTACATTTGGTATTAGCAGGGATGATAGTGGAAAGTTTTTAAATGATTATATAGAAAATAAGATATTTGATGTTGATCCATTTATATCAATAGACGATGGTGTTGGAGATTTGATCAAAATGGCATCATTAATAGGAAAAAAACAGAATAAACATTTAAAGTTAGGTATATGTGGAGAACATGGAGGTGATCCAAAAAGTATAGAATTTTGTGCAAAAACTGGTTTAGATTATGTATCTTGTTCTCCTTATAGAGTTCCTATTGCTCGACTTGCAGCAGCTCAAGCTGAAATAAAAAAATAGTAAAGAATTTTTAAATTTCCAGTTTAATGTCGATAGAATTAATACTGTGTGTTAATTCCCCAATTGATATTCTATCGACTTTTGTTTTTGCTATCCGTTTAATGTTTTTAAGGTTTACTCCACCAGAGGCTTCAGTTTCAAATCTATTATTTGCAATTTTAACAGCCTTTCTAAGGGTATTTATTTTCATATTATCAAATAAAATTCTGTCGAATTTTAGGTGATTAATTTTTTTTAATTGATTTAAATTATCTACCTCAACAGTAATTTTTTTACCATTTTTATGTTTAATTGCTTTTAATATTATTTTTTCAAAATTTTTTGATGAAGCAATATGATTGTCCTTAATTAGAAATTCATCACTCAAATTGAATCTATGATTAAACCCACCACCTAATTTTACAGCATACTTTTGTATAACTCTTAAGTTAGGTATAGTTTTTCTAGTGCAACAGATTTTGGTCTTTGCTCCAGCTTTGTTAACAAATTCACTTGTTTTTGTTGCAATTCCTGAAATAAGTGAAACAAAATTAAGCATTACTCTTTCAGCAATTAGAATATTACGTAAATTTCCTTCAATAACTGCAACAACTGTTCTTTTATTGATATTAGATCCCTCCTTTTTTTTAATTGTAAATTTAATTTTTTTATCAATTAACTTTAGTGTTTGTTTTGCAAATTCAAGGCCTCCAATTATACATTTTTGGTTACTTATCATTTTAACTTTTTTAATTAAGTTATTTTTTAATAAATTAGACGTTATATCTCCTGAAGGATAAAGATCTTCATTAAGAGCAAGTTTACAAATAGATTTTATGAAGTTTTTACTTAATTTTATTTTTGACACAGAATTTATCTGCCTATTTTTGTCATTCTTTCAACTGATTTTCTAGCTTTTTCAATTGTTTCATTGCTCATGATTATTTCATTATTTTCATTTTCTAAGCACTCTAAAATTTTTGGTAAAGTAATTCTCTTCATATGAGGGCACAAATTGCATGGTCTAATAAATTTTACATTAGGATTATCTACTTGCACATTATCACTCATAGAACATTCTGTAACCATCATAACTTTTTCGGGTTGCTTATCTTTTACATATTTGATCATACCACTTGTTGATCCAGTGAAATCACTCGCCCTGATTACGTCTGGTGGACATTCTGGATGAGCTATAACTTTTATTCCAGGGTTATTCTTTCTTATTTCGTTTATCTCAGCATCATTAAATTTTTCATGAACCTCACATGTACCTTTCCAAGAAATAATTTCTACATCAGTTTGAGAAGCGACATATTTTGCTAAATAGTCATCAGGTAAAAAAATAACTTTATTTACGTTTAATGAATTAACAATTTTTACTGCATTTGCAGATGTACAACACACATCTGTTTCAGCTTTTACATCAGCTGAGGTATTTACGTAAGATACAACTGGAACTCCAGGATTTTTTTTTTTTTAATTCTCTCACATCATCACCGGTAATTGAAGAAGATAAAGAGCAACCAGCTTTCATATCTGGAAGCAAAACCTTTTTATCTGGCGACATAAGCTTTGCAGTTTCAGCCATAAAATGAACACCACACATTACAATTATATCTGCTTTTGTTTTTGCTGCTTCAATTGCTAAAGCAAGAGAATCTGCTGAAAAATCTGAAATACCATGATATATT
>MDSW01000154.1_pt1 | contig 25975 bp, 24 predicted proteins | sample 811171 | NCBI WGS metagenome assembly MDSW01 (sample SAMN05326641, study PRJNA326480) | marine metagenome | isolation source: seawater | place: Atlantic Ocean: North West | collected 2012 | reverse complement strand
TAATTTAAACACTAAGTTTATTAACACTGTTTTTGAGCAACAAGATGGTGTTTTTCGTAGACTTGGGGATTTGTTTAAGACTACAAAAGTTTTAAGTGGAACAAGTATCAATAATAGAAATTTTAGCCTTTTAGGTAATCCAGCATTACGTTTGTCATATCCAGAGTTTGAAGTAACTACTACTGTAGTTAATGATACTTTGAAGGCATTAGGAGAAGTAACCATTGAAGGTCAGATTGAGAATGATGGTTTATTATTATCTAATTTTAATGGTACAATTTATTCTACTGTTTATGATAAAGAAATAATAAAAACAACGTTAGGCCAGGAAAGTTGTACTCCTATGCCGTATAGAGATCAGAATAATATATTATATAAAGGTTCTGCATCTGTTATTGATGGACAATTTTCTTTCTCTTTTATAGTCCCAAAAGACATTGCTTATTATGTAGATACTACTGGCAAAATATCTTACTATGCTGTTAGTGATGATATGGATCCAATTGATGCAAATGGTAGTAAAAATAATATTGCTATTGGAGGTGTAGCAGATAATATAGTTTATGATTATGATGGCCCAGAGATATCTCTTTTTATAAATGATACTTTGTTTATAGATGGAGGAATAACTGATGAAAATCCAATTCTTTTTGCTGATATTTTTGATTTGAGTGGGATTAATACTGTAGGTAATGGAATAGGGCATGATATTACTGCTGTTTTGGATGGTAATACAGCTTATCCGTATATCTTGAATAATTTTTATGAATCTGAGAAGGATGATTACACTAGAGGAAGAGTTGTTTTTCCATTATATAATATAGAGGAGGGAGAGCATAATATCAGATTAAAAGTATGGGATGTTTTTAATAATTCATCAGAGGCTATAATTTATTTTGTTGTTACAGATAAATCTGATTTAGTGGTTTCTGATTTTACGACCTTTCCTAATCCTTTTTCTAATTCTACTAGTATTTATTTTCAGCACAATAAATCACAGCAAGAGCTTGATTATATAATTGATATTTATTCTATTACCGGAGTATTAGTTAAGAGTATTAAACAGGATGCTTATAGTAGTGATGGGTATAGGATAGGTCCAATCATTTGGGATGGAAGAAATCATTATGGAAGTAGAGTAAGTCCGGGAATTTATATTGCCAATCTAGGTGTCAATACTGAAGATGGGGATTTTTCATCAAAATCCATACGAATTATACTATTGCCATGATATTCGCGTTAGAAAGAAGTATATTTGCAAACTGAATTATGAATATGAAGAAATTAATTGTTATATTAAGTGCCTTGATTTTTGCTATGAGCACTTTTGCGCAGATTGATCAACCAAGTGATTTAATAGGCCAAAATAGACTCAATACTATCACAACAGCCGTCCCTTTCTTGTTAATTGGTCCTGATTCAAGATCTGGTGCAATGGGTGATGTAGGTGTTGCTACATCTCCTGATGCTTATTCGTTACATTGGAATCCTGCAAAGTTGGCTTTTATTGAGAGCGATATTGGAATGTCAGTTTCTTATGTCCCTTGGTTAAGAGCACTTGTTCCTGATATCAATCTTTCATATATAGGAGGGTTTAAGAAATTAAATGATAATGAAGCGGTAGGTGTAGAGATGAGATACTTCTCATTAGGAGATATTACTTTTACAAATTCAGTGGGAGATGTTGTTGGTCAATATAAACCACATGAATTTGCACTTGGTACTGCTTATTCTAGAAAATTGTCAGATCAGTTTTCATTAGCTATCTCAGGAAGATTTATTCATTCTAATCTTACAGGCAATCAAAATGTTGGAGAACAAGCCACAAAAGCAGGACAATCAATCGCAGCAGATGTAGCAGGATTTTATAATCAGCCAATTCGGGTAGCGAATAAAGATATGAATCTAGCAGTTGGAGGTAACATCTCTAATATTGGTAGTAAGATTTCTTATACTGAAACAGTGGTGAGAGATTTTATCCCAATTAATTTGAGATTAGGTACAGCAGTTTCTACAGATATTGATGATTATAATAAGGTTTCTTTAGCTATAGATCTTAATAAATTACTTGTTCCGACCCCTCCTATTTATGATACAGATGGAGAGATTATTTCGGGGAAAGATCCAGAGGTTTCAATTGTTTCTGGTATTTTTCAGTCATTTGGGGATGCCCCTGGAGGCTTTCAAGAAGAGATGCGAGAGATTAATTATTCTATTGGTTCTGAGTATTGGTATAATAATCAGTTTGCAGTTCGGGGGGGGTATTTCTTTGAACATAATACTAAAGGAGGTAGAAAGTTCTTTACTTTTGGATCAGGTGTTAAATATAATGTTTTTGTGCTTGATTTCTCCTATTTGGTGAATGCTAGCAGGGCAATAAATGGCAATAATCCATTAGCAAATACTATGCGTTTCTCAATGACATGGAATTTAGGCGATGTTCAAAATAGTAATTAATGAATTTTAGAGTAGGTTTTGGATTTGATGTTCATCAACTAAAGGAGGGTTTAGATCTTTTTATTGGAGGGGTTGTTGTGCCGCATACAAAAGGAGCACTAGGTCATTCTGATGCAGATGTATTAATTCATGTTATTTGTGATGCTTTGCTTGGAGCTGTTAATCTAGGTGATATAGGCAGGCACTTTCCAGATACTGATCCTAGATATAAAGGCATTGATAGTAAAATTTTACTTACTTCTGTTATGAATCTTGTCAGAGAGCAAGGTTACGAATTAGGTAATCTTGATTCTACTGTTTGTTTACAGAAGCCAAAAATAGGACCTTATATTCCTCAGATGCAAGAAGTGTTGTCTATTTGTATGGGAGTCAATAAAGATTTGGTTTCTATAAAAGCAACCACAACCGAGAAGTTGAGTTTTATCGGTAGAGAAGAAGGGATTTCAGCATATGCTACTGTGCTTGTTAATAAGAGATGATAAACTTTCTTCTCGCTATAGGATTTTTGCTAATAGTAAGCTAATTATAATTAAGGGTTTAGCTATAAAATTAGAAACCTAATTTCTCATTTATTTTGTCATCCCTTAGATAAATCTGCATTTTTGCTTTTGCACAAATTATTCCTCTTTTATTTATTGCTTCGATAGTATGCCATACTTCAAATTTTCCTTTTTTATTTAAGGCGTCTTCAGCAATTTGTACATCTTCTTCACTAATTTTAAAATAAATCTCTAAAGAGCTGTCAGCTGGTTTTATATATTGGATTTCTGCTGCTTTTAACCAGATAATAAGATTGCGATTTTTATTGGCAAATATGTGATAATACATTGTAGGGAAGTAGGGGTCACAAGCAGAGAATATACTTCCTCCAAAAATTGTCTTATGGAAATTCATGTTAAATAAGGCTCTTCTAATTACTACCTTCATCTCTAGAAAATCCTTGGAGATACTTTTTAAGACTATCCTATTAAATAAAAGCGGAGGGAATATATTTAGAATATATTTGATTGCAAATCTTGGGATTTTCATTTTGTAAAAATAAAAAACCCTACTTATTTATAGTAGGGTTTTTTTGTAATAATATTTTCTCTATTAGTGTTTTGCTAAATAATTAGCAACTGCATTATGATCTTCTTTCATAGATTCTTTTCCTTTACTCCAATTTGCCGGGCAAACTTCTCCATTTTTTTCAAAATGTTGGAGAGCATCTACCATTCTGAGAGCTTCATCAACATTCCTTCCTAAAGGGAAATTATTAACTATTTGGTGCTGTACTATACCTTCTTTATCTATTAGGAAGAGTCCCCTATATGCAATCATAGGTCCTGTTGCACACATGTCATCATTTTCATCTATTTCGTAATCACCAGACAATACACCAAAGTTTGCTGAGATTGTTTTTGATGTGTCAGCAACTAATGGATAGGTTACTCCTTTTATTCCTCCTTTATTCTTTTCCATTTGCAGCCATCCCCAGTGAGATTGTTCTGTGTCTGTTGAGCAAGCAACTACTGCACATCCTCTTGCTTCAAATTCTGTTAATGCGTTTTGGAATGCAAATAACTCTGTTGGGCATACAAATGTAAAATCTTTCGGATAGAAGAATAGAATAACGGGTTTCTTACCAAGAAATTGATCTAGAGAGTAATCTGTTACAAATTCTCCACCATTAATGATTGCCTGAGCAGTGAATCTAGGCGCCTTTTTTCCTACTAATACTGACATGATTGTTTATTTTAAGTTAAATTTTTTTGACAAAATTACATTAAAATTTGAGAAGGATTATATTTTTGAGATAATAAAATCAGCCCTTTTTTTGATTGAAAGTTTTGGAATCTTTATTAGATTATAACCTTTTGACTTGTATGTTTCTATTATTGCTTTCTCAATTTTATTGGCAAACTCTATACTTTCCTTTCTTTCTTTATCATTCTTGTAAATCTCTTTCCAAATAGGTGTGTAAAAGATATTTTTGTTAAAAGAGCATTGTTGAGTAAGTTCTATTATTTCTGAAGGCACATCTATGTTGCTGATTTTTAAATATGCAATGGAGTCAATGCTACTTCTATCAAAGAAACAAACAGAATCTTTAGGACTAGATAGATATTCGTTAGTTCTTATTTTTGTAATTTGATTCTCAAAGGATATTTGATCTTTCCAAGGTAGAATATCTCCTCCATTTTTTATTTGTTCCGAGATAATATCCCTTGAGTTTTCATTAACGCAGTAGAATCCTCTTTTTCTCAGTTCATTAATAATAGATGTTTTTCCAGTTCCTGGACCCCCCGTAATTATGTATTTTTTATTCATTTATAATTCTAAGAATGATTTCTTAAGTTATTATTTAAGTAGATAAAATATGATAGTCAAAGAATTCATTTTTTGCAAATTAGTATTAATCTGTCAGATTCTAGAGCATTAAAGTTTTTTAATTTATAACATCCAAAAGTGTCAATAATTTTCAATCCAGCTTTTTTAATGAAGTTAGCAAAATCGATTAATGTTAATATTCTTACTTGCTCTTTAAATTTGTGATTTTTTCCTTTGTCTGAACATGATATTTCTTTTATAATATAACCTTCTTCTATTCTTCTTTTAATTTTAAATGGAATTTCATCAACTATTTTCTCTTCGTATTTAATTAAATTATGAATTACTTTCTTGACATTCATGAAGTCGATAATTAAAAGCCCTCCATTTTTGATGTTTGCTGCCATTGCGTTTATTGCTTTTTGTTCATCACTTACTTTTTTAAAGTAGCCAATAGAGGTAAATAGGTTTGTCGCAATATCAAAGGTGTCTTCATTAAAAGTATTGCGCATGTCGTGAACTAGAAATTGCAATGTTTTATTTTCATTTGCTTTAGCAGCGCGTATACTCTTTTTGGACAAATCAATACCAACTACATGCATCCCTTTCTTGTTTAAGTAAGCTGCATGCCTTCCTTTTCCGCACGCAATATCTATTATCTTACTTCCTTTAGCAATGTTTAGGTGTTTGATTAGTTTATTTATAAATAATTTTGCTTCTTTCTCATCTCTGTTCTTGTATAATAGATGATAATAAGGAGAGTCAAACCACCTTTCAAACCAGTTCATAATTCTTTTTTATTTGTAAAAGGGAATTTTTTCTTGACACCTTAAGATACATGCTATATTTCCCCCAATAATTAAGCGTCATTTCTTTGTCTTATAATCTCATATAAGATAATGCCTGTAGCTACTGAGACATTTAGAGAGGGGATTCTGCCATTAATAGGAATTTTTGCTTTTAAGTCACTCATTTTTAAAAACTCTGGAGATATTCCGTCTTCCTCAGATCCTATTATAATAGCAGTAGGGGGTGTATAGTCCGCTTTGTACATATCGTTATGTGTTTTTTCGGTGCAAGAAATAAGCTGTATGCCACTATCTTTCATAAATTGTAAGGCTAATTTCATATTCCAGGTGCGACATACCTTAATTTTGTGTAGTGCGCCTGCTGATGTTTTTATAGCATCGGCATTAATCGCAGCAGCATTTTGTTCAGGAATTAATATTGTATCAACACCTGCGCACTCAGCTGTTCGAGCAATTGCTCCGAAATTTCTAACATCCGTGATTCTGTCTAAAACTAGTATAAGAGGAATAATCCCATTTTCATATAAGTTAGGTATAACATCTTCAATGTTATGAAAATCTATAGGTGATATGAATGCAAAGACACCTTGATGATTCTTTGTTGTAAGTCGGTTTATCTTTTCTAGGGGAACATGTTTATAATTAATCCTTTTAACTCTTACTAATTTCCATAGTATTGCAAACAAATCATTATGCAACCCTTTTTGTATGAAAAGTTTATCAATAGTCTTGCCTGCTTCTATAGCTTCAATTATAGAGCGAATACCAAAGATGTAGTTTTTATGCTTATTATTCATCAAGTTGTGGTCTTTCAATTTTCTTTTCTTCGAATTTTATAGATGATTTTCCCCCCGAAATTTTAGTAATGTCTTTGTCTATTTTGTTAAATTCCCTAGAGGATTTATTGAAATGATTAACTGCTGTCCCTATTGTTTTGCCTAAACTGTCGTGCACTTGCTTATAAGCATTTAGGTGATTGGTTAACTTGTTAATATTTTTCATTATATCATCAATTGATCTTTCTACTTTCATGTTGTGTAATGCTTTAACTGTAATCTGAAGCATTGGAAACAAACTCATTGGGGATACAATCATTACTTTTTTAGTGTATGCAAATGAAACTAAATCTTTAGAGTTTATTTTGAGTGAGCCTACTCTACTATTTAATAAATCTTGATATAGTCCATCTGCAGGAATAAACATATAAGCATAATCTGTAGTTTTTTCAGAAGTGCGAATATATTTTGAAGTTTCTTCAATTCTTTTCTTTATATCTTCTTTAAATGTTTTTTCTAACACTTCAATTTCAGTGTTATCTTCACTTTCAATCATTCGATTATAGTTGTCTAGAGAAAATTTAGCATCAATTGGAATGATAAAATCTCCAACTTTCACGATGGCATCAACGGCTTCTCCATTACTAAAATGATATTGCATCTGAAAAAGTTCAGGAGGGAGTACATTTGATAATAGGTTCTCTAATTGTATTTCCCCTAGGATTCCTCTTGATTTTTGGTTGCTTAATATTTTTTCAAGTGTTCTCATTTGACTTGCAAAGCCAAGAACCTGTTCATTTGTGCCTTTTATTTTTTCAAGTTCAGAAGTCACTTCTTTTATTACTTTGTTTGATGAAGCAAATTGTTTTTGCATATCTTCTTTTGAACTTGTTTGGAAAGTGTTTATCCCTTTGTTTATGTCTATTAGTTTCTCTTCAATTTCCCTTCTTCCCTTCTCTGAGTTATTCGAGATTTCTTTTCTAATTTCTTGAATTTCCGTTCTTAGATTCTCATTAAGCTTTAATAGGAATTCATTGGAATTGGTGTTTTTTTTCTCATTATTTTTGAAATAAATGAATACAAAACCAGTGATTAATATTATTAGAATAAGATATTCCATTGGATATTTTTTTAATTATAAAATAAGTACTAAAGTACCAACTTCTATGATGTTGTACAAGTTAATTATGTCTTTGTTTTTCATTCTTATACACCCATGAGATGAAGGAGTGCCTAATCGTCCTTCTTCTGAAGTCCCATGTATATATATATAGCGTTCATATGAATCTATGTCTTCCCCCTTATTTATTCCTGCTTCCATGCCTTCTAGCCAAAATATTCTACTTGTTATGTCATCTGTTTGACTTCTTGTTGTGTCCTTATATATTTTGGCAATTTCTCCATAGAAGACTCTGCCTATCATTCTCCCATTGACAGGAGTATTTTTTCCATATTTTTGTTTTACTCTATGTAATCCAATTGGGGTTTTATTACTTCCTGCTCTGTTGCCTGCCCCATATTCTGATGATGATATGATAAAGGTATTCACTACTTTATTTTTCTTAATATGGTATAGCTTTTGATGCTCAATAGATACAAAAAGTAGATTGTTAAGGTCTTTAGATATATAATTCTCGGCTATCTTTACGATATTATTTTGCGAGAATGAATTTATAGATACTAGTAGAATCAGGATATTTTTAAGGGCTATTGGCATAATTTCCAGTCAATAGGTTTTTGTTTATTTTTCATAAGTATATTATTTGCTTTTGAGAAGTGTTTACAGCCTAAGAATCCCTTATAAGCTGATAAAGGAGATGGATGCGCTGCTGTTAAGATGTAATGTTTCTTTTGGTCAATCAAGGGAATCTTTTTTTTAGCATAATTTCCCCAGAGTAGAAAAATCAATCCATGCTTTTTTAATGATAATTTTGCTATTACATTATCAGTAAAATTTTCCCATCCAATGTTTTGATGGGATGCAGCTTCTTTTTCCCTAACAGTTAGAATGGAATTTAAAAGAAAAACACCTTGTTTTACCCAGTTGCTTAAGTCTCCATTTTTTGGCTCCATAATATTTAGATCTGATTTTAATTCTTTAAATATATTCTGTAATGAAGGAGGTTTCTTTTCTCCATTAGGGACTGAGAACGCAAGGCCATTTGCTTGACCTTTTCTATGGTATGGGTCTTGACCAATAATTACAACTTTAATGTTAGAAAAAGAAGCAAGTTTAAATACAGAAAATGTATTTTCCTCTTTAGGCAGGACATGAAATTTTCTTCTTTGAATTACTACGAATCTCATTAATTGTTTGAATTCTTCTTTCTGAAATTCATCTTCTAGGATAATATCCCAGTCATTATTTATTAGCGGAGTTGTATTGTTCATTTATTAACATTACAAAGATATAAAGAGCGTTGATAAAAGTATTCTTCATGCTATAAATTATGTATTTTTGTGCAAAATTTAATTTTATGAAGAACGTAATATTATTTGGTATTTTATTTTTTCTATTAGCACTTTTCTCTTCTTGTGGGATTTATCAAGAGCCATGTGAGGGAGTTGCAGATGTTCAACAGAAAGTAAATAGGTTATAGTTATTGTATTTTGAAAACTATCGAGAGAAATAAAAAACCTAGGTGGATTAGGGTTAAGCTACCTACAGGACAGGCTTATAAGAATGTTAGAACGCTTACTAAGCAACATAATTTACATACTATTTGTGAAAGTGGTAATTGTCCTAACATGGGTGAGTGTTGGGGTGCTGGTACAGCTACATTTATGATTCTAGGGAATATCTGTACTCGTTCTTGTGGTTTCTGCAATGTAATGACTGGAAGGCCATTAGCTGTCGATATATTAGAGCCTAAAAAAGTAGCCCGTTCTATAAAACTAATGAAGGTGAAGCATGCTGTTATTACATCAGTTGATCGTGATGATTTGAAAGATGGTGGTGCAAGTATTTGGGTTGAGACTATTAATGAAATAAGGAAGCAAAATCCTGACACAACAATGGAAACTTTAATTCCTGATTTTAAAGGAAGGTTAAAAGATATTCAGCCAATTATTGATGCTGCTCCCGAGGTGGTTTCACATAACATAGAAACAGTAAGAAGACTCACTAAGCAGGTTAGGATCCAAGCAAAGTATGAAAGAAGTATGGATACCTTGAGGTATCTACATGCAGGAGGAATTAAAACAAAATCTGGATTAATGCTTGGCTTGGGGGAGACGGAAGAAGAAGTTATAGAGACTATGCATGATTTGCGTTCTGTTGGAGTTTCGGTGCTAACTATTGGTCAGTATTTGCAGCCATCAAAGAAGCATCTTCCTGTAATTGAATTTATTACTCCAGAGCAATTTGATAAATATAAAGAGCTAGGTCTAGCAATTGGATTCCAATATGTTGAGAGTAGCCCTTTAGTAAGATCTTCTTATCATGCTGAGAAGCATGTTCACTAGTAGTTTATAGTGTTTATTTTTTTTTCGTCCTTTATCGTTTCTTTTTGCTGATAAAAGCTATATTTGTAAACTTAAAATATTAGAATATAAATTTATTACATATGAGAAAGAAGATTTTACTTATAGTTTTCGGTGTTTTATTCATTGCTAGTTCCGCTCTAGCTCAGGTTTGTGGTACTTATGAGGGGTCATTAGAAGAAAAAATAAAAAAATATCCGCATTTTTATCAAAGTCTTGAAGCTAAGGATGCTGAGATAAAATTAGCACATCAAAAGGCGTTAGAAAATATGACACATCAAAAAACAGGAGAAGGAAAGAAGATTATACCTGTTGTTGTTCATGTTATTCATAATGGTGGAAGTGAGAATCTTAGTATGGCACAAATACAGAATGGCCTTGATCATCTTAATGATAATATAAATGGCCAGGCATATAATTTCTTGTCAGTGACTCCTGATATTTTTGCTGCAGTACGAGGAGACTTGAATGTTGAATTCCGTTTGGCAAAAATAGACCCTAATGGGAACCCAACTTCGGGAGTTGTTAGGGTTCAATCTGAATTGACTGTTGCTACCGTTACAGAAACACTTTCAAGGGATCGTGTGAAGACATTAAGTTATTGGAATTCATTCCAGTATTTTAATATTTGGGTTGTCCAATCAATGCCTGCTGGCCCTGACCCAAGTACTGACCCTGCTCTTAATGGTTATGCTCAGTTTCCATACCCTAATCCAACTTTTGGTAATAATATGTCAACAGATGGTGTTATGATAAGGGCAGCAGTTTTTGCTGCTGGAGAAACTATTACACATGAAGTAGGTCATTGGTTAGGATTATGTCATACATGGGATTGTGGTGGAGGAACGTGTGGAACAGATAATGTTGCTGATACACCGATAGACCGAGAAGGAACATTCGATTTTAATGGTACTTTCCCTTTTCATGCTGGTTTGTCAAATCCATCAGGAGCACCTGGTGTTTGGGGATGTTTAGTTGACTCTTTGAATCCAGCTGGAGAAATGTATATGAATTATATGGACTATCAAGCAGATGCATATCAAAGTATGTTTACTAAAGGTCAGGATGAGGTTATGAATGAAGTTTTAGATGGCGTTTACGATGCTGTTGAGGATACGACTGGCATTGGATATAGAGAGTATATGTGGTCTGCAGAGAATATTGCAGCTACTGGGGTGTCAGATGGTTTTGTGCCTCCTTTCTGTACTCAAGAGGCAGATTTTTCTAGTACTGCAGGTGTTTCATCAATGTGTGAAGGAGAGCAAATCATCGTAAAGGGCAATCAATCAGCTTTCGGTGCTGGTAATATTACTTCTTTTATTTGGGATTTTGGAGATGGCATTACTGATAACTCAGGTAATAATTTTTTATCTCACACATATAGTTCAGCTAACTCTTATGATGTTACATTAACTGTAGAATATAATGAGCTTATTGAATCAAAGGCTGCAGATTTAGCAGATTTAGATATTGTTGGTGCTTCTTCATATGATTCTATTGTTGAATCTTTAATTGTTCAAGGAACAGAGCAAGAACTTAATGATTTAGGGGCTTCAAATATTACTTTGCATTTGGATATTGATTCATTAAGTTTAAATTCTAAATGGAAGTATAATGCTCCAGAAGATAGTGTTGTAGGAGCTCATTCTTCATTTCTTTTAGGATTAGATACCTTTCTTCTGGTTTTTACAGCTGAATATGGAGATTCTTTAAGCCTAGAAGAGTATGATCGTTTGGATGGATGTTTTTTAACTTGGCAACAAGATTCTATAGGTTGGCAAGGAGACACCTTAACCTATTATTATGGTAATTATGAGAGTATTGCATATGATGCATATTTTATGGATACTCTTTTTTATAGAGGAAATTTGGACAAGAAGACTTATGTAGCTTACTATAATAATAGTTGTGTTTCATCGATTACTAAGGAAGATTTTATTACTGTACACCCTTCATCATCTTCTTCAAATGCATCATCTTATGCGTATAGTTTTGAGTCTGAATATGATTGGGATGGCGGAGATTGGCAGACGAATCAATCAATAGACAGTGTAAATCAATGGAATTTTAATAATACTAATAATACAGCTTGGGAATGGGTGGATTATGCAGCTGTTGATGGGACTGCATCAATAAAAATTGAAGGGGAGAATATGCTAGTAGGAAGGTCAGCTGTAATAATCTCTAAGGCGTATGACTTAAGTGCTTTTACAACACCTGCAATTAGGTTTTCATGGTCTGGAGCATCTGTAAATACATTTCCTGTTAATGAGCTTGCAGTAACGTATTCTGATAATTGTGGTGAGACTTGGAAAGCATTATCTACAATAGGGGCGGTTGAGACATCAAATGCTGGTCTTTATACTACCAACTTTAAACCAAATGCTTCCGAGTGGGATACTATTGTTATGACTGCATCTCAACTGAAAGATTCAAATATTAGATTTAAAATTGAGTATATAGTTAATGGAACCGCTAATAATTTTTACCTAGATAATATTATGATTGGTGAAGAATCATCCTTGATGATTGCTGAGAATAATGCCAGCTCAAGGATTGCAATGTTTCCTAATCCTGCAAAAGGATATGCAACTATTGCTTTAGAAAATATAGCTGATCAAAATGTTGAAGTCACTTTGATTAATATTTTGGGAGAGGAGGTCCATAGGTTATATTCAGGAAGAGTTATAAGTATGTATCAGGAGATTCCTGTTAACTTGACAAGTTTTGAGAAAGGGATATACTTTGTTAAGGTGTCAACTCATGGTGATATTGTTCTTACGGATAAATTAATTATTGAATAGGATAATTAGTAAGTTTTAGGATATTAGGAGCTGTCATAGTTGGCAGCTTTTTTTATATTTTTTTAATTTCATTTTTCCATTTTCTAGAACACTATATGAGTTATGAACTATCCATTCCCCAAGATTAATATAGGTTGCTTTTTTATCTATTTTTAGTTCTAATGGCAGGTGTCGGTGCCCAAATACATAATAATCAATTGGGTTAACTCTTTGTTGTCCTTTACAGTACATAAATAATACTTCTCTCTCTTTTTCTTTAAAAGGTGTTGTATGTTTTTTTCGGCTATTATTACTCCATGAATGAGCTATAGAAAATGCTAGATTGGGATGCAATCGAGCGAATGCCCATTGGCATATTTTTGATGTAAATATTTGTTTAATAAGTTTATAGAGATGGTCCCCTTTTCCTATGCCATCTCCATGGCCGATAAGAATTTTTTTCCCCTGTTCTTTAATTATTTTTGGTTTGTGATGGATGATAATTCCTATCTCTTTTTCAAAGTATTCTCCTATCCATAAATCATGATTGCCTACAAAGAGATGTATCTCAGTTCCATTATCAATAAGCTCAGCTAATTTGCCTAGTAATCGTACAAATCCTTTTGGTATTACTTTCTTATATTCAAACCAGAAATCGAAGATATCTCCAGCAAGATAGATTGCTTTTGCATTTTCTTCAATTTTAGTCAGCCAACTTACAATCCGTTTTTCTCTATTATGGCTTTCCTCTAAATTAGAGGCTCCTAAATGAAAGTCAGAAGCAAAATATATTTTATTTTTAGTCAAAGTTTTTTTCTAGTTCTCTAATTAATATTTTATTTGCAATTTTAGGGTCTGCCTTACCTCTCGAAAGTTTCATGACTTCCCCCATAAATAAACCAATAAGCCCTTTTTTCCCTTTTTTGTATTCAGCTACTTTTTCTGGATATTTGGTTATTGATTTCTTAATATACTCTTTGATTATTTCAGTATCACTTTCTTGTATCCACCGATTTTTTATTGCAATATCTGCTGCTAATTCATTAGTCTTTAGCATTACAGGAAATATCTTGTTTACAGCAATTGTATTACTTATTTTCCCTTCATCAATAATATTAATTAAACTTGCTAGTTGTTTAGGAGAAATATTAAATTTGCTAATATCTATTGCATTCTCATTTAAGTATGATTTAATAGTCCCATTAACAAAGTTTGCTGCAGTTTTATATTTCTTTGTGAAGCTACATAAGTTATTATAGTAGAGTGCAATCCTTTTTTCATCCACTAATACAGTAGCGTCATATTCCGAAAGATTAAATCTAGTTGTAAATTTTTCAAATAATTCATTCGGTAAAGGGGGTAATGTTTTTCTAATCTCGGTGATATATTCTTTAGTTATAATTATTGGCTGTAAATCAGGTTCAGGGAAATATCTATAATCATTTGCCTCCTCTTTATGCCGCATAGATATGGTGGTGTTATTAGCTGCATTAAAACTTCTTGTTTCGTGTACAACTGCTTCTCCTTTTTCTAATGTCTTTATTTGTCTTGTTATCTCAAATTCAATTGCTCTCTTTACATTTCTGCTGGAGTTCATATTTTTGACTTCAACTTTTGTTCCAAATTTTTTTGAGCCTTGTATCATTACTGAGATATTTGCATCACATCTTAACGATCCCTCTTCCATATTTCCATCGCAGATATCCAAATAGCGTACAAGTTTTCGTACTTCATTAATATATTGGTATGCTTCATCAGAGCTTCTAATCTCTGGCTCTGAAACCATTTCTAATAGAGGTACGCCAGCCCTATTTAAATCAATAAGTGTGTGAAAAGGATCTAAATCATGGATAGATTTTCCAGCATCTTCTTCCATATGTATACGAGTAATTTGTATTTCTTTTTTGTTACCTTCGTTATCTTTTATAATTATACTTCCTCCATTGCAAATAGGAGTTTTATCTTGTGTTATTTGATATCCTTTAGGCAAATCAGCATAAAAGTAATTTTTACGGGCATATTCATTCGTTTCTCTTATTTCAGACCCAACAGCAAGACCTAATTTTACTGCACACTTAATAACCTCAGAGTTACTTCTAGGAAGTGTGCCTGGGTGCCCTAATGATATTATAGATGTTTTAGTATTTGGCTTTGCTCCATATATATTCTCATCTGAAGAGTACGCCTTAGTTTTAGTAAGTAGTTGCGCATGTATTTCAAGTCCAATTACAGCCTCATATTTATTGTTTGTTTTCATTATTTAAAGATTACGCTTCCTGATTTTAAATGTCTTCTCTCTTTTGTTAAGGTATAAAGATATAAGCCATTAGTTACTCCTTTTCTTTCGATAGTTTTGTTGTTTTTATCTAATTTCTGATTTAATATTTTTATGCCTAAGCTATTATAGATATCAATGTTATCTGCTTCTGAAATAATTGTGAAATTATCTGTTGTCGGATTAGGATATATGTAATTTTCAGAGTTATTATCAATTATATTTGTTGTAGCACTAAGTTCAATAATATATAGTCCAGTTTGCATATCTGAAACAATAATATTTCCGGATGGTAGGTAAGGATAAACTCCCCAAGCTCCTCTATATGAGTCATGGTCATTAGGTGTGTAAGTATCATATTCCCATACTTGAATAGGATTATTTGGATCTGAAATGTCAAACACTCTTAAGCCATCATGATAATAAGGTATATATGCCATATTTCCTTTGATTATGCCATTGTGAGCCATAGAGTTTGGATCAACTCCTGAGTTGAATACTGATAAGACCGAGATATTACTTAGATCTGAGACATCTAATATCTTAACATCATATCCATGATTTTCGTCCTGCATAATGTATAGTGTTCCATCGTCATTTAACCATCCAGAATGATTGTATCCAGCATCAGGATATGATGTGAGAGACCCTAATAGTGTAGGCTGGTCACCCATCTGGTTTACCATTGAGAAATCTAGAACTCTAAATCCATCATTTCCGCAGTTAAGATAAGCAGAGTCATTTCTTACAAATGCATCATGCACATGTCCTACATCATTATATGAGTATATTAGAGTAGGATTTGTTGGTATATTTAGACTATATACATCCATAGCCGAATTTGATGCGCAAGCATATAATTTTGCAGCTGCAGTGTCAATAAATATGTTGTGAGATTTGGTGAAGAGTGCATTTGAGTCGTACACTACATCTACGGAGTTTGGTAAATTACTAATATCAACAATTTGTAATGTGCTTGAATTGCCTTCGTCACAAACTATATATAAATAACCTTCAAAATCATGATAGTCTCTATGTATGACTCCACCTCCTGTGTATGCTCCTTCTACAAATGCAATTTCGGCACTGTTTGCTGCTTCGGTTACGTCAAAGAAATGAGTTCCGGCAGTAGATCCAATTATTGCTATTTCACTTTCATTTATGGACAAACCCCAACATTCATTATAAGTATTGTTATATGCCCATGAACCTACTAAAGAGGAATCTTGCCAGTTGTATAGTACTGTTGCGGTTTGTTGTCCTTTAATAGATGTAAGTATTAATAGATTAATAATAATAAATAGTATTCTTCTTGTAATCATTATATTGATGAAATTAGGTTTTTAATAATTAAGCTTAATTTAGGCTCTGCTGCTTCAGCTATTTTTTGTATTTTCTCATGACTTACTTGCTCTATTTTTCCTGGAACACCTAAATCAGTAATTACTGACATGGCAAAGCAAGGGATTCCCATGTGTCGAGCTACAATTACTTCTGGAGCTGTTGACATTCCTACTGTATCTCCACCGATAATCCTCATATATCTATATTCTGCAGGGGTTTCTAATGTAGGTCCAGTAAGAGCTACATAAACACCTTTTTTGATAGAGATGTTGTTTGTTTTTGCTATATTTTCTGCTTTCGCAATTAGATTCTTGCAATAAGGGGTGCTCATGTCAGGGAATCTTGGACCAAGCTCATTAATATTATGGCCAATTAGTGGGTTAGGAATTAGATTAATATGATCATCAATTATCATTAAATCTCCTACTTGATATTCAGGGTTTACACCACCACTAGCATTTGAGACTATCAATTGTTTAATCCCTAGCAGTTTCATGACTCTTACAGGAAAAGTTACTTTATCTATAGAATACCCCTCGTAGAAATGGAAACGTCCTTGCATTGCTATTACTTTTTTGCCTCCTAAATTTCCAAATATTAATTTTCCTGAGTGTCCTTCAACAGTTGATAAAGGGAAATTAGGAATCTTTTCATATGATATTGTTTGTACAATTTCTATTTCAGCAGTTAATCCTCCTAATCCGGTGCCTAGTATTATGCCTACTTCTGGCTTATTCTTTATTTTTTGTTTTAGAAATTCTGCAGATTCTTTAATTTTTTTTAACATGATTTAATAGTTGTTTATTAAATATTTCTTCTTCGCTGATAACTACATTCATAGGAATATAGTAGATTTTTTCTTCTTTAAAAAGAGGTAAAAATTGTTTCAATTTAGTAGTGTCTTTTTCGGTGGTTAAGATAAGTTTTTTTAAGTCTTTATTATTATTGTGTTCTAATAAGATTTTTGTAATATCTTTTGATGTATAATAATGATGGTCAGCAAATTTTATTAGACAGACCTTTCTTCCTAGGTTTTCTAGATAATTCATTAAAGGATTTGAATCTGCAATGCCAGTTACTAGTGTAATACTATACTCTTCTTCATTTTCTAGCTCCATGTCATTCTTCATACATTTATAGTTTTCATATTTTATTGATGAAAAATATCCTTTTTGATGGTTCTTGATATTTAAATTTTTAATTAACTCTTTCTTCTTTATTTTGGTTGTATTAGTAGGGGTTTTACTTATTAAAATAACATCTGATCTAGAAACATTTTCTTTGTGTTCTCTTAAGGTCCCTAGAGGAAGTAGATTGTCATTGATAAATGGCTTGTAGAATGGAGTTATTATAATATTAAATGTCGCTTTTATCCATCTGTGCTGGAATCCATCATCAAGAAGTATCACATCTGTTTTCGGATAATCATTTAAAATTCTTTCTACTCCTCTATTTCTGTTTTTATTTACTGCAACGATACAATTAGGGTTTTTTTTCTTTATTTCTATAGGCTCATCACCTGTCATCGAGGGGAGGCTATTGGTTTCTACATAATTAAAGTCTGAATCCTTACGGCCATATCCTCTGCTAAGTATTGCTACTTTATAATTTGGGGATAAAAGTCTTGCTATATAGTTAGTGTGTGGTGTTTTTCCAGTGCCACCTATAGATAGATTTCCAATACAAATAATTGGAATGTTATGCTCTTTTGATTTTATAATTTTATGATTGAAAAGCAGGTTTCTAAATCCTACCATCATGCCATAAATAATAGAAAGAAAATATAAAAGGGGACGCATAAGGCAAAGATAGTATTTTGTTATCAAAGACTTTTGTATTTTTGAAAAATGAAAATAAAAGAAATAACTAACTATTTAGAAAGAGTCGCCCCACTTTCTTATCAAGAAAAATATGATAACTGTGGCTTAATAGTTGGAGATAAGGATGCTGTTGCCAAAGGAGTCCTTATAACGCTTGATTGTACTGAGGCTATCATTAATGAGGCGATAGAAAAAAAATGTAATCTTATTATAGCTCATCATCCTATTATTTTTAAGGGGCTCAAAAAGTTAAATGGTGGTAGTTATACAGAAAGAAGTGTTATAAGCGCAATAAAGAATGATATTGCTATTTACGCTATTCATACTAATTTAGATAATATATATAATGGAGTAAATAGTAGAATAGCTGATATGTTAGAAGTAAAAAATTGTAAGATTCTGAGGCCTAATAGTAAATTTATTAAGCAATTAGTCGTATACTGTCCTGCTACACATGCTAAATCGTTAAGAGATTCTTTATTAGAATATGGTGCAGGAGAGTTTGCAAGTTATGATAATTGTAGTTTTTCAGTAATTGGAAATGGGACATTCCGTCCTAAAAAAGGAAGTAATCCATATTTTGGCAAAGTAGGAAAAATCGAAAAAGTTGTAGAAGAAAGATTAGAATTTTTTTATAATATTAAAGATGAAGACGGATTACTTGAATGTTTGTTTAGGGTTCATCCATATGAACAAGTAGCGTATCAAATTTATTCTTTGGATAATATTTGTACAAACATTGGTTCAGGTATGATTGGAGAATTAGAAAAAGAAATAGAAGCTGATACATTTCTTGAATATATTAAAGATAGAATGCAGACAAAGTGCATCCGGCATACTAGAGTCTGTAATAAAAAGATTAAGAAAGTAGCTTTTTGTGGTGGTAGTGGTAGTTTTTTATTAGAAGACGCAAAGCATCACCAGGCAGATATATTTATATCAAGTGATTTTAAATATCATGAGTTTTTTGATGCTGATAATAATCTTATTATTGCAGATATTGGTCATTATGAAAGTGAACAGTTCACAAAGGATCTTATTTATGATTTGCTTATCAAAAAATTTACTAAGTTTGCCTTCCGATTATCAAAAGTGAATACTAATCCGATAAATTATCTCTAAAATGGCAAAAAAGACAAAAAAAAACAACAGTTCTGTAGAAGATCAATTAAAGGCACTGCATGAACTTCAGGCTATTGATACTAAGATTGATAAGATTAGAATTATAAGAGGAGAACTGCCATTAGAGGTCGCTGATTTAGAAGATTTAGTTGCTGGTTTAAATACAAGGTTAGAGAAATTAGAATTAGAATTAAAACAGATAACTGATAATATTGATGTTAATAAGAACACAATTTCTTTGGCCTCTAGTGCCATTGAGAAGTATGAAGAGCAGCTTAAGAATATTAAGAATAATCGTGAGTTTACTTCCTTGACTAAGGAAGTGGAGTATCAAAATTTAGAAATTCAGATTGCAGAAAAGAAAAAATCTCAGAATGAGGCTAATATTCTTCATAAGAAGGAGATAATTAATGCTTGTAAAGAAGAAATTAAGGATAGAGAGGAGGAATTGAAAATGAAGTCAGATGAACTTAATGAAATTATCGCAGAAACAGAGAAAGAAGAGAAGTTATTGTTGGCTGATTCAGCTAAAGCAGAGAAAGTTGTTAATGAGAGGTTATTAGTTGGCTATAAGCGGATTAGAAGTAAGGTTGTTAATGGTTTAGCTGTTGTCTCTGTTGAGCGTGGTGCTTGTGGGGGTTGTTTTAGTCAAATTCCGCCACAAAGACAATTAGATATAAAGATGCATAAGAAGGTAATATTTTGCGAGCATTGCGGTAGAATTATGGTTGATTCAGATATTTTTGATAGCAAAGAAGAATAATTAATAACGTGCTGATGTAAAAGGGATTTCATATTTTTGGAATCCCTTTTTTTATGAGATGAGAAAACTTACTCTACTATTTCTTTTTTTTACTCAATTGACTTTCGCATCATTTGATATGAATGCGAATATGCAGAAATCCTATCATCATATCATAAATTTAGATTTTGAATCAGCCGATTTATGCTTGTTAAAAGAAGAGGCCAAGAATCCAGAGAATGGATTTATTCTATTGCATAGAAATTATATTGATTTTTTAACAATTTTGATATCTGAGGATGTTCGTTATTATAGATTACATGAGCATTTTAAGGATGTAAGGATTGATTTATTAAATGATAATGATAAAGAGTCTCCGTATTATTTATACTCAAAGGCTGAGATTAGTTTGCAATGGGCTTTTGCTCAATTAAAATTTGAGCAGTATCATACTGCTGCTTATGAACTTGTAAAAGCATATAGGCTTCTTGAAAAAAATCAGGAAATTTTCCCTGATTTTACGCTTAATAATAAGGGTTTAGGTTTAATGCATGCTTTGTTAGGGGTTGTCCCTAAGCAGTTTCATTGGATGCTAAATTTTGCTGGTTTAAAGGGTAGTGTTGCTGTTGGACTTGATGAATTAGATGTTCTTTTAAATGATAATTCTTTTGTAATGTATGAAGATGAGGTGATATTTTTACTTTCTTTTTTACAAATTAATCTAGGTAATAATGACACTCTTTGTCAGAATTATCTGGACAGGATAGGAAATGGATATCAAGATAATTTATTGTTGAATTTTGCTGCTGCACGCTTAGCACATAATCTAGGGCAAAATGATTATTGCTTAAAAGTTTTAAAAAACAAACCTAATAATAGAGGAATAATTAAATTTCACTATCTCGATTATTTGCAAGGACTCTCTTATTTATATATGTTAGATTATAAGAATGCGGAACAAAAATTCAAGTATTTTCTAGAAAATTTTAGAGGTATAAATTATATTAAATCGGCTAACCATAAATTAGCATGGATTGCTTTTTTACAAAACAATATGCAAATGCAAAAAGAATATTTTGCAAAAGTTATTTCTGATGGTTCTGCTTTACTTCCTGAAGATAAAGCAGCTCTAAAGGACGCTCAAAGAAATCACATTGCTCAATCTGTTTTGCTAAAGGCACGTTTGTTGTATGATGGAGGGTATTATCCTTTAGCATTATTAGAACTTAATCAAATTGAAGGATCGGGAACACAAGGTTATCCAGGCGATCAATATTTCTCATCTGTAACCGATGAAATTGAATATTGGTATCGATTGGCTCGTGTTGAATCAAAATTAAATAATAGTGAAAACGTAATAATTTCACATTACAAAAAAGCATTAGAAAAAGGAAAAAATAGCTCTAGTCATTATGCTCCTATGTCAGCTTTACAAATTGGACTGATTTACGAGAAAAAAAATGATTCTAACCAGGGGAAATTCTACTTTAATAAGTGTCTTGCAATGTCAGGCTTTGATTATCAAAGAGGCATTCATCAGAAGGCAAAAGCAGGTTTAGAAAGGATTTCCAATTAATATCTTAACCCTAATGTGAATACTATAGTATGGTTAGTATTTACTAATTCTATTGTGTTGGTCTCAGCATATAATAGATGTCGGTTACTTCCTTGAGATAATACATAAGCTAAATCAATAAAATAGTTTCCGTTATTGATTCCTATCCCATAGCAGAAGCTTTCTTTGTGAGTGTTCTCTTCTTTCGTAGGACTGCCATAGTTTGAATATCCTGCTCTTAGTATAAAAGGTTTTAGATTAAGTTCAGTTCCTATTTTTATATTTTCGGTTTGTTGATAAATGTCTGATATTACTTGATTTTCTTGGTCAAAGTTCGTAGTAAAATATTTAGCTGTTGAGTAGTCAACTAACTCATATTCTGCTGATATTATAATATTATTAAAGACTGTTGATGCACTTATACTGGCTTTCAGTGGTGTTATTAAATCGTAATGGAATGGTGTTAGATAGCCCATAGAATATTCCAGAGTGCTATCTTTGAAGAAAGTTGTTATAGATGTATTGTAGTCTTCCTTGATATTGAAGAATGTTGGAGTGTGTAGAGCGCCTCCTATCTTTGTTTTTTCAGATAATCTATATATAGCACCAATCTTAAGATTATATCCTGTCCCATATGCTGATATCTCCTCAGAGAATGACATCTGTCGTAAGTTGTTGGATGTATCAGAAGATAATTCATGCTCAGTGTATTCAGAGTATTCGTAGTAGTTTATTGTAGGCATGCCTATTGCCCCTCCTACATATAGCCTTTCCTTATAAGTCCCCCCTATAGAAAAAACAAATTCATTCATATTTCCAGAACTAGTAATAAATTTTGATTGGATTTTAGATCCTGCTGAGAAGTTCGAGATATACTCTCCATCTACTAGGTTGTTATTGTTAAATAATGGGTCAATCAGATAGGTATTCCATGCCATTTGTGAATAGGTGTTACCCGTACCATTTATTAGCTCTCCTGTTAGGGTTCCATTTGTGATTTCTAGTATTCTGTCAACTATCGAATTATTCTTACTAGTTCCGTTAATCTGCATAGAATTGTTATAGTCAGCTAATTGATTCCATCCAATTCCAATATTTATTCTTTTCCAATTAGTGTTATTTTTAGGAATTGTTAGTATTAAACCAAGATTCCCGATGGACACATCAGATTGATATGAAGATGATTGAGAATTATTATAATAAGATTTAGAAGTATTTAGATTAAAATTAGGAGTAAAAGTAAGCTCTGAGAATTGATACATACCAATGCCTGCAGGATTTGAACTTAATCCTGAGAACTCTCCTCCTAATGAGCCAAATGCTCCTCCCATTGCAGCAAACCTTGCTGTTCCAATAGGATTTTGTGTTGAATATCTTAGCGCATCTAACTCATTTTGTGCACTTGCCGTTATTGTGGTGATTGCAAGTGCAGCTACTAAAAACTTTCTTATCATGTTATCTTCTTGGTTTTATATGTCTCTTTCTATTGCCTGATATATTTTGGCTATTTGTCCTTTTATTGCTAGAGTTTGAGAATTGATTGTTGTTTCTTTTGTTTAAATTAGTTCTTACTTTATGGGTTCTATTATCTCTAGGATTTCTTTTTATATTTGGTGTATCTCTAAAGGTGTTATTTTTTCTCTTAGTTGAACTATTTTTCACCCTATATTGTAAGTTTTTTTCTTGCTGATTAGTTCTTGTATTTAGCGTAGATCTATTTTTATTTGGTTTTATTTTTATATCTCTTCCACTTGTGGCAAGACTACTCCTATTTCCAGTTATATATGCGTTATGTTTATTAGTGTTGTTATTTAATGGGTGGTAGTAATTGTATCCATAATATGAGTAATAGTCTGCATAATAAGGATTGTAATAGTCGTAATAAGGAGAATAACTATAGTAGGAGTAGTAGGGGGAGTGCCAATTATAGCCGTAATATATACTTGTGCCGTAATAAAGAGGATTGTTATTGTACCAGTAGTAATCAGTGTATAATCCATTATAATAGCTACTGTAATGCATTGGCCTGTGAAATCTCCTTATTCTAGAAGAAAAATGATAGTCATAATAATTATTATCTGTTATATAATTATTGCTTTTATCGTGTATAGTAGTATCACTATTTGTTGTTTCTTCTTGTTGAGTATTTCGAGTTATTTCTTGGTAGGTACTAAATTCATCACTATTTAGATAGTTGGGGTCGCTATAATGAACATTTGTTGTTGTAATACACGAAGTGAGTGATAATATTACTATTAGATATATAGTGTGCAATTTCATATTTTTTCTTTTGTTAGGTGGTTATAAACTTATACGGCTTTTATTTGTTAGTTTTGCACATGTCTTTATTAAAGTAAACGAAAATAATAATACAAAATTACATTTTTTAATATTAAATGACAAAAAAAATAACATCAAGAGAACAAGATTATTCTCAATGGTATAATGACATTGTTCAAGGGGCTGATTTAGCTGAAAATTCTGGAGTCAGAGGTTGTATGGTTATAAAGCCTTATGGCTATGCAATTTGGGAGAAGATGCAAGCAGAACTTGATAGGATGTTCAAAGAAACAGGACATCAGAATGCATATTTTCCTATCTTCATCCCTAAATCTTATTTAAGTAAGGAAGCAGATCATATTGAGGGTTTTGCTAAAGAATGTGCTGTTGTGACACATTATCGCCTGAAAAATGCTGATGATGGTAGCGGGATAGTTATTGACCCTTCAGCTAAATTAGAAGAAGAGCTTATTGTGCGTCCAACATCTGAGACTATTATTTGGGACACTTATAGGAAATGGATACAATCATATCGTGATCTGCCAATTCTTGTGAATCAATGGGCAAATGTTGTAAGATGGGAGATGCGTACACGATTATTCTTGCGTACTGCTGAGTTTTTGTGGCAAGAGGGGCATACTGCTCATGCTACAGAAAAAGAAGCGATAGCGGAAACTAAGCAGATGATAGATGTTTATGCTGAATTTGCTCAGAATTTCATGGCAATGCCAGTTATAAAAGGGTTAAAATCTGAGCAAGAAAGATTTGCAGGTGCTGATAAAACTTTTTGTATTGAGGCATTAATGCAGGATGGAAAAGCATTGCAAGCAGGAACTTCACATTTTTTAGGTCAAAACTTTGCGAAAGCGTTTGATGTTAAATTTACAACAAAAGAAGGAAAACAAGAATATGTCTGGGCTACTTCTTGGGGAGTTTCTACTCGTTTGATGGGAGCTTTAGTTATGACTCATTCCGATGATCGAGGTTTAGTTCTTCCTCCTAAGTTAGCACCTTATCAGATTGTCATTGTTCCTATTTATAAAGGAGAAAAGCAGTTGCAGGAAATCTCAGTAATTGCATTTAAAGTGAAAAAACTATTAGAAAAGAAAGGGATTGCTGTCAAATTTGATGATAGAGATACTCATAAGCCAGGTTGGAAATTTGCAGAATATGAACTTAAGGGTGTCCCATTGCGTTTAGCTTTAGGCCCGAGGGACATAGAAAATGGAACTATCGAAGTTTCTAGAAGAGATACGTTAGAGAAAGAAACTTGTCAAATGATAGGTGTTGAAGATAAGATGGTACATTTGTTAGAAGAGATACAAGATAATTTATATAAAAGAGCTCTTGATTTGCGTGAAAACAAAACATTTAGGGTAGATTCAAAGGATGATTTTATTAAATTAATTAAGCAAGGTGGTTTTGTTTACGCTCATTGGGATGGGACTTCAGATACAGAAGACCTAATCAAGAAACAAACAAAAGCTACTATAAGATGTATTCCTTTTGAACAACAGAAAGAACCTGGCATATGTCTGTTTACAGGAAAACCATCTATCCAACGAGTAGTGTTTGCAAAATCATATTAAAGATGAGTACAGAAATAGATATACTGAATCTGCTAAAGGAGAAGGCTTCTGTTAAACAAGAAGTCTATAAAATTACTAAGGAGGTCTTTGGTAAAATTCAAGAGATTTTAATAAGTAAAGCAAATAGGCTAGATAAGGATGTTGTTGATGATGCTGTTCATATTTCTTATGAGGAATCAGGAGATTTTGATGCAAAATTAAAATTTTCTGGAGACACACTCCTTTTCCATATGCATACGAATATTTTTGACTTTGACTCTTCTCATGAGATTCATAAAAGTACATATGTTAAAGAGGATAGGATGAGGTCTTATTGTGGTGTGATTAATATTTATAATTTTCTTTCAGATTCTTTAAAGTATAATAGATTAAATGATGCGGGCTTTTTAATTGCAAGAATATTTGTTAATAAGGATAATCATTTCTTTGTTGAGGGTGATCAGCAGTTAGGTTTTCTGTTTAATGATATTGTTAATCAACAAGTTAATGAAGAGCAAATGGATAAAATTATTAATGCTGCAATGGATTATTCTTTGCATTTTGACTTAGAGGTTCCAAAGTTTAATGATGTGAGGATAGTTTCTGTTCATGAGATATTAGATATAAATAATAATCATAAGATAAAGACAT
>MDSW01064645.1_pt1 | contig 25982 bp, 25 predicted proteins | sample 811171 | NCBI WGS metagenome assembly MDSW01 (sample SAMN05326641, study PRJNA326480) | marine metagenome | isolation source: seawater | place: Atlantic Ocean: North West | collected 2012 | reverse complement strand
TAGAGCCTTCCCACTTCCAGATGTATCAAAATTCGGAATTGTATATAGAATTTTAAATGGTCTACTTATACTATCGCCAATCATTATCCCAAACCGCTAAACTGTATAATGTATATAGGGGCCATTTTAAATCTTGTTTTCCCACACAATGCATATGAAGCATCTTTTCCATATACTTTTTATTTATTGCATAATTATCACAAAACCCTCGATCTAACAATTTATTGTAAAACTCATCTTTTAAGGATGATTTAATCCAATTTTTTAAAGGTATAGTAAAACCTTTTTTACTTAACTCAGGGATTACATTTGGAAAACTCTGCTTCAAAATTTTAAATAATATTTTCTTTCTTCCTTTCAAAGGCTGGTGAACACTAACTCCATATTTAAGGACTTTTTCAATCATTGACTTTTTCAGAAATGGAACACGGACCTCGAGTCCATGTGCCATGGATGCTCGATCTACTTTAATCAATGTCTTCTGTAGCATACCATAAAATTCACTTTTCTGAATTTCGTAAAGTAGCTGTCCTACTGTCCTTGGGCTTTTATACTTATAATTATTATAGCCAGTTGGTAGAGAAACTTGATCTATGGATGGGATTAACGTTTTCATTAAACTAGAATGAAAACGATTATGCAAGCCAAAATGTGCTTCACCTGGATTATTAAATAGAATACAATCATTAACATATTTTTCATCTAGAAAAAACTTGTCCATTCCGCGTACAAAATAGCGTATTAGGTACGGTTGTTTCCAAAGCCAATGATTTTTTGCAATTGAAATAAATCTTTCATAACCAAAAAATAATTCATCACCACCATCACCTGATAGGGCAACAGTAATATCTTTGCTTGCTGTCTTACTTATTTCCCAAGTGGGTAAGATTGAAAAATCTCCAAATGGTTCACCAACAGCCCTTGTAGAACGATATAAGGTATTTAAGGCATTACTAGAATTCATTTTAATTAATTCATTGTTCACATTCAATTCATTCGCAAAATAAGTGGATAAAACTGATTCATCATGCATTTGGCTGTCTAACTTCAATGAATATGTATTAAAATTCTTTCTTTCAAATTTCGTAGCTTCAAAACAAATAAGAGGAGAGTCGACACCACCAGAAAGAAATCCACCAATTGGTACGTCAGATAACATTTCTGACCTAATTGCAGAACTTAATTCTGTTTTAATATCGCTTACTATATTATCATCATTAATCTTAGACTCGCTATAACTTGGATATGACCAATAATAAGATGTATTTCTTCTTCCATTGGCATCAAAAGTGACTATCTCTCCAGGGTTCAGAGAATATGTATCTTCTAAAATTCCAAATGGCGATGGAATATAGTGCTGTGATAAGTATAATTTTAATACACTAGAATTAATATGTTTATATCTAAAGTTTGGATGCTTACTAATTTGATTGTATTGACTTGAAAATACTAAAACACTGGAATCTCGACCATAGAACAAAGGTTTTATACCTGCAAAATCTCTAATCAATGAAATTGATTTCTCAAATGAGTCAAAAATAGCTATCGCGAACATTCCATCTAATTTATTTATAGTCTTTTGTATCCCCCATTTATCTAGGGAATAAGCCACAGTAGCGGTGTCACCAGAGCTAGATATTTCACCATCATTTGCATTAAAGGATTTACGAATATCTTGATGATTATAAATCTCACCGTTTAGCATTAATAAGTAACGCTTTGATGGACTCCACATTGGCTGTGAAGCATTACTACTTAAATCAAGTACAGATAAACGATTAAAACCAAATAAGATTTTTTGTCCTATTTCCTTAATTTTGGTTTCATTCGGCCCTCTGGATTTTGATAAAGAAAGAAGTTCTTTAAATCTAGAGACTGGAATAGATTCTCCAGTATAGTTTACCTCACCTAAAAACCCACACATTAGTGTGAATCCATTTTTATATTTTTATATAAATGATAATTAATTTTTAAAAAAGAAAAATCCATCTCAATATTTGCATTGGAAACGGATAATTCCACCATATTGAAGATTTTCCACCAACACCATAAGCTGGCCATATCAAACAAATCATAAAACAAACCATCAAAATATATCTAATCTCTTGCTTGGGAAGTGTCTTACTTATGACCCTCATTGCAACAAGTGTTGAAGGAAAAATATAAATTAGTCCTCTTGTTGTGTCGACAATAGAGTTACCCAAAATTATTAAAAATATTAGAGTCCCAATATAAAATAGATTGAAATTTAGATTCTTCTTTTCAAAAGTATAAATAATGCAAACCAACGGAAGAATCCATAGCCCTTCTAATCCCGTCCAGATTGCAATTGGAATATTATTTATCTGATCTAATAATTTCCATCCTACTACACCTAAGTCATGTTGGTCCTGCATTGTCAGACCATATTTAATTGTAATTATATATCTAATAACTAAATAAGTAATAAGGCCTAAAATCACAAATAAATTATATTTATTTATCTTTCTATTTTTTACTACATAATAACCTCTTTCAGCAACTATACCATACGCTAGTAAAAATCCTGATGCAAAAAATGCTCTTTCATCAGTAAATGAGCCTAAAACAATTGTAGAAATAATTAATATTGGATTATTAAGGTATAAGGTGAGTACTACTAAAAAAATAGCCACACCATCAAATATACCCCTTAGTTCACAAAATGAAGTTATACCAGGATAAGATAGTGCCAATGCTAAAGAAAAAAGGAGTGCAGAAATTTTATCATTAGTGAACTTGTAAATTAGTTTAATGCTAATTAAAAATAATAGAACACCACATATGTACTGGATGAGAAAAGCTTCAACATAGCTTGCATTAAGTATATTAATAATAATCGGCACTGTTATTCTATAATTTATATTAGAAATAGGATGTGCCAACCAATATTCATGGACACTATTACACTGTTCTATAAAATGTGAAAGCCTACGGTAAGTTGGATCAATAGAATCATAACTTGGAAAAGCAAAGAATAATGACACAAAAGTACATAGAAGGACAGAATAAATAATCCACCTATCACTTTTTAATAGTTCATCAAATAGATTAATAACTTTATTAAAAAATCTGCGAAAAGTTAATTTGATTGAAAAGACCATATTGTATTATATCAGTTTTTTTGTATGATAGATACTACTAAAATATTAGTAATGTGATTAAACTATCAATCACTAAGTATTAAATGTGTATCTTGAGTGACCAAAATATGCAAAAACTGCTTTAATAATATTTATTAAAATGGCTGCAATCCATGGATGCATTTTGAAAATTTCAACAAATACAGGCATAAGTATAATTCTCAAAATAACAACCCAACTACTGATAATAATAAATTTGAGGAATTCTTCAAACATCTTCTTCCCAGTTTTATCTGAAATAAATGTAAGATATTTTTGAGTAAAAAAAGCTTGAGTCATTGCAATTGGGGTTGAAATAATTGTTGCAGACATATATGCAGCAAACCTACTTGATAAATAAGTTGTAAGTATAAAATCAATACATATGAATACAGCAATACTAAAAATAGAGTTTAATATTCCTACTACAATAAAACGTATTTTCTGATTATTAAATAAATTCAATTTAAATTTTTTGAGATTACTGGCTCCAATGCATGAAAAATAAATTGGAAATATGATTCTCTAAAATCCTTATCTTTTTTTGCTAGATTTAATGATTCCCAACTATTTGCCATAAGGTTAAAATTACTTTTATCATATGCGGTTTCTATCCAATTAGCACCTTTATTTTTAATATTATTTTCACTACAGGGTTGTTCTAATATTTCTTTCAAAGATCCAAAAGTCAGATTTTTCAACATTTTTACAGGACTATTTGGAAATCCACTAAAGATAGTTTTTGATAATGTTATAGATTTTTTGCCTATATAGCATGCTTCAAGAGCACTAGTGCCAGAATTAGTCACTGTTAAATCTGCATTATTAATAAGGTCCAAGCTATTAATTCTGTGGTCAATGCAGTATACATTATCAAGTGATAATAATTCTTTAATATATTTAAAAGGTAATACTTGATAATGATAAGGGTGAGATTTAATAAATAATTTGCAATCAAGTCTTTTAGCAATTTGACCCAATTTTTTTACCAGAGCTAATTGGTCAAGGAATTTATTACCAATAACTAGTGTTGAGACTTCTGGCTCTGCATGAAGAGGGTAATAAATATACCTATCGTTATAATCATAATTATAAAATTTGGATTTAAATTCTTTCAGGTAAAACCACGATCTGAAATTAAAAATAATAATTGACAAAGAATCAATTCTATCAAATAACGCAATCCTTTGGTCTGATAAATATTTTATTAACTGCTGAATTATATATTTTAGCCTCCATAATTGGAGAGTTGATTTAATAAACTGAAAAAATAACTTTTTCTCTTCATCAATAATTTCTCCATAATAACCTTCAATTACATTTCTATTTGATCTAATGTATTTTTTTATATAATTAATTGATTTTATTTTTTGATTTAAATCATTTTTATTTTTTTTTTGAAAAATTTTCTCTGTTTTCTCATCGATTTCAAATATTGAATTATTAATGGTTACAATACCGTCCACTCTCAACCAATGTTGAAAAAATAATGTGAGGTTCATTTTCTTGAATCCATAGAACAAATAATTATACATGCTAGGGCCATTATCTCTGGTAAAAGCAAGACCTAAATGTGGATTGAATTTTTTTAATATATCATAGGTTAAATTGAATTTATAGGATACGTAAGGTAAGTGGCCTGCATAATCCTGATTTGTTAAGACTTTTTTAATTGCACGAGTTAATAAAAAATATTCATAGGAAATTCCACGATCTGAATTTGCTAAAAAAGTCAAAATATTTTCTGATAATAAATCTTTCCTATTTTTTAAATGACAATTCTTTTTAGCAGTAAAGTGTAACTCACTATCTGCAATTATATATTTTATTCTTTTATCTTTCATGCCATCCAGCAACTTTTTCAATCTGATATTTTGACAAAAAATAATTGTTAAAAGATGATCTATTGTTTTCTGTGATTCAAGGTAATCAAGAAAAGATGGCAAAATCTGAATATCTTTCCCATTTGTAACACCAATAATAATTCTAAGCGTATTCATTTATTTACATTAAGATAATTATAATCAGACAATATTTATTTTAAAATTACCATGCACCACCATGGAAAAAGATACTTGATAAGCGTTTTTTAACAAACTTCAGGTTTTCAAAATATTTATTACTCTTAAAGGATATTAAAAAATATAGAATTGCAAAAGTTTTTTCATAAAATGTTGTTTTTTCTTTACAACCTAATAATGCAATGATAGAGTAATTATATCTATAGCGTATTTGTGGTTTTAAAATTTTACTTTTATTATTCAAATTCTTGAAAAATAAATAGTTATTATAATAGTGATTACAATTGAGTTTTTTATCAATACCCCTTCTTACTGAAATCGCCTGAGAATGCTGTCTATAGACGGACATATTCTCGTTGAGGAATCCAACCCGTCCACTATTACATATATCATAAAATAATTTATTATTATTACCTGGGTTTTGGATGTATTCATCTATAATAAAGCGTTTAAAAAAAAATGTGCTTGTATGTGCAAATAGCCATTGATCGTATGGAAGTTTATCATAATCGATTATAATGTTTTTATTATGGATAGAAGACAAAAATGGATACTCTATATCAGTATAACTAGACCCATCATATTTTGAAGTTTTTCCAAACACACCAACTAGTTTTTCTTTTTTTAAAAAGTCATATTGTTTTTGTAGTTTTTTGAGATTGCTCCAATAATCATCACCCTCACAAATAGCAATATATTTTCCTCTGCATTGCTTCAAAGTTTCAACCATATTGTATCGACCTGTCGCAATACCATTTATATATATTACATCATTTCTTGACCGTAAAAACAACCTGATGCTATTGGGATATTTTTTTGCAAAATCAATGCAGATTTCTCTGGTTTTATCATTAGAATGGTCTTCCCCAATGCATATTTCAAAAGGAAAGGTTGTTTTTTGTTGCAAAAAACTTTCTATTGCTTCACCAATATAATTACTGTGATTATAAGTAATACAACAAATACTAACTAAAGGATCATTACCCAATATTTAGATTTTCCTTTCTTATTCACATAAAATTTTGACCATCTATCAGCTGAGTTTATTTTTTTAGCCATTTTATAATAATATAATCTAATTATCTGATTGTGGCGCTTAATTCAATTAATGAATGTAATCAACGTATCAAATATTTTATTTAATTCAGCTTGTTTTAAATCAGGGTAAATAGGTAGGCATAATACATTATCTGATAGTATTTTTGCATTAACAAGTTTGAAATAATTCATTTTTGAATATGGAATGTGGTCTGTAATGAGGGGAGACCAATATTTCCTGCAAATTATATTCTTCTCTCTCATTATTTTATAAGCTACATCTCTTTTTTGCTTTCCCTCAGAGAAAAAAATTGGAACATAACAATAATTATATGAAATATTATTTGGAATATCTATTAATCTTATTTTTTTGGAATTTCCAATCAAGTTTCTATATTTTTTAAAAATGATTTTTCTTTTATTTATAGCGGTCTCTAGATATTCTAACTGAATTATTCCTAATGCTGCTTCCGCTTCATTCATTTTTCCATTTACACCTAGCCCAACTATTTGGTTTTCATTTAAAATTGAAAAATTTTTCATCCTATCAATTTCTTCTTTTATTTCAAGTGACTGGCATATAACAGCACCACCCTCCATTGTTGTGAAAACTTTTGTTCCATGAAAACTGACTACTGATGTTACTCCATAATCAAATATACTTTTATTATCAAGTTTTACACCCATTGCAGGAGCAGCATCAATAAGAATAGGAATATCATATTTAATTGAAATTCTTTTTAGCTCATTCATATCACAAGGGATACCATAATTATGTGATGCAAGTATTCCACCAGTTTTTCCATCTATGGCATCTTCAACTTTTGAAATATCTAGGTTACCATGCTGAATATCCACATCAATAAAAACAGGTTTTAATCCATTCCATAAAATAGAGTGAGCAGTTGCAATAAAACTATATGGTGTGGTAATGATTTCACCTTTGAACTTCATAGCTTTTTGTGCTAGGATAAGTCCTGTGGTCGCATTGTTAACGATACTGAGGTATTTTACATTGAGATAATTGGTTAATTTTTTTTCAAATTCTTGGTGAAAATTTCCACTATTTGTTAAAACCTTTGAATCCCATATCTTATGCAACAACTTATTATATTCATCAAGTGGTGGAAGAAACGGCTGTGTTATAAAAATTTTCTTTTTCAAACTATAAATTAATCAAACATATCCCAACTAACGGGTGTTCCCTTTTTTAAATCCTTATTTACCTTTTTTCCCAAAATTTCATCATAATGTTTTGGAGCTAATCCAAAACCAGGTCGAATTATCCTCAAATTAAGATTATCAAATAATTCACCTTTCTTGATATCCTCAGAAACATAAATAGATCTCCGCCTTTTTATTGAGCCATACTCTGACTCAGTAGGGCCAAAATATATCTTGCCAATGGATTCCCAAGCTATTCTTGCCTCTTTTATCAATGCTTTAAATTCAATTGGATTCATTGAAAAAATTGAATCAATCGCACCATCGTTAGAATCCAAGGTAAAATGTTTTTCAATAATAGTAGCACCATTAGCAATGGCTGCAACAGCTGCTCCAATGCCGGGTGTATGATCTGATAATCCTATTTCACATTTAAAAAGTTTCCTCATTTGTGGAATAGTTGCAATATTACTATCTGAAGGTTTTGCTGGATAAGTACTGGTACATTTAAGAAGCGCATAATTATTGCAACCAGCATTTGTAATTTCATTAATTATTTCATGGATCTCATTAATTGTAGTCATCCCAGTAGAGATAATAATTGGTTTTCCTGTTGATGCTACTTTTTTTAATAATGGGAAATGTAAATTTTCAAAAGAGGCAATCTTATATGCTGGAACATTGAGATCCTCAAGAAAATCTACAGATGTCTCATCAAATGGTGTACTGAAACATATCAAACCCAATTTGGTTGCATAGTCCATAATTGGTTTATGCCATTCCCATGGAGTGTATGCTTCATCATACAATTCATATAAACTCCTACCATACCATAAATTATTTTTATCATTTATTAGAAAATCGCTATCCTGAATATTTAAGGTCATGGTATCAGGTGTGTATGTCTGCAATTTAATAGCATCAGCACCACATTCTGACGCAGATTTAACGATCTTCATTGCTTTTTCAAATGACTTACCATGATTACCAGACATCTCAGCAATAAAAAAAGGTTGTCTATTTTGACCTATGGTTTTTGATTTAATCCTCATTGATAAAAAATATATATACTATTGTTTTGAAATATACATTTTCAGAAAATCATTATTAAATCCGTATGATTTATCTATTATGAAACCTAATTTTTTATTTAAATGAATATTTACAATGTTAGTTTTTTTAGTAATAGAAAATATTTGATGAAAGTTCATATACTCAAATCCAAACTTTATCCATTTTCTTGTTGCCTCAATAGCAAATCCTTTACCCATTTCATCTTCCTCACCAATATATTTTCCTAACTCACCATGAAATAATTTTGGTTTTATTTCTAATAATTTAAATGAGACTACTCCAATCATTTTCTGCTTATTTAAAATTTCAATAATATAATCGATTCTATTTCTTCTTGATCTAATGAACCAATCTTTATGATTATCTAATTGTATCTTTTTTTTCTGAATTGTATTGGATATTATATGTTCCTTGTTCCTCCATAAAACAATTTGTTTTGAATCAATCAGTTCCATTGGTCTTAATCTTAATCTTCTAGTTAAAAGTGTGGGCAAAATTTTTGGTATTTTCAAAATTAAAATTCTTTAAATAATAATTTTGATATCAACTCTTTTCCGATGGGTTTGTCAATTTGTGATATAATTTTCTTCATCTTTAAAAATTGTGAGCTCTGGATTAATGATACCAAATCCTTTTTTATTTTATCCCTGTTTAGATTATTTATATCGCCTAAATATTTTGCAATACCCAATTTTTCCCATCCTTTTGCTTGATTTATTTGATTACTTGCAATAGAAATTATTGCCATTGGAAGTTCACACTTTAGTAGTTCGAAAGTTGTTATTCCTCCACCAATTATTGCAAAATCACAACTTAGAAAAATACTAGAAATATTATCAGGCTGAATGTAAAAGTCAATTCGACCTTTTCCTCGTGCCTTAATGAAATTATTTATATCCTGATTGTGTGGATTAACCATACCGCTAATAATGACATACTTAATTTCTGATTCTAAATAATCAAGAATTGAATTTAGCACAAGGAGCGTTGCTCCATGATCATTACCACCGCCAAATGTTAAAAGTATTTTTTTAACATTTACTGAATTATTTTTTTTACCTAGAAATTCTGAACGTATTATTCCATACTTAGGACCTAGTAATAGTTTTGCTTTTGGATTCTTTAGTTTTCCTTTATAAGACTCTGCATCTACTCCTGGACTAGCATTGATTATCCAATCAGCCCACAAATCATTTTCAATTTTTATATCAAACTGTGCCCATTTTATTTTTGCATCTCTTAATCTGACTTGTAGTATTTTATCTACCCTATAATCATCAAGAACAATTATATCAGTTAGATTATTTGTAATATTTTTAATTAATATATTGGCAATATATTCTGATGACTTCCATTCCTTTATCTCTTCCCATTTTTTGAAAGTTTTTTTATCATCACTTGTAATGTAAATGGTTGGTGGACCAAGCATGACTGAATCAATTCCAAATTCTTTTAGTCCAGAAGCAAGTGCCCTGCATCTCATTAGGTGACCAAAACCAATAATTGGACTAGCATCACAAAAAAAAATAACCACAATATTTAAATATTAGTAATTCTTTTGAAGTTCGAGTGACAAACATCTGTTTCTAATTTTTCATCAATGATGTCACCATTTTCACAATTTCTTATTGTTTCAAAAATTGGCTCAAGAATTTTAAAATACTCAGATACTATGTTTTCTGTATGATGTGTACAAACGTATACAGCATTGCCTGCTAAAAACCCCCTTTTCAACATTTCTTGAGTAATATAAGTTTTATATTTTAACCAATCAGGAGATAAGATTTTAAATTTTGCCAATGAAGGCAAACCCCAGATTTCAATTTGAAGATTGTATTTTTTAGCTAATTTTTTCCAATTAGCCATTATTTTTTTACCTATATTTGTAATTTGTTCCCAAGATTTATCACGTTCCATTACTTCAAGTGTTTTTAATGCAGCAGCAGGTCCAATTCTTTCAGTCCAAAATGTGCTGCTAATAAATGTCTTCTCTGCTAATTTCATTATCCTCTCTTTACCAAGAACTGCAGTTATTGAATAACCATTACCTAATGTTTTACCTAACATCATCATATCTGGTTCAATATCAAATTTTTTATGGAGACCACCAAAAGTTTCTCTAAAACCTGAGGTGCACTCATCAAATATTAGTATTACATTGTTTTTACTTGCCAATTCCCTAACTGACTTTAAATATCCAATATCAGGCTCATATGATCTAGATACTTCCATTTTTATTACCCCAATATCTCCTTTATCTATCAAACTTTTAAGATGACCAATATCATTATATTTGAATGGTATTGATGTGCCTTGTAGTTCTTTTGGCACGCCTAGAGGCCTTAATCCTGGAAGGAGGTGATTATCAAGGTTTGTGTTGTTATCCAAATTTGCAGAAAGATACCAATCATGCCATCCGTGGTACCCACAAAAAGCAACTTTACTCCGTCCAGATGCTGCTCGTGCCAACCTAATAGCAATAGAATTTGCTTCACCACCAGTACGTGCAAACCGAACCATATTTGACCAAGGATGCATTTTTACAAGTTTTTCAGCCAAGTAGACCTCTTCAGGACAATTGAGAGTCGACATATTACCATTGTCTATGGTACTTCTGACTGCGTCATCAACCTCAGGATGACCATATCCTAAAGTATTGGTGCCAATACCCATTATTGACATGTCATTAAATACATTACCATCCATATCCCAAACTTTGCATCCTTTAGCCTTACTAAAATATGATGGCCATTTTATTGGTAAGAATAACTCCGGTTTCTTAGAAAATAGCATTGTACCACCTGGAATTATTTTTTTTGCACGTTTGTATAGTTTTTGACCTGTACCAATTTCAGATCCCTCATTCCGCTTTATTCCCAAGTTTGCCTGAAAATATTGTGGATGTAATTCTTCTAAATCTAAAATATCTAGCCAGGAGAAATCTAAATTAGGGTGAAAATAATTTATGATATTTTCAATTACTTCAAAATCAACTAATTCATCAACAGTCCAACGTTTTTTTGATAAATCAATTTCATTAGTGTAGTTAACTCTTTTGAACGCATTATTTGCACGAATATATGGAGTTACATGCTCGAATTGGTTTAATTCAGTTGATTGATTAAACGCAATTTTCAAAGCATTGAATGTAAAAACTGAAACATCTTGCCCATCAGGAAATGTTGGGGGATCAGTATTACTAGCATAGTCTGCATTATTATTTATTAATGTCTCAATTACTCTATCAACTAATTCTGGGTCAATTAATGGACAATCTCCAGTAATTCGAACAATTATTTCTGGCTTATAGATAGATGCACAATCATAAAATCTTTTTAAAACATTATCTTCACTACCTCGAAAAATATCAAAACCTAAATCTTTAATATGTTTTTCTATTGAATCATTTTCTTTGGATATTCCGCTGGCAACGATAATTCTATTTATTTTTTTTGATTTAGATAGCCTGTGCAATAAGATCTCAAGGAGTGTTTTATTTAATATTTTTTTAATTACTTTCCCAGGTAATCTTGTTGACCCCATTCGTGCCTGTACAATTGCTATTGTCTTCACACCCATAAAGATGGATTCAAAATGTTATTATTTTCATATTTAATTTCAAGCGCTCTCTCATAGGAACTATATTGGAGATTTTTTGACAAGGTATTTAGATTTTCTTTTAGTTGAGAAACTTTATCAATACCAATAATGATTTTAGAAATTTCATTCATACTATTAACCCATAATAGGGATATTTCACCAATAGTACAGCCAATGTCATTTGATATTTTTTGTAGTTTATTTATTGATGGTACAACATCTGGAAATCTTTTTATTAGTAATTCATTTGGTAAAAAAAATAACCCCTGTAAAAATATTGATCTAGCATGTATATCAATACCAATTCGAGATAATTCAGATATTATTCCTGAATGATATAAACGTGTATCTAATATATTAATTGGTAACTGAATAATATCTGGCGTTAAGTCTGAAGATAATATTTTCTCAATTTCCTTTTGAGTATAAACAGATACACCTACCTTACTTATATATTTTTTATTCTTTAATTCTTGAATTTCATCTTGGTAATAATAATCTAAATATAGTTTTGTGGAATGAGTTAGAAGAGATACAGAGTCTACAGATAGTTTCTCTATTGAATCCCTAACCTGCTTAAATAAGTCGTTATTCACTTGACCAATTTTGGTGATTACTTTAAAAGTTGGTTTTTCTTTTGAACCAATATAATCACCAATTACAGACTCACTATTTCCATAAGATTTTGCAGTATCTATAATATCAATGCCTTCACTATACGCATAATCAAGAATTGAAATAATATTTTGTTTACTGACCTGACCTAAATTATTTGAAACACCATAGTTTGACCCAAACTGAGCTCCACCAATTATTAATTTACTTTTCAATTAATTCGGAGTTCTTCCTAATTGTTGATATTGATATCCATTCATAACTTTCATCTGTCATTTCTTTTTCTATGTGATGCAAGATTTTATTTCGATAGGCAGTATAAAAAGGATTCCATGTAAACATTTTTGAATAATCCATTTTGTAACTTCTGATTCCATCTTTGTGCTTGTACTTATTAAATTCAATTTTATCATCGGAGTAAAAATCCAAGATAATTATAAACCCCTTATTTTTAAGAACCCTGTCTGATTCAAAACATATGCTAAAAAGGTCCTCTCTATCACATAAATACAAACAAAAACCAAAAATTATAATATCAAAATAATCATTTTCATAGTTTAATCTATCTGCAGTACCCTGAGTTATATTTAGTCCTCTTGACCGTCCTAATTCCACAGCCGCAGAAGAAGGTTCAATTCCATAACATGAATAATTAAAGTTATTTTGTATATATTTAAGCCTACTTGCATCTCCACAGCCAATTTCTAAAATACGAACTTTTGATGAACTTAATTCCTTAAGAGAATAATCCTTATTAAAGAATTTTCTTATATATTTAATTTCATTAATGATAAGATCTTCTTCATAATCTCTTTCTTTCAATTTACTTTTATTCCTATGTAACCATTTATCTCCCTCACCCTCTAAAAATTTTTCTTTTTGTTTTTTCATTCTAATCTTAATTGTCTTAAAATTGTCTCAGTAATATAATTTTGGTCATTGGTACTCAAGTCTGGGAAAATAGGTAAAGATACAACATTCTCGTAGAATTCTTCACTTATTGGAAAATCTCCTTTCTTGAAACCAAATTGGTTCATATAAAATGGCTGAAGATGAATTGGAATGTAATGCACTTGTAGATTAAGTCCTAAATCCCTTGCCTTTCTAAAAAATTCTTTTTTATCTATATCTAATTGTTTAAAGTTAATTTGTAGTGGATAAAGATGATACGAGTGTTTTGAATTTTGGCGTACATAAGGAATTATTAATTCATCATATTTATTGAAATAATTATTGTAACTATTAGCAATATCTAATCTTTTTTCAATAAACTGGTCAAGCCTTTTTATTTGATTTGCCCCAAGCGCACATTGAAAATCCGTGATTCTATAATTATAGCCCAATGTTTTCATTTCATAGTACCAAGGACCATGACTATCCTTTAAATTTTCCTGATCTTTGGTAATTCCATGGCTCCTCATGGACATAATTTTTTCAAATAGACCTTTATCATTGGTTAGTACTGCGCCCCCCTCTCCTGTTGTAATATGTTTAACTGGATGATAGCTCTGAGTTATTACATCTGCATATTTTATTGCATATTGTTTTGTCCCCAAATATGAAGAGCCTAATGCATGGCAATTATCATTTATAAGTTGTAACTCGTATCTATCTGCAATTTCTCTAAGTGAATTCCAATCACAGGGATGTCCAGCATAGTCCACAGCTATAATTGCTTTTATGTTGTTACCATTTTCTCTATGAAATTTTATTTTTTCTTCAACTAAGTTTGAGTCGATTGTATATGTTGATGAATTAATATCTGCAAAATCAGGTGTCGCGCCACTATATAATATGCAATTTGAGGTTGCTAAAAAAGTGTTAGGAGTAGTAATTACTATATCATTCTTTTTCCATCCTAAGGCTAGGCCCGTTAAGTGTAAAGCTGCAGTACCATTTGCCAATGCACATGCATAATTACTCCCAAAATATGCATTCAATTTATTCTCAAAATTTTCAATTGATGGCCCTTGGGTTAACCAATCACTTTTTATAGCATCAATTAAAACCTCAATATCAGTTTTATCAATTGACTGTTTACCATATGAAATCATATTCAAATACTAGTTTTTACTTCTTTTAATAAGTTCTTTTTTTTAAGGATATTGATAATTGGACTCAACTTCCAAATTGGTAATTTTATTATATCTGCAATTTCTAATAGAGTTCTTTTTCCATCTGAATATGCTAATAAATCTATGGTATTTTTTACATCTAAATTTTTTTCTACTCTACTTAATGTTGGATATAATCCTCTTTTACCTAATTGTGGCTCACATAGGACAGTTGATTTATATGTAGTATTGATCTCAATACACTCTAAACACTTTTTTAAAACGTCAAAGCCACCTTGCAATCCATCCGGTGAAATGAATTCCAAATTGTCTAAAGAAGTATGATACTCTGGGAAAGAACCGTATTTAGTCCTCATCAAAGATACAACAGGTAAGTCTACCCCTGGACTACAATATTGACGTTCATCACTTCCTCTGTCAAGGAAGGAATATTTAGTATAAGGAAGACCAAGGTTTTCAAGAACGTGTAAACCAACTTTATCAGCTAGCGTATTCCCTTTTATAGACGGTAAAAAAGAGTAATTCATATTATCACCAACACATGTGATATTAAAACCTGCAATAATATTTTTTTTCATCTCATCAAGATTTTTACTTAAATAAGTTATTGAGCCTATTGTTTCAGGAATAAAGATAATCCTATATGTATACTTTCTTTTTTTCTCTGAAAGCCATTTTGCAAGATATGTAGTTACTGCAGGCCCTGATAGTTCATTATTTGCCATTGATGGATGACATAAATAAGTAGATAGAAATATTTCTTTATTGGATTCACCTTTTAAAATTAACTCACCATAATTTAATATTCCTGGTTTTAGCTCTGTATTGATAACTACATGATACTTACCAGGTTTCAACTTTTTATATTGCTCATATGTAATACAAAATCCCCACCGACGCTCATAATAAGAAGTCACATATGGGATAGCATTTGGTTGATCAGTTAAAAAATGTAAATATTCTTTTAATTCATCTAAACTCAACCATTTATCTACAGGTTCAGAATAACCCATTAAATGGAGGTTGTTATTATCAAAATCTATAACTTTTTCTCCATTTTCATCTTCAATATAAGCTCCATGGATTACCCATTCATCTGGAACAATCCAATCAAAAACCTGAGTACCAGATTCAACAGAATTAATTAATAAACCTGGTATAATATCTTTTATATAATCAAGTGAATCCCGCAAACCTTGGCCTGTAATACTTCTACAAATAGGGAAAAGATCTTTTACAAACTTATAGATTTGATTTTTGTCAATCATAAAAGATGAAAAGTTGATATATTAAATGAAATAATAAATTTTTCGTTTAGGCTTTTTTTGCAATTACGATATTTGTTTGTGATATAATCTTGTTTGAATTCTTTATTGATACATCAAGAATATTAATATCACTTGTATATTTGCAAAGAAGATTTTGTAGATCATTTTTTGATAAATATGTAGTAAATAAACTGTAATCCATTTTTGAGGCTAAAATAGAGAAAAATACCCCCCCTGAATCCATAACTCTAAAAACTTCACTAAAAATTAATTTGATTTTCTCTTTGGAATTATGTTGAATAGACATTCTATCGAAAACGCAGTTAAAATAATTTTTTTTGTATGGCATATTTGAAATATCTCCAAGAGAAATATTTTTATATTCTTTTTTACAATGGTCTACTGCAGCCTTTGAAAAGTCAATCCCATAATAATCAAAGCCTTCATTTTTCAAAAATGATAGGTTATTTCCCCATCCACATCCCAAATCAAGTATTTTGATTTTTGTCCTATCCTTAACTCCACCATAATTGTTCATAATGAAACTAACAAATTCTGTATGCGGATATTTATTCTTATGTTGGGAGGAATCACTCTCATAAATTTGCTGCCATTCAATGTGATTTTTATCGATACTCATTTATTTTGTTAATATTTCCTTATAGTAAGAATTAGTAAAATCAGTCCCTTTTTGGCATAAAATCGCATATAAAATTCTTTCATATCCCCAACCAACACATCCAGAAAAGTTTAGCTCAGGCGCACCAGGAATAATATCAAATCTTTTAAAAAATATCTTGCCATGATTATTAAATGAAGATATAGATAGATAAGAATCATCATGTGGAATGTAAGCCAATATTTCATATTTTGATTCTGACGCCAATTGTGCTTGCATTTTCAGGTTATTGTCCTCGCCAAAAAAAGGATCTGATGCTGTACTTATTTTGAATTGGATATCAAATGTTTCAGAAAAAATAGAAAATGTAATGTCCAATATTTCTTTAAGGGTAATGGTACAATATTTTTCTGAGCCTAAAAATACTATTTCCCTCATATGAAAATTTGAAAGTCGTGCTAAGTTATCAAGTTTACCGTTTTCATTTCTTGTACAACTAGATAAAGCAGTAAAAACACTATTCTTATTTATTGTTTGATTGCTGAGATAACTAAAACAATGATAGCAAACAGTTGGTGATGCAACTCCATGGTATTCATTATTAGATTCATCCATATATTTTTTTAATGCAACCGCCTGATTTTTAAATGAATTTAGATATTCTGATTTAATTGTATTTGGCCATGATAAGTTAGATGGGACAATAAGATGTTCTGCAAGATATGAATGAGCTATATCACAAAAAATATTATCAAATTTATTTATTATTTGAACTAATTGACCTTTTAATACAAAAAGACCATTACCAACTTTTCCTAACAATCCTTGATTCATTAATTCAATCATAGGGTTATTTCTAAAATTAATTTTGCCATCATGATTTTTTTGTACAGTTGGTTGAATATTTTTCAATTTAATTCTTTCTTATTAAATAGTTTTCATCTATGGCAAGTTGTTTTTGAATAAGGGAATCAATATCTTTACTATTAGTGATTATTACTTTACTCTCTTCATATTTAATTGATTTAGCAACATTATTATCAATTGATAACCTTTCTAGATCATACCAATAATCTTGGTAATCAACTGATAAATCTCTGACAAAATATTTTACTCTATGCTCATAGAGGCGATTTTCGTATTGAATGGTAGAAATAAAATATTTATAATGCCTATAATAAACATTTTTCTTTTCTTCAGAAAAATATATAAAAGTAGCACCCTTCTGCATATTAACTCCAAAAAGTATATATTTTGTATTTAAATCATACATTTTCCCGAAAAGAGATTCTCTTCCGAAACAATTATAGTTTTTGAAATCTAAAAATTTTGAAGCATTGTAACCCCAGCATGCAAATGAAAAAATTGGGTGTTTTGATCTTTTCACTCCATCCCTAGTTCTAAAATATTCTGTTAAAGCACCTACGGTAGATTTTGAAAGATTTATATTGTACACCTCTGACTCGAATGGAGAGTAAGTGAATGTTGGCATTATCAATAATCCTTTATCTCCAATGATTTTTTTAAATGTTTCAATGTATGAATCTAATAAAATTTCAATTCCAGCATGTTTTATTTGGGATTTAATTGATTTAGGAATAGCGATTCTTGAGATGTCTGAAAATACACAAATAGAATCACCTTTTTTTATACCATTATTTTTTAGGAGTTCGAATAAAGATTCAATTACCACAAGTTTTTATGAATTTAATCAAATCTTTAATTGTCAGTATTCTTGGAAAATCTTTGGGGGAAATATCTACATGAAAATGCATTTCTATTTGAATAAAAAATGTAAGATGTTTTAATGAGTCCCAGCCAGAAAATTCACGTATAAACTTATCATAAGTAACTAATGAAGGATCTATGGAAAAATCATTACCATTAAGGATTTTTTTGATTTTTCTCAAGATCTGCTTATCCATGGTTATTATTTCCCATAATTTCTATAATACCAAAACTAGAATTATAAAAATGCGATGCCCAGACTGTTTTGTCAAAATTAGTTTTAAATGGTTCTGTTATCATGATAAAATTATTTTTTCTTAATAATTTGATAGAGTAATCAAAGTCTTCTACTTTGTAACCTGTATGATAAATCATAATATTATTTTTCTTTAAAATATTTTCTACAGGATTAGGAGTATCTTTTGGTTCAACTAACTCTATCTTATGAGATTCCGCCTTATCAGTCAAATATGTAACATAAACATTTTGGCTTTGTTCAAATATTTTATATGCAAGAACTGTTGGATATATAATTTTAAATTTTTCAATACAATTATCAGTAGACCTTACAGCATAGGAAACATGATCTAATTTAAAATTATTATCTAGTATCATTTCAATCCAAAGGGCTATAATTCAAGTTTTAATATTAATTTTTTTAACTCTTCAACTGATAAAAAAATAGGATTTGTTTTACTATTATAGGAGAATTCTTCAGTACATGGTTTACCTCTCGAATTTTTTATTTGATTTTTAGATAATTTCTTCTGCCAACTCTTTAAATCAGGAAGAATTGTATAATAACCTTCAAATTCTAAGGTATTAACTGCATCTGACTGTGTTATCATTTCTTCATGTAATTTTTCACCTGCTCGTAGACCAACTACCTTGATTTTTATCCCTGGCGCTATTGCATCCACTATATCTAAAATCCTAAAACTAGGAATTTTAGGAACAAATAATTCACCACCATTCATCACATCTAAACATTTCAAAACAAAATTAACACCTTTACTTTTTGTTATACAGAATCTGGTCATTCGTTTATCTGTAATCGGCAATACACCCTTTTCTCTTTCTTTTAAAAAATAAGGTACAACTGAACCTCTGCTACCAATAACATTACCATATCGCACTACGGATAGTTTAATATCACGATTACCCTTATAATTATTTGCAGCAATAAATAACTTATCTGATGCCAATTTTGTAGCTCCATATAAATTTATTGGAGCTGCAGCCTTATCTGTACTCAATGCTATAACTTTCTTTACATTTTTGCTTACTGCAGCATCTATAACATTCTGACCACCAATTATATTTGTTTTAACTGCTTCAAATGGATTATACTCTGCTGCAGGTACTTGCTTAAGAGCTGCTGCATGAATCACTGTATCAATATCATCCATTGCCATTTTCAATCTTTGGTAATCTCTAACATCTCCCAAGAAATAGCGTAATGGGGTATTACCATCATCTGGCCATTTTTGTTGCATTTCATATTGCTTTAATTCATCACGGCTATATACTACTATCTTTTCTAAGTTATAGTTATCTAGCAGAGTAGATATAAATTCCTTACCAAATGTTCCTGTAGCTCCAGTGATTAATATTTTTTTCATAAATTTTCAAATAGTTCGGTTTCTATATATTGTTTATTCTTTATCTGATTTTCACCAATAGTAAATGTTGATTTTGGCTCAAAAATAAAGGAGGTATTTCCCATGTCTCCAAGTCGAATCCGTAGACTGTATTGACCATATGTAATCAAGTTATGTTTGAACTTTAATTTGTATGTTAATCCTGAATGATTCAATGGACCTAAGTTTTTAAAAATAACTGTAGAGCTATCCCTGACTGAAGTTAATTCAATATACAAATTGTTTTTTTCGATTAAGTTGTCTTTATTTTTCTTAACTCTAAAATGTAATATTTCACCATCAAAATTGAAATCAACTATTTGATATTTATCTGTATTACCCTTAATAACAGGTTTGTTATCATTACTATTTTTTATATCATCCAAATAATAATCAATAATATTTTTTGTAGATCCAAATTTTTCAATAATCCCATTTTTTAAATATACACACTTCTTACATAATTGTTTTATTATGTTCAAATTATGACTAACAAAAATTACTGTTTTATCCTCAGCGACACTTAATCTATTCATTTTCTTAATACATTTTTCTCGAAAATCAGCATCACCAACAGCCAATACTTCATCAACCAATAAAATATCACTATTTAGATGTGCTGCAACTGAAAACGCCAGTCTTATGCGCATTCCACTTGAATATCTTTTTACAGGCGTATCAATATATTTTTGAACCCCTGAAAATTCTACAATTTCATTATAACTATGTTTTATTTCATAGCGTGACATTCCAAGTATAGCTCCATTCAAATAAATATTTTCTTTACCAGTAAGATCAGGATGAAAGCCAGTGCCAATTTCAAGCAATGAAGAAACTCTACCTTTAATCTTTATGATACCACTTGTTGGTGAGGTAATACGAGATAATATTTTTAGGATTGTACTTTTTCCCGCACCATTTTTACCTATGATCCCGAGTATTTCTCCTTTTGCAATTTCCAGATTAATATTCTGTAATGCCCATATATAATCTTGGTTTTGAGAATTATATTTGTGCTTTGAATAAATTTTTGAATTGGGATCTTCTTTGTTACATAGTTTCGACCAGAGTGATTGAATATCACGGCTAAGTGTTCCTGTTGATATAATACCTAATTGGTACTTTTTACATAAATCAGTAATTTGAATTGCAATTTCGCTCAAACCGTATCTATAAATGTTTTCTCTATTTTATTGAAAATCAAAAGACCAGATATAAAAAAGATTAACGTAATAACCATTGAATATAATATCATCTGAAAATCAAGTTGTCCATTGCCTATAAACGCAAACCTAAAACCTTCAATAATTGGTGTCATTGGATTTATCAAAATAATATTTTTATATTTTTCTGGGACTACAGATAAAGGATATACTATTGGTGAAACATACATAAGTATTTGAGTCCCAAACGAAACAAAATAGCTTAAATCTCTGTATTTTGATGTTAGAGATGATATTATCATACCAATACCCTGACCTAATAATGCCATTTGTAAAATAAAAAATGGTATAATAATAAGAGACCCTATTGAGTATTTTATTTGAAAATCTTCAAAAATTATAAAATAAAAATAGAATCCAATGAACATTAAAAATTGTACGAAGAATCTTATCAAACCAGAAATCACCTTTGATAATGGAGTAATAATTCTTGGAAAATATACTTTTTCAAATAGAGCTGCATTGCTTGTAAATGTATTTGCTGTCGACGTCAAGCAATTGGAAAAATAGTTCCATGCAATTATCCCCGACATATAGAATAAATACGGTGGTACACCATCTGTAGGGATTTTGGCCACTTTATTAAAAATAACTGTAAATACTATTGTCGTAATCAAAGGCTGTAAAATATACCAAATGGGACCCAATAAAGTTTGCTTATAAAATGTGGTGAAATCTCGTTTTACAAATAACCAGGTAAGATCCCTGTAGTTCCAGATCTCATCAAGATCTATATCTAACCAACCTCTTTTTGATGTAATGATAAGATCCCATTCTGAATTAAGCTTATAACTCATTAACAAAAATTATTATTCTTAATAAATAAAATGAGTAAAATACTTTACTCAGAATCCTGATTAGTACCATAATAATTATAATATTGATGGTAATAATAATAGTAATATGAACCATAACTGCTTTTATTAGTGACGGCATTCATAATTATACCACCCAATGGTGCATCAATATTGTTTAAGTTGCTAATGGTATGGTGGAATGCTTTCTTATCCGTTTGCCCAACTTTAATTACCAATACTATCCTATCAATTTCTCTTGATATCATATTAGCATCTGTCACAGCTACAAGAGGAGGGCTATCAAACAACACCATATCCCATTCCTTTTCAACGGATTTAACAAAAGTTAACATTCTTTTTGAACCTAGCATTTCTGATGGATTAGGCGGAATAATGCCTGAGGTAATTACACAGAGGTTCTCAATATCAGTGTTTTGAATAAGACTTTTGAAATCATCGGTCTGGCCAGAGAGGTAATTTGTCACACCTGGCTCACGGTCTAGATTGAAAACTTTATGAACAACAGGTCTGCGAAGATCGGTATCCACTAATAAAGTTCTTTTACCAAGATTCGCATATGTAATGGCTAAATTTGCTACTGTTGTAGTTTTCCCTTCACCTGGACCTGCGCTAGATATTAGAATTGATTTAATTTCATTTTCTGTAGAGTATAACATACTTGTACGTAAACTACGATATGACTCAGAAACTGGAGATTTTGGGTCTTCTTTTGTAATGAGTCTTCTTTTTATATTTTTTGTTTTTCCAGCACCATTAAATGAATTCCTGTTTAAGAATGATATTAGACTATTCTTTTTAACTGATTGTCCAATTGCTGGTATTATTCCTAGAACTGTTAAATCATATTTCTCTATTTCATCTACGGTTTTTAAGGTATTATCTAAAAATTCAATTAAGAATGCAATAGACAGGCTAAACCCTAAACCCAAGAAAATCGCCAATAAGATATTTCTATTATGATTTGGTCCTATGGTACTATTTGGTTTTCTTGCAAAATCAAGCAATACTGCATTACCTGCTTGAACTGCTACGTTGAGTTTGGCTTCTTCAAGTTTCTGTCTGAGATATGAATAATTTTTATTTAAAATATCTGCATCACGTGTTAGTCCAGCCAACTCCATTTGTTTTTCAGGAAGAGAATTTAATTTTTGTGAAAATAAATTAATCATTTTGTTAATCTCTGTCTCTCTTAACTGAAACCCAATAATCTCAGAATCAAGATTTAATAATTCAGTTATCATGTCTTGTCTAGATTGAAGTGGGTCTTGCACGGTAATACCTTTATTGATAAGAAGAGTGACCTTTTTATCTAATTCATTTTTTAATCCCTTTAGCTTATCTTTTAGTTCCAATACTGCTCCATGCTCTTGACCATATGTATTGGTATTCTGAACAATTTGGGATTCTAATATTCCTATTTCCATTCTTAGTGATATTAATTGAGCATTAATATCATTTATCAATTCTCCTGCAAGTGTCTTTTCTTCCTCAGTTAATCTTGAGTTTAAAATTTCTGCTTTTTCCCTTCTGATATTTACCTCTGCTCTAAGATTATATAATTCGCTTTCATAGGTGTTAAGTTGATTAATTATAGATGACGCATCGCCATCAAGACTATACATATTATTTACTAGTTTAAAGTCTCTTACCTTTCTTTCTTTGGATTCAATTTTCTTTTCTTCAACAAGTACTAATGAATCCAAAAAATTGAATGATCTAAGTGCCTTTGCTTTACTACGCTCAATATCATAATCAATATATATTTTTGCAATAATATTAGCTATGCGTCTGGATTCATCAGCATTTGGACTTGTAAAAGTAAGTTGTAAAATATTTGTATTTCTAACATTATTAACGGAAAGACCACTTATAATTCTACCAGAAAATTGATCTCCAATAGACTCATTATATGCAATGTCATATTTTTTTGGCACATCAGAGGATGAATCATATAAACCAAACGTTATAAATTCTTTTATTAACCGCCTTGGCCTTTGCCCTTTTGGATAAAACTTTCTAGTACCTAAAACATGCAAGTTATTTCTACGCTTTGAATTCCAAAGAGCCTTTACAACCTTTTTTGCTAAAGCTCGTGATTTTATTACCTGTATCTCATTTATCATCCGATTCTGATTACGTGTCCCAGATAAATCCATAACCATACTCTGACTTGGGTTTTCCCTTATTTCCACTGTTGCCGTGGCGCGATATTTTGGAGGGATACTATAAGTATAATAAATACCAATAGCCAAAGCGATGAGAGTTATAAACAATATTTTTCGTAAATGAATACGAAGTATGATTATATAATCTTGTAATGTTAGGACAGTATGATATCTTGAATCTTGAAAATTTTTACTATTGTTTGCCGATAATTGATTCATTTAGTTAATTATAAAAATATTGGATTTGAAGAAATATCATTATTAAGGAAAATATCATATTCATTGTATTAATTTGGTTCAAAATAGTACTTGTAAATTTTTGAGGAATAATAATTGTATCATTTGGATTTATTTTAATGAAATTAGAACGGTCTCCAGTCAAAATAAACTCATTAAAGTCAATATTATAGATTAAGCTACCATTTTCATCAGGGATTTCCCTATAGAGTCTCACTTTTTTTAAATTTGCACCAGTTTTCGGACCACCAACAACTGAAATAAGTGAAGCGAAGTCGATACCATCATACACTAGATGAACACCTGGGCTTTCAACATGACCCCAAATATTTACTTTCATCATAATATTACCATCTTCTGATGTGATATAACGTTCACTAGATAATTGATAATCACTAATGTTCACTTTATTACTGCTCTGAACCTCTTGTCCAAAGATCAGACAAAACATTAAGAGTTTTATATTTATTAATCGTATCATAACCGTATTATGTTTTCTTTTTAAGTACATACTTATTCCAAAAACTACTTTCCTTTTCTATATTATCATCAATTAAATCTAATTTAATTGCATCACCATTTATAACTGCTTTTGGATTATCATATACCAAAGATTCAGCATTTTCTCCAACCCAGTTCTTAACTAAGGTAAAAGCATCTTTGAGATTAAAATTTCTTCTTTTAGTATCATGTGCATCCGAGCCAAGAATCTGACACCAGTTTCTCTTTATTATCTTTTCAGATACCTCCTGTGCTGATTTACCTAGACTACCTAATACACTTCCAGCATCAACTTGAATTAAACAACCTGCATTGATCCATTCAAGAACAATATTTACATCATTTTGAACTGCCTTATACCTTTCTGGATGTGCAATTATAGGAGTCACCCCTAACATTTTTAAATCAAAAAATACTTCTTTATGAATATCTGGTAAATGATAAGGATGAAATTCGACCAACATATATTTACCTTTCCCAATAGTTACTAGGGGATTATCCTTAATTTTTACTAGGTTAGGAAAGAAAAAAACTTCAGCACCAATGTGAATTTTAATTGGTATAAAATTTTTATCTAGTTCCATTTGAAGGTTCTGTGTTTCTTGTTGAATTCTAATATAAGATATATCCTTTTCCATAACTTTAGGGTGCTGGTAGTGGACAGTATTTACCACCTCAGTTATTCCTTGTTTAGATGCATACTCTAACATAGATAGCGACATCTCTAGCGATTCTGATCCATCATCAATATTTGGTAGTATATGGTTATGAAAATCAATCATTATTTACGTGGCTCCGCCTCCTTAGTTACATTAAACCAAGTAAGGAAAATCTATTTACCCTAGATAAAAATGGTTATTAATATTTACGATTTAACGCCCTAGACATTAGCAAATCAACAGTCTTATTCGTATTTATCCATTCTATAAGTGCATACTTATTTTTTTCTTTAGTCTCTCTAACAAGAGTATCTGCAAATGCAGGACCTATTAATTTTATTTTTTTAAAATCAAATTCAACCACATCATAATTCTGAATATTTCTAAGCACACTTTT
>MDSW01219698.1_pt1 | contig 25999 bp, 28 predicted proteins | sample 811171 | NCBI WGS metagenome assembly MDSW01 (sample SAMN05326641, study PRJNA326480) | marine metagenome | isolation source: seawater | place: Atlantic Ocean: North West | collected 2012 | reverse complement strand
TCTAGCTCTACTACTGGATTTTTTACTTTAATTTTAGCCATATTATAAATTTAATTTGATAATTTAAAATTTTTATACATATTACCCTATGATTACAAATTATAAATTATGATGCTTGAAAAGATATTTCCAAAGTTGCACCAAGAAGGATATAAGTTTTTAGCCATATCTGTCGTACTTACGATAATTTTATGGTTAATTTCTGATTTTTTAGGATTTATTTTCACGTTAATCACAATATGGGTTTATTACTTTTTTAGAGATCCTGAAAGAGTAATAATTAACGACGAAAACTATTTTGTTAGTCCTGCGGATGGAATCATTTCTAGTATAAAAGAGGTAAGTGGTCCAATTGAATTAGGCCTTCAAGAAAAAAAATTTACCAGAGTAAGTATTTTTATGAATATTTTTAATTGTCACGTAAATAGATCTCCCTCAGATGGTAAAATTGAAGACATTTTTTATAAACCAGGAAAGTTTCTAAATGCCTCTCTTGATAAAGCAAGCGATGAAAATGAGAGAAATTACTTTAAAATTAGAGATAAAAAAACTGGGGAAGAAATTGTTGTTGTTCAAATTGCAGGTTTAATAGCAAGGAGAATCGTTACTCAATCTCAAAATAAACAGGAGATTAAACAAGGAGACAGAATTGGAATGATTAGGTTTGGAAGCAGAGTTGATTTATACTTCAATAAAAGAAAAACTATGGTAAAAATTGGACAAAATGTTATTGCAGGTGAAAGTTTAATAGCTAGTTTATAAATGCAAAAAAAAAATAAATTTAAAGTGGTTTCAGTTAATAAGTCTAGATATATCTTGCCAAGTGTATTGACGCTTATAGGTGTTTGTTTAGGAATAAGTTCAATTAAATTTGCTATGGATGGAAATTTTGGCTTTGCAGTTTTATTTATTATAGTTGCTGCGATCCTAGATGGTTTAGATGGAAGAGTTGCTAGGATGATTAAAGGAACTTCTGAATTTGGAAAAGAACTAGACTCTCTTACTGACTTTGTGAGTTTTGGTATTGCACCAGTTTTTGTAATTTATTTTTGGGAATTAAATCAATTTGGAAAAATTGGGTGGCTTCTTGTTTTATTATTCTCAGTGTGTTGTGTATTGAGACTTGCAAGGTTCAATCTTACAAAATTTGATGATAATGAAGAGTGGAAAATGAATTTTTTTCAGGGAATTCCATCTCCAGCAGGAGGATGTTTAATTTTATTTCCAATAATATATGAACTATCGAGTTTTAATTCTTTATTTGAAATAAAAAATGTGAGTCCTTTTTTAGTTGTACTTGCCTCAATACTTCTAATAAGCAAGGTACCAACTTTTTCATTTAAAAAAATTGTAGTTCAAAGGCAAATGACTTTATTTCTTTTACTTGGAGTTGGTTTATTTTTTGTTTCAATAATTCAATTTACATATGAAACATTAACCATATGCTGTATTTTATATTTGTTTTTAATTCCAGTAAGTATTTTTAATTATAGGTCGAAATTAAAAAATTCTCAAAATCAAAATATAGAAGAAGACCAAAGAGATATTTTATAGTTTGCTTCAATGGATAACAAAAGTTATCAAGATCACTTTTTTAATAGGGCTAAAATAGAAGGTTATAGATCAAGATCAGCATTCAAATTAATTGAATTAGATAAAAAATTCAAATTTTTAAAAAATGGTAAAAAAATATTAGACATTGGTTCTTTTCCTGGTGGCTGGTGTCAGGTAGTAAAGAAAACAAATAAAAAAGGAAAAGTTTTAGGAATTGATAAAAAAAAAATTGAAAAAATTGATGGTGTTAATTTTTTAGTTGGCGATTTTTTAGAAGAAAAATCAAAAAAAGCTATAAAAGAATTTTTTGGAACCAAAATTGATATTATTCTTTCTGATATGGCTCCAAATACAACAGGTAATAAAAGCTTAGACACTATAAGAACAAATCAATTATGTTTAAATTTGTTAGATTTTTCAAAAGAAATTTTAAGTAATAAGGGTGTTGTTATATCCAAACTATTTATGGGAGATGATTTTGAAGAAATTAAACAAACTGCAAAAAATCAGTTTAAAAAAATTGATTTTTTTAAGCCAGATTCTAGTAGAGATGAGTCTAGAGAAACATATATACATTGTTCAGAATTAAGTACATAATGCATTATTAAAAGGCAATTAACTGTAATATAAATTATGAGTAGTTATAAAATTTTTCTTCTAATATTTTTGTCATTTATTTTTGGACTAAAAAGTTCATTTGCTAAAGACAACTATTTTACAAAAGGAGAAAAATTTTACAATGAACAAAAATTTACAAAATCTAAATTTCAATTTGAAAAAGATATAGTTTTTAATCCAAAAAATGAGAAATCATATTTATATCTAGCAAAAATATTTAATATTGAGGAAAAATATGAATTAGAAGAACAAAATTTAAATACGGTAATTTTATTAAATCCAAAAAATGAAGAGGCAATGTTTCTATTAACCTTATTAAAAATAAAAAAATCTGATTATACAGGATCTGAAAAATTAATTAACAATTTCGAAAAAATTTGTAAAGATCTTTGTGAAAAAAAAGATGAATTAACTAAAAAACTAAAAAATTTACAAAAATAATAAAAAAAAATGAAAAAGAAAATTTTTTTTATTAAAAAACTTAAATCAAAGAGAAAAATCGTTTGTCTAACAGCCTACTCAAAACCTATAACAAAAATATTAGACAAACATTGTGACATTATTTTAGTCGGCGACTCCGTTGCTACTGCTTTTTATGGAATGAAAAATACAAGATTAATTAGTTTTGAAACAATAATTAACCACTCAATTTCAGTAAGCAAAGCTATAAAGAAAAGTACACTTGTTATAGATATGCCTTTTAAAACTTATAGGAACTACTCACTAGCAAAAAAAAATGTAAAAAAAATTTTTAAAAAAACTAATTGTGATGCAATAAAAATAGAGAGTAATGGTAAAAACTCATCAATAATTGCTAAGCTTGTTAAATCAGGTTATCCAGTTATGGGACATATTGGTTTTACTCCTCAGTTTAAAAAAAAATTTCAACCTCAAGGTATGAGTTTAAAAGATGAAAAAAAACTAATTGTAGAGTCTTTAAAAATTGAAAAAGCCGGTGCCTTTTCATTAGTTTTAGAATGTGTTTCAGAAAGTGTGGCTAAAAAAATTACAAAAATATTAAGAATACCAACGATCGGAATAGGTTCATCAAAATTTTGTGACGGACAAATCCTGGTAACTGATGATTTAATTGGAATTAGTGGTTTTTATCCAAAGTTTGTAAAAAAGTATTTAAGTTTAGATAATATTTTAAATAAAGCTATAAAAAGATTTAAGCAAGATGTAATAAAAAATAGATTTCCCAAAAAAATAAATGCATATTAATCAAAATGGATTTTGAATCATCAGAAAACAAAGGAATAATTTATTTTATAAAATCAAAATTAAAAATAATTATTTCTATATTAATATTTCTTTTTTTCATTATTTTATTTATGGGATGGATGGATTACCAGAACAAAAAAAACAAACTAAAATTATCTGAAAATTTTATAGAAGCAAAAGTTTTGCTTAGCGAAAATAAAAAAATTGAGTCATATGAAATATTTAAACAATTAGTTAATAAAAAAGAAAAAATTTATTCACCATTATCTTTATTTTTTATTATAGATAGAAATCTAGAAAATGACGAAAACGTTCTACTTAAATATTTTGATACAATCTTGTCTATTAAGGACCTAGAGCCGGAAGACTTAAATCTAATGAAATTAAAAAAAGCAATTTTTATTTCACAAAATGCAGATGAACAGTCTATCCTTTCTTTATTAAATCCCATAATTAATTCAAATTCGGTGTGGAAAGCTCAATCTTTAAAATTTTTAGGAGATTATTATTTTTCAACAAAAGAATTCAAAAAAGCAGGAGAATATTATTCTATTTTAATTGATGAAAAATCATCTGATATTGATATTTCAGAATTAAAAAGAAAAATGAAACTAATAAAAAATGACTAATTTTTTAAAAGCATTTGTTTTAATAAATCTTTCATTTTTAATTTTAAATTGTTCTTTTAAAAATACTGGTTATTTCGATGATAGACTTGAGGAATTAGAGAAGGAAATAGCTGAAAAAAATTCTCGATTAGTTTTTACAAAAAGAATTGAATTTAGAGAAGAAATAAAAGGTAACACACAAAGAAAGATATCTTCTCCAATTACTAATAAATATTGGTTGCAAAAAAATTTTACTTACAACAATTATATTCCAAACCTTACTTACGAAAATAAAAACGAATTATATTATAAAAGTAAAAAAATAGGTAAGAATAAGTTTAATACAATAAATTCTTTTTTTGAGCCAATAGTTTTCGATAACAATATTTTTTTTTATGACCCATCGGGAAATATTTTCAGTTTTTCAGTTGAAAGGAGAAAATTAATTTGGAAATTCAATTTTTACAAAAAAAGGTATAAAGAAATACCAATTAATATAAATTTAAAAATTTCAAATAACAAATTGATTGTATCTGATAATTTAGGATATGGTTATTCCCTAGATGTTGAAACAGGAAATCTTTTATGGGCCAAAAATTATGGAGTTCCTTTTATATCAAGTATAAAAATAATAGATAATAAAGTATTTCTACTTAACCAAGATAATAAGTTTTATACAATTAATGAAAATAATGGTGAAGAAAATTTGAGTTTAGAGACTTTTCCATCACTTTTAAAAACCAATCAAGAAACTTCCCTAAGCTTGAATCCTTTAACCAAAAATTTATATTTCATTACATCTTCTGGTCAACTCTACTCCATAAATTATGATACTAAAAATATAAATTGGCTTTTAAATATATCAATCGAAAGTCAGTCAAGCACAGATCTATTTTTCTCTTCTCCATTAGTATCTGTGGATAATAAGATTTTCTTCAGCAGCTCCGTTTTTACATACTGCATTGATGCAAGAAGTGGGCAAGTTAAATGGAGATTACCTTTTAGTACTTACATAAGACCAATAGTTTCTCAAAATTATGTTTTTCTTGCATCTAAGGATGGTTTTATTTTGAACATTGACAATGAAACAGGAAAGGTCCTTTGGTCGAAAAATATGTATAAAATTACAAAAAAAATAAAAGAAAAAAAAGTTGGATTTATTCGTTCTCTCTTGCTTGTCTCTGATCAAATACTTGTAACTACATCAAAGGGATATTTTATATTTCTCGACTATAAAAATGGAAATATTGTTAATTACACTAGAGCATCCAAATCTGGATTTTTCTCTAATCCAATATTGGTAAATAAAAAAATATACGCTTTAGATAACAAAATTAGAGTTTTGATTTTTAAATAGATTAATTTGTAGATTTGCCGCTAAGAAATGATAGCTGTGTTACTTTATTATCTTTAAGATGATCAATCAATTTAATAGGGTATTCTCCGGTAAAATAATGGTCAGTAAATTGGGGATATATTTTATTTCTAATGTCTCCACTTAGAGCTCTGTACATTCCATCAATACTTAAAAACTTAAGTGATTTTGCTTTAACGTAAGCACATATTTCTTTAACATTCTTATTAGCTGATAATAACTCTTTTTTTGAAGGCATATCTATACCATAAAAATCTGGATATTTAATTTCTGGAGAAGCAATTCTCACATGAACTTCCTTTGCGCCAGCATCATAAAGCATTTTAACAATTTTAAGACAAGTAGTTCCTCTTACAAGAGAGTCGTCAATTAGAATAATTGATCTATTTTTTATAGAGGAACTATTTGCGCTCAATTTTAATTTAACACCTAAACTTCTAATACTTTGTGTAGGTTCTATAAAAGTTCTTCCCACATAATGATTTCTAATTAAACCAAGTTCAAAATTCATTTTCTTATTTTGTGAATATCCTATTGCTGCTGGAACGCCTGAGTCAGGAACAGGTATTATTATATCCCCAACCTCATCTGACTCTTTTGCCAATTCTTTTCCCAAATTTTTTCTATACTCATACGCACTCTTTCCATTTAACAAACTATCTGGCCGTGCAAAATAAATATATTCGAAAACACAAGGCCTACTCTTTTTTTTCGGAAAAGGCTTCAAACTTTTAATTTTATCTTTCTCTATTACAACAATCTCTCCATTTTCGATTTCCCTAATAAATTTGGCTCCTATTATATCAAGAGCACAAGTTTCTGATGCTAGAACATATGAATTTTTAATTTTCCCCAATACTAAAGGTCTTATTCCTAAAGGATCTCTAACCCCAATTAATTTTTTATTTGTCATCATTACAAGGGCATAACCACCCTGAATCTGAAACAAAGCTTCGATAACTTTATCAACTATCTTATTTCTGTTTGATTTTGCAATTAGCTGAACAATAGTCTCTGTATCAGTAGTAGTTCTAAAAATTGCTCCTCCTTTTACTAAACTCTCTCTTAGCTGCATCGCATTTGTCAGATTTCCATTATGCGCAATACTAATACCTCCACCATATAAGTCTGCGAAAAAAGGCTGAATATTTCTAAGTGAAGTTTCACCTGTAGTAGAATAACGATTATGTCCTATAGCATAATTTCCAGGTAATTTTTTCAATATATCCTTATTTGTAAAATTATCTCCAACCAGACCGTTTCTTTTTTCTGAGTGAAAATTTTTGCCGTCAAATGATACAATTCCACAACCTTCTTGGCCTCTATGCTGTAAAGCATGAAGACCTAATGCAGTTAAAGCCGAGGCATCTTCAGAATTGAAGATTCCAAAAACCCCACATTCTTCGTTTATTTGCCTCATTATATTTTTTCTATTTCTTGCTTGGTATTTTCAAGTTCTTTACTGCTAGGAAACTCCTCAATTAATAATGTACTGCCTTTCTCTGTTATTGAAAAAAAGTAAGAATTTTTTAAATTAATATCCCATTTCTCATATGAATAAAACCAATTAAAGATTGAAAAAATACACACAAAAAAAACATACCCCTTAAAAATACCGAAGAAAAATCCAAAAATTTTATCAACAGAACCCATACCTGTGTATGAAAATAAACGACCCAGAGATTTACCTAATAGAATCAGTATAAATAATGTTAATATGTAAACCACTATTCCTAAACCAATACCAGTTAAGTAATCGTTATTTATGTAATCTGAAATATATGGATCTAATTTTGGAACTAAAATAATTGTAATTACTAGTGCTAAAATCCACTTTAGAAAAGATACCAAACTTATAAAAAAACCTTTAGCAAAACACTGAATCGAGAAGTAAATTAAGAAAATTAAAAAAATAATATCAAATAAAACTATATTTTCGCTTACGAAGGATATTAAACTATCAAGCATTATTGAAAGGCTTAAAAGTTAATATTAGTTTTGGCAAAAGTGTTAAAACAGAAACCATAGCTAAAAGCATAGCAATTCCCGTAAAAACACCAAAATAAATAGTTGGTATAAAATTAGATAAAACCAAAATTGAAAAACCAAATACTATAGTTATTGATGTGTTTAAAATTGCAACTCCAACTGTATTATGACATTTTTCTAAAGTTTTATTATAATCTTGAATTTTTTTATACTCTTCCTTAAATCTGTATATGTAATGAATACTATTATCCACTGCTATACCTATAGTTATTGCAGCAATAGTTATTGTCATCATATCTAACGGAATACCTAGCAAACCAATAATACCAAGTATTAAAAAAGCAGCCATAAAATTTGTAACGACACCAATAAATGATAGAGTTATATTTCTAAAAAGAATCAAAAACATCAAAGTTATACCCGCCATTACAACACCCAACGTCAAAATTTGGGATTTAAACAAACTTTGTAAAAGATTATTAAACAATATTAGTACCCCAGCTAATTTGAATTCTTCTGGTTTTAAACCCAATTCATTTTCTAAGTCATAATTAATTTTTTTAATTAGCTCATTCCTTCTTAGATTTTCTTTAGAGTCTAAAACTCTTAAGCCAATTCTTGCTTCATTATTTTCAATAGAAATATAAGGGTCAATTATCTCTTTTTTAATTGAGTCTGGTATTTTTGTATATAATACTCCCATTTCTAAACCTTGTAACTTATTTCCTCCACTTAAGTCCTCAGCAACTCTAACCATTGAAGCAAATGATATTACTTTTCCTACAGCACTTAAATTATCGAGATAATCATGGACCTGTGTAATTTTATCTATTTTATTCCTTGTAAACCAATATTTTGAATCGTCTTCATCTTGTTCACCCCAGTCATCATCGGAGTCATCTTCATTTTTCTGTTTAGGAAATTTAATTATTATATCAAGAGGTGTTGTTCCTCCAAGTTCATCATCAATTAATTTCATGCCTTTATAAATTTCAGTTTTTTTATCAAAATAGTTTATAAAACTATTTTCTACTTCAAGTTTACTTATTCCAACAACGCTAATAGCAATAATAAATATTGCAGAAGTAAAAATTGTTTTAGTATTTTTTTGAGCAACCACACTTAAAAAAGAGGTTATTCTTGATTTTTTTTGATCTGTGTAATTTACATTCTTTCCACTCAAGATACTTAATATAGATGGTAACAAAGTAAAAGTTATTGACATTGAAACTAGCAAGCCAACCGTCATCATCCAGCCAAAATCAATAATGGGTTTAATACCACTAAATATTAATGATAAGAACGCACAAATAGTTGTAAGAACAGTATAAAGTATTGGCCAAAACATTTTTTTAGATGTCCAAAGAAGAGCTTCGCTATTGGTTACATCAGGATTTTCTTTTCTGAATTGCAAATATCTTACACTCATATGAATATTCATAGCCATAGTTAAAATTAACATTAGAGCAATAAAATTTGAGGATATGACTGTAACTTTCCAACCAACCAATCCCAAAAAACCAATCATAATTAATACTGAGAAAAAACAACTTAAAAGAGGTACCACCACCCAAAGAATACTTCTAAAAACAAACCAAAGTGTAAAAACTATGAATAAGAATACTCCAGCACCGAAAACAATAATATCATTTTTTATAAAAGTCATCATATCATCAGCTATCATTGGAATTCCACCAAGATGAATTATTGGATATATATCTGATGAACTTTTTTCAACCTTCCCTGGAGCAGGGTGGTCTTGAATAATTTTTCTAATTTCATTTATATTTTGGTGGTTTTTTTTATTGTAAGACTTTTTATAAGAGTCATATTTTTTTAAAAAAGTTTTATAAACTTTTCTCTCTTTCGCAGTGAGTTTTCCCTCGATTTTTCTTTCAAGATAAGAATTTTTTGTTTCTATAAGTTCGATTAATTTTTTATCAGGTTTTATGTAAACTAATATTCCACTTGTTTCCCCATCTTCGCTGATTACAAAGTTTTTATAAATTGGGCTATTAATAATTTCATCAAAACCTCTTTCTAAATCTACATCTGGGCTTGATAAAGTTTTAAAATTTTTTATTCTCTCTGCTAAAGGATCATCATTATTTTTTAATAATGGGACATCTAAAACTGTAATTACACTATCAACCCAATTTAAGTTTTCCAATGATGTTTTTAATAATTCAAGATTTTTAATTGTATTTTCTGACTTAAAATTATAGTCCTCATTAGGAGAATGAGTATAGGTCAAAACCAAAAACTCTTTTGATGAATATTTTTTGTTTACTTCCCTTAAATATTTCAAGTCTGGATCGTTTTCTAATAACAATGTATCTGAAGAGGCATCTAACTGGAAATTTTTCGAAAAATACGCAAAACTTAATAAAAAAACTATAATAATTAATAGTGTTGTTTTTGGTTTTAAGATTACTGTGTTTTTGTATAAATTTGAGAAGGTCACTTTTAAAGATATAACTTAAAAAAAGATGATTTAAAATTACTTATTTTTACCCTGATTTAGTTATATTTTTAAATCTAGTATAAGCACCTTCAAATTCCACCTTTATATTTCCAGTTGGCCCATGTCTTTGCTTACCTATTATAATATCTGCAGATCCTAAAATTTCATTCATTTTTGCTTGCCATTCTGAGTGTTCTACCGTTCCTAGCTTAGGCTCTTTTGTCATCAGATAGTATTCCTCCCTAAAAACAAACATTACAACATCTGCATCTTGCTCTATAGACCCAGACTCCCTTAAATCAGAAAGTTGTGGTTTTTTATCATCTCTTTGCTCTACGGCACGAGATAATTGGGATAGTGCCAATACAGGAACGCCTAATTCTTTTGCAAGTGCTTTCAAACCCTGTGTTATTTCAGATATTTCCTGCACTCTTCCCTCAAATCTCCTTGAACCAGTTGTCATTAATTGAATATAATCGACTACAACCAAGTCTAAACCAAAAAGTCTTTTAATTCTTCTTGCTCTATTAGAAAGTGCGGAAATTGTTATTGCAGGTGTTTCGTCAATATATAAAGGTAGTTGATGGATACTTCTAGAAGTTTCAATTAATCTATTAAACTCTTCCTCAGAAACTTTTCCTCTTCTTATGTCATTAGATTTTATTCTTGATTGTTCCGATAAAATTCTGGTTGAAAGTTGCTCTGATGACATCTCTAAAGAAAAGAAAGCAACAGAAGATTTTTTCTCTTGTTCTAAAATTTTTTTAGCTGCATAATAAGCTATATTAGTTGCTAATGCAGTTTTACCCATTGATGGTCTCCCAGCAATTATTACTAAATCTGACTTATGAAGTCCCCCAAGTCTCTCATCCAAATCATTAAGTCCCGTTGGTATCCCAACAATACCCTGATCATTCTTCATTGCATTTGTAGCCATCTCAATAGTTTGATCAAGTGCTAAGCTAAACTTTAAAAAAGACTGATTAAAAGTTCCTCTCTCAGCTAAATCAAACAAAGACTTTTCCGTATCTTGAATTATCGTGTCTCCAGATTTTTCTGTAGTGTCATCCATAGACTCATCAGACAAATTTTGTGATATTTGTACTAGTTCACGTCTAACGAATTTTTCATGAATTATTTTTGCGTAATCTCTGGATTGTCTTACTGATGAAGAAAATCTAGTTAGTTTAACCAAATATTCGGTACCTCCAATTTCTGACAATGCATTGTCTTTTTCAAGAGAACTCTTAAGTGTTATAGGGTTAGCAATCATTCCTTTGTTATGTAGACTTTCAATTAAACCATAAATTCTCGAATGTAAGGGATCGTAAAACTCCTTATAATTTATGATATTTGATACTTCGTCTATGATATCATTATTAACCAAAATTGAACCTATAAGCGCTTGTTCTGCTTCTAGATTTGAAGGAAGTTTGTTTTCTTTATCATTTTTAAGATTATCTATTTTTAGTTTTTCCATTAATGCTGGTTATTCTACTTTAAAAGAAAAGTGATTAAATATAAAAGTTATTAACTTTTTTTACTTATTGTGGAGAAATAATTGTAAATTATTTTAACTCTTTTTTTTCAACTAAAACACGTAATTCAGTTACAAGGTCGGAATATAAATTAACTAATAATGAAAAATTTCCAACTTTTCTGATCTCTTGTTTGAGATCAATTTGTGAAGGATGTATAGTTTCCTTAAAATTCTCTAGAAAATATTTAGATATTTCCTTGGGTTTAATTGCAGCAAAAAGCTCACCATTTTCTTTTGTTTCTTTTTTGAAAATTAATTTTTTATTTTTAATTTTTTCTATTATTTTTTTTGCTTGTTTCTTTTGTTCTATGTTTTTTTTATTTATTTCGTCTTTTTTCCTTTTAACAAACTCTATATTAGCCTTGTCAGCTCTTAAAGCTTTTCCGACTTTTAAAAGGAAATTTCTTCCATAACCGTCTCTAACTTTAACAACTTCACCAATTTTTCCCAAATTTCTTATATCTTCTAGAAGTATTACTTGCATCTAAACCAACCCAAGAACTTTTGCTCTTTTAATAGCTAAAGACAGTTCTCTTTGTTTATTTTGAGATACAGAGGTAATTCTTGATGGTAAAATTTTACCTGTATCAGATATATATCTTTTCAGAAGTTTTATATTTTTATAATCAACTTTTGGAGCATCTTTAGCAGATAAAGGACAACTTTTTCTAAAACCCACATCTGGTTTTTGAAAAAGACTTAACTTATTGGAATAACCAGATCCTTTACCTTTTCTTTTCTTTTTATCTCTTCTCATAAAAATTATTTAGTTTGTCCAAAGTACTCTTTTTTTAGATCTAAGCTATCGTATTTTACTGTTAAAAATCTAATTATTTTATTTTCAACTGAAAGCTTTTTTTCAACTTCATTAACTACATTATAAGTTGACTCAATCTTAAAGTGGATAAATATCCCCTTTTTATTTTTTTTAATTTTTTTTGCAAGACTCAACAAGCCCCACTTTTCAGTTTTTAATATTTTTCCTGTTTTATTAATAATATCTGAGTATTTTGATATTAAACCCTCAATTTCTTTGTCGGTGAGGTCCTGTTTGCCGATAAATGTGTGTTCGTAAAAAGCCATTTTGTTATCAATTTTTAGTTTTAAAAACGGACTTATACTATTTAAAATTTGTTTATACAACAGTAATAATAGTGTTTAATCACTTTAAAATTAATAAAATGAAAGCAGTATTATTTCCAGGTCAAGGTTCTCAAATGGTAGGTATGGGAAGTGAGCTATATAAAAATTTTGATTTGGTGAAAAAGGTTTTCAAAGAGGCTGACGAAAAACTTGGATACAAAATCTCTGAAATAATTTTAAACGGTCCTGACAGTGAGTTAAAATTAACAATGAACACTCAACCTGCAATATTAACTATAAGTAATTCAATTTTTAGATTAATCACTGAGGAGTATAATATAAAAATTAAAAATGATGCAAAGTATTTTGCAGGTCATTCATTAGGTGAGTATAGTGCATTGGTATCTTCAAATTCTTTAAATTTTTCAGATGCAGTTTATTTACTTCACCAAAGAGGAAAAGCTATGCAAGAAGCAGTTCCAGAAGGAGAGGGATCAATGCTTGCAGTTATGGGATTGCAATTAGAAGAATTGAAAAGCTATATGGAGGAAATTAAAAATGAAAAGGGAGTTTGTGAAATAGCAAATGATAATTCTAATAGTCAAATTATTTTAAGTGGAAATACTAAATCAATTAATGAGATAAGTGAAATTTTAAAAAAAAATAAAAAAAAATCTATTTTTTTACCTGTTAGCACACCTTTCCACTGTTCTTTAATGCTACCTGCAGCGCAGAAAATGAAAAATAAAATAAATGAGGTTAATTTTAAAAATTCATCACTTGAAGTAATTAGTAATGTTACAGCACGGCCAATTAAAGATTCGCAAGAGATTAAAAAATTACTAGTAGAGCAAATTATTTCTAAAGTAAGATGGAGGGAAAGTGTTGAATATATGATAAAAAATGGGGTGAGTGAATTTATTGAGATTGGACCAGGAAAAGTGCTTTCTGGGCTTATAAAAAGAATTAGTGACAAAGTTTCGTCTAAAAGTATAAATACAATAGAAGATATTAAAAATCTTAAATGATAAGTTTTAAAAATAAAAAAATATTAATAACAGGTGCCACTGGAGGAATCGGAGGTGCATTAGTAAAAAGATTTGTTTCACTACAAGGAGATGTTTTAGCAACAGGTACAAAAAATGAAAAATTAGAGATACTTAAGAAAGATTATCCTAGTCTAAAAATTAAACAATTCGATATATCTAATCATTCTAAAATCGAGAAATTCATCGATGACGTTTCTTCTGAATTAGGGGGAATAGATATTTTAATTAACAATGCAGGGATAAATGCTGACAATCTTTCTTTAAGAATGAGGGATGAAGAATGGAAAAAAGTAATTGATCTAAACTTAACTTCTACATTTTTATTAACTAAAAATTCAATAAAAAAAAATGTTAAAAACTAAATTTGGTAGGATTGTAAATATAACATCAGTAGTTGGCCATAGTGGAAATTTAGGACAATCAAACTATTCAGCGTCTAAAGCAGGCATAATCGGAATGTCGAAAAGTTTAGCTATAGAGTACGCAAAAAAAAATATAACAATAAACTGTGTTTCCCCAGGTTTTATAGTATCGAATATGACTGAGAACATTGCAGAAAAAGTAAAAGTGTATTTAACCTCAAGAATTCCAATGGGCAAATTAGGTACAGGCGAAGACGTATCAAACTGTGTAGCCTTTTTATCTTCAGAAATGGCTTCTTATGTTACCGGCGAAACAATACATGTTAATGGCGGTATGTATATGGCTTGACAAAGAAAAAAAATAATTTAATAACAAATCTTAAGAAAAATCAAAAAAAAGGGATTAAATGTCAAAAGATGTAGCCGGAACAGTTAAAAAAATAGTAGTTGACCATCTAGGTGTTGATGAATCAAAAGTAACAGAAGAAGCTAGTTTTATAGACGATCTTGGAGCAGATAGCTTAGATACAGTAGAATTAGTAATGGCTTTTGAAGAAGAATTTGGATCCGAGATTTCCGACAATGAAGCTGAAAAAATTTTAACAGTTGGGGATGCTATCAAATTTATTGAGAGCAAATCTAAATAAATTTAAATTTTCTTCGCTTTTATGAACAACTTAAGCAGTAAACCTCTTATGCTTGTTTTATCATCTCCTTCGGGTGCGGGAAAAACTACTCTTTCAAAAAAAATACAACAATCAGACAGTTCTTTTAAAATTTCAGTTTCACACACAACAAGAAAAGCCAGACCAAACGAAGTTGATGGAGTTGATTACCACTTTGTTAGTAAAGACAAGTTTAATAAATTATTAGATGAAGGCGCATTCTATGAATACTCAAAAATTTTTGATAATTTTTATGGAACATCAAAGTCCTCAGTGAACACTATAATTAAAAATAATTGCAATGTTTTATTTGATATAGACTGGAAAGGTGCACAGCAATTAACAAATTACAAAGAGTTAAATTTACTAAAAATATTTATTTTACCACCAAGTAAAAAAGAGTTAAAAAAAAGACTAGTGGCAAGAAATCAGGATGGCGAAGAGTCAATAAAAAATAGACTTCTTGCTTATTCTCAAGATATCAAACACTCAAAAGAATACGATTATGTGATAGTTAATGACAATGTTGATAATTGTTTTAATGAAATTAAACAAATAATTAACCAAAAATTAAAAGTATAAAATTTATTACAGATTTTCGTAAAATTCAGTAATTCTAAAATAGTCATTACTTGATAGTTCTGACGGTCTACAATTTAGGTTTGTTTTTAATTTTTTCGCTACTTCTTTATAATTTTTAAAAAGCTTAGAAAAAGGCTTATTAATCATTTTTCTCCTGTTTGAAAAAAAAATGTTAGTTACTTTTTCTAAATTCTTAATATTAACATTATATTTTATCTGAGCTTTTGGTTTAAAAACGATTATTTTTGAATCTACATCAGGTTTTGGAAAAAAACAATTTCTTGAAATTTTAAAGCTTTCTAAAACATCTAAACGATAATTTGATAATATTGAAATTCTTCCATATTCTTTAGTGTTAGTTTCTGCCAATATTCTATCTGCCACTTCTTTCTGAAACATAAATATTACTTTTTTGTACAATGGTGGCCAAGTTTTTAAACTGATAAATTTTGCCAAAATTTTAGTAGATATGTTATATGGAAGATTACCAAAAACTAAAAAATTTTTAAATTTTATGCTTTCCAAATTAAATTCAAGAATATCTTGATTATATATTTTTAAATTATTTTCTTTTTTAAATTTATTCTTTAATAATTCAGAGAATCTTCGATCTTTTTCAATGAGCAAAACTTTTTTTGGTTTTTCTTTTAAAATTAATTCAGTTAAATTTCCCGAACCTGGGCCAATCTCTATAATAATCTGGTTTTCTATATTGTCTAATTTTATAATCTTTTTTATTATATTTTTATCAATTAAAAAATTTTGGCCTAAAGACTTCTTAAGTTTTAACATTCGATCTTTTAAAAAATTTTATAGCCTCTATTAAACTTTTAGGATTAGCTATATTTCTTCTTATTATATTACGGCCTGTTCCGTGGTCAGGTGATACTCTTAAAAATGGCAAACCTAAAGTTACATTTATTGCATTAAATTTAAAAATAGATTTATAAGGAGACAAAACTTGATCATGATACATACCAACAATTACATTAAATCTGTCTTTTTTATAATTTAAGAACGCTGTATCAGGGGATAAAGGACCATCAATATGCAATTTCCTTTTTTTTAAATAATTAATAGCAGGAACAATAATTTTTTTCTCTTCAGAGTCTTTTCTCAATTCATCGTTATGAGGATTTAAACCTAATATCCCTATTTTTGGTTTACGACAAAGTTTTTTAAATAAAAAATTATTAATTGTAATTACATTACTAATAATTCTTTTTTTTGTTATTTTAGAATGTACTTTTCTTATTTTAATGTGAGTAGTTATTGGAGATACAGACAAGGTTTTATTGTAAATGAGCATAACCTCTTTTTTAAAGGTACCTAATTTATTTGATAAAAATTCAGTAATTCCAATATTTTTATTTCTAAATATATCTTTTTTGTTAATTGGACAATTAATCAAACCTGAAATTTCTTTTTTTTTCGCGAGTGCTACAGCTAGATCAAAAGACTTAAGCACGTACTTGGATTTTTCTGCTTTTGGTATTTTAAAAGGTTTAACAAATTTCAAAGGGATATCATAAATTAATAAATTTTTTTTAAAATTCTTTTTTTCAATATCGTTAATCTTTTTTGTTTTAATTGAAAAACCCAAAGATTTGAGTTGTTGGTTAATTAATTTAAAGTTTCCAATAATAAAAATATTTATATTTGCAAATTGCGATTTTTTTTTCCAGGCCTTTGCTATAATTTCAGAATTAATACTTTCTGGATCTCCAGCTATAATTCCAATTAAATTTTTCATAGGAAATTAATTTGTATTACTTTCTCTAAATTTGAGTAGTGAGAATTTGAAAACATTTGTAATTTTTTTTCTTTTTCGACTCTTACAATCGTATCTTTTATTTCTTGTATATTTTTCTCATAAACTTTTTCTCCCATTTTTTTAATAATGACTATTGTTGTATCAAAAATTATAGGTTTACTTATTTCGTCAGTATTTAAATTTTTAATATTTTCGTAAATTTTGTTTGATAATTTTTTTTCGTCAACCCATCCAATATTCCCTCCATACCCGGCAGATTGTGAAACGCTAAATTTTTTAGCTGTATTTTCAAAACCATCTTTATTGATGCTATCCATAATAAAATCTAAATTATATTTTCCTTCTTTTTGTATCTCAATTTCAGATAGTAAAAATTTTCTATTAGAATCCAATTTTTCTAATCTGGAATTTATTTTTTTTTCTATATCGCTCATATTTAATGATATTTTATTTTTGTATAGTTCAAAAATTAAAGTATTCCATTTAAGGTCAATCTTATATTTATCTTCAAGATTTTTTATATTCAAATTGTTATTTCTCATTAAAATCGCTAGGCCGTTTTTATCTACTCCCAAGTTTCTAGAAGTTCTTTCAATCATATTTTCAAGATCTTTGGCATTATAGTTGTTAATTTCATATTTAGTTATTTCAATTTCTTTAATCTTTCTTTTTATTAAAGACTGCACGGCCATTTGTTTAATCTGTTCTTTATTTGAATCATTTATTTTATTTTTAGTTACAAAAGAAATTAATTTCATTTCTTTTAATAAATCTAGCGATGTTATCGGAGAATTTCCTACAGAAATAATAATAGAATTATTTATACTAGATTGTAGATTTGTACTAAAAAAAACAAAAATAAACAAAAAAATAAATTTTATTAAATTATTTTTATTCATTTATTTTACTTTTGGAGAAAATACATTTCCTAAAGGTACTAATGAAATTTTAAACATTAAAGTATCTGCGTGTTGAATATCTCTATCTTCATAAAATTTTCTTCTAAAAACAACACCTGCTCTCAGACAATCATTAAAATAATCATATGCCATACTATAAAATTCTGTTGATTCTGTTTCGAGATTTCTTCTAAAATCAAATTTTAATTCATTAGCATCGTCAAAAGCAATTTTTACATCTGACTTGATATAGTTTGTGCTTCCAATATGATTATTTTCCTCTAAATAATTTAAATTAAAACTTGTATCTCCAAGCACCAGGTTCAATCCAAGATCATTATAATTTACATCATTTAAATTATGATCAACTGAAAACTCATTAGTTAATTTTAAATTTTCACTTAATTTAAAATATCCTTCGCCTACTATGTCAGATGTTTTTTGATGCAATGAACTTCTAAGCGGAATATCCATATTTTTTTCAACATTATAAACCTGACCAATGGCAAGAGAATAATTTTTACCCCCAGGAATGTTATCAATAATATCGTTGTTTGAAATTTCAACTCCAAGCGCTAAACTTGTACCTTTTTCAATTACGTCTACTTGAGAATTTTTATTTAGAGTAAAAAGGTTAGAGTAAGATAGTTTCAATTCATCATTTTGAATATTTCTCATATGTCCAGGCGCAAATCTTATGGACATTTTAGGTGTTAGGAAACTTAATTTACCCTTCTCATTATTTTGTTTTGTTAATGGCAAGCTAGCGTTGTAAGAAATTGCACCAGCAATTTCTGAATTTAACCCACTTCTTTTATATTGATTTGCATCAGCCTCATAGTTAACAGTTTTTATAAGCCCCTCAAATTCGCTTTGTATTCCTTTAAAGTTGGTAAAAGGTCTAGAGTTCCAGTTAACATCATTAACCCACATCTTTGTTGTTTGGTTAACATCAACATTTTTTATATAAGCGCTACTAAAAAAATCTACCAATCCTAATTTTTCATTAGCTATTATATTTCGTTCAAATGATATATTTGGCAATATATATTCATATCTTGACCTGTCAGTCTTCTTCAAATCTTCATACATTGTAGCAGATAAACCAAGATATTTTTGGTCATCTTGAAATTCATAATTAAAATTATTTGTTAAAATATTTTGATTGTGATCCGCTAATTCAGTCGTTATTTCATGAACCTCTAAATATGTAGGATTAGAAACTCTTTGAATGTTTATTTCTAAATCATTAAAATATTCATCATCTTCAGCAAAATTTACGTTAAGTTTAGAAAAAAAGTGACTTCTAGATCCAGGAAGTTTTACATCATTATTTTTTTTGTAACCTTTGGTAAAGCTAGAATCAACAATTAAGGATGCGTTCTCATAAGCTTGTCTGTACTCATTCATTATTAAAATATTTTCTTTAGCATATAATTTAGGGGTTATAGTCATATCTTTATCTTTTGATAGCGCCCAAAAATAAGGGACAGTAGAACCAAAACCTACCATTGAATTATCAGAAAAGCTTGGAACTAGAAATCCGGACTGCCTCTTAACAGTTGGATCAGGATGAAAAAATTTTGGGAAATAAAAAACAGGAAAATCATAAATTTTCATAACGGCATCTTTGTAATATACTGTTTTTTTTTGCCTTATTATGTTCAATGCTTTTTGCTCTTATGGCCCATGGCGGGCATTTTTTTCCTTCTCTATTTTTACAGGATGTGAAGACACCTTTCTCAAAAATTGTATTTTCTTCACTTATTGTTGCACTATTGGCAAAAAATCTTGGCTCATTTCTTTTATCAGTTTTGAATTGTTCATCATTTAAAAATGATTTGATATCACTTCCAACTATTTTCTTTTTTACTTCATCTATGTAGATTTCAGAAAACTGATATTCATTACTTCTATTATCTGTGATCTCAATTTCTCCTTTTGAAAAAAACATCTTTTTTTTAGTTAAATAATTAAACATATTAACGTCAATTTTATTTTTGCTAGTATCTGTTATAGTAGTTTGATTTTGTGAATATATAATTTTTTTATTATCATCATAAAAAATATCTTCACCTTCAATTATATACTTTTCAGATGTAATTACTTTTGTTGGCCCAATAGTTTCAACAATACCTTTTATCTTATCATATTTCGCCTTTTCAGAATAAATGGTATTTTCCATTTTATCGTATATCTCAACATTACCTTCTGCATAGACAATTTTATTTTCCTTACTCAATTCAACATTTGCTGCATTTATATAAAGCTCTTTTGCAGATAGGTTTTTGGTACTAAATATTAAAACTAATATCAAAAAATATTTATTAAAGTTATTTTTCATTTATTTGCATCACTCCAGCTAAACAAAATATAGACAATATAATTATAGGAGACCATACGGAAACGAGTAAAGGTATTCTCTCGGTTGTTCCAAGCGCTGTAGAGAAATTTTTAAAATAAAATACGACCACAACAATTGATATTGCTAATAATAAATAATATGTGTTTTGTTTCTTATCGTTAGATCCAAGTGTAAAAATTCCAGCAAGACACACCATTAAAATTAAAAAAAAGGGCAATGATAAATAAAAATGTTTCTTTTCTTTAAGTAACATAGGGTTGTAACCCTTATTTATTAACTTATCCATATTAGTTAATAGATTGTAAAAAGACAGAGTATCTAAATTTGAGTAAATAGAATTTAGCTTATCTTTATTAAAAGTAGAGACAAACTCCAATCTTTGAAAAGCTTCTTTTTGATTTTTGTCAGAAAAATTTATTTTAAAACCATCTTTTATTATCCAAGGATTATCTGATATATCAGCCTCAGCTCCCTCAATTCTTTCAAACAAAACATTTTCTTCATCAAATTTGTAAATTGATACGTTAGTCAAAATATCTCCGTCAATTCTTTGCGATTTGATGATATTTATTTTTTCCCCATTCTTTTCTCTTATCCAAATACCATTAGAATTTATTGAAGCTAAATGAGATTTGTCTAAATCATATTTTCCCTTTACGTCTTCGTAATATTTTACAACTATTGAAGTAATAGGATTTATTGCAAACAATGTTACAATTGCAATAAAAATAGCTGAAAAAGAAAATAAAATTAAGAAATTTGTATTCGATACTCCAAATGTTTTTAAAGATAAAAGGTCTCTATTATTTTTTAATTTAATAAATACCCACATAGATGAGAGAAATACAATAAATGGTAACATATTTATCACTATACTTGGAATAATCATCAAAGATAAAGTTATAGGTAAAACTATTCCTATATCGTAATTTTTAAAATAGTTGATTTCTTCAAATAAATTTAAAATTAATCCAAGACAACAAAAAATTAAAACAACATTTAAAAAAGTTTTAAAAAATTGTGAAACTAGATATTTATTTATAACAAAGCTATTCATTTTTATTTTTTTAGATTTTCATAGTAAACTTGTTTTATTAAAGTAAAGTATAACAAAGGAATAGATGCAATTGGAATTATATAATATATGTAACTATAAGTGTATGATTTTCCTGAGTATCTGACTAGAATTTCTGCCATAATTAATATGATAAAAGCTAAAGAAAAATAAAAGTATTTAAATAGGTTTTTTCTTTTACTTTCATTTCTCTGAATCAAAAGAAAAGAGCATAACAGTGCAATACAAGGTATATAAAGTGGCATACCAAATCTTCTATTTATTTCAGACAAAGCGTCAATTTTTGATTTTGTTTTTGGACAATTTAGTAATTTTGCTTCTAGATCTTTATTAAATAAACAATCTACCAATATCAAAGAGGATGTCTCTTGAATCTTGGGTTGGACTATCGCTTTAGTTTTAATTCCTTCTAGTAATAATCTAGTTTTAGTAAAATTAATTGATTGAATTTCTTTATTTTTATTTTCTGTTTGAATAGTTCCATTTTGAAGTGATAAATATGTTCCGTTATTTTTTTCAACAGTTCCTTGCTTTGCAAATATTGTCATATTGCTTGCATCTTTTGAATTTTCTAGACCTCTTAATATTTGATTATCATCCCTTATAAAAATATTTTTCATTAAATCGTTTTCATCTTTTTCTTCCACATAAATTGTCAATCCTTCGACAGTATCATTAAATTGATTTGTTTTGATGATGCTAGATATAAAATCTAAATTTGAACTTCTAATTAGCGCTCTAGAATAATTTAAAACTTGAGGATTAATTACTGCTGCAAACACTAGTTGCAATACAGTTACTAACAAAGAAACTTTTAGAAAGAAATTTACTACCTTCATTTTGTTTAATCCGGTAGTCCATAAAATCATCAGTTCGTTTTCATCTTCAAATTTTAAAATAGTTAGAAATAAAGAAACCAAAAAAGACAAAGGAATAAACTTAGTCAAAATTTTAGGAATATTTAAAAATGAATAATAGAGATAAACTGACACAGCATGACCATCATCAACTATAAGATCTAAATAATTGACCGCCTGAACTGTCCAGACAATTATACTAAAAGTGAATAAAACTATTAAAAAATACTTGGTTAATTCAAAGAAAAAGTGCCTATAAATTTTATTGCTAAACATTGTTATTATTATTGTATATAATTAAAGCAACTTAATAAAAATTTCAATCTTAGGTTGACCAAATGATAAATTTTATGAAAAAATTTGATGATAAAAGGGAGAATTTAGGTTTTTTTATACCCGAGGGTAAGTTTTATTAAATCTTTAACTTAAAAATTATGTCTGTAAAATTAAATTATTCAAAAAAAACAAGCAGCAAATTATCATCCAACCTTGTCCTATTTTGTGATGAAAAATATAGTATTAGTGGATTAAAAAAATATCTTTCTAGCACCGAGTTTTCTTACATAAGTGACCTGCTCAAAACAAGTGATTTAAAAAAGGATTTATTTGTTTTTGAGTTAAATTCAAAAAAAAAGATAGTATTAGTATCAATTAAAAATAATATCAAAACCTCAGACTTTGAAAATCTAGGAGGAGAATTTTATAAAAGAATTAATCACGGAAAGAATTGTGAATACTTTATAATGTCTGACAGTGTATCTGGAAAACATAATAATTTTTTAGGTCATTTTCTTCATGGATTAAAATTAAAATCTTATGAATTCAAAAAATATAAAACAAAAAAAGACACAAGAGTAATCTCAATAAATGTAGTAGGAAATAAAAACAAACCTTCAGTTCAAAATCAATTAAAATTTAAAGCTTTAGAGGAAGGAACTTTTTATGCTAGGGATTTAGTTTCTGAGCCCGGGAATATTCTGCATCCTGATGAATATGCTAAAAGATTAAACTCTCTTAGAAAAGATGGATTAAAAGTAAACATATACGATGAAAAAAAATTAAGAAAACTTGGTATGTATGCTTTACTTGGTGTAGGACAGGGAAGTATCAGAGGATCATATCTTGTAACAATGGAGTGGAATGGAGCAAAAAATAATTCTAAACCATTAGCATTTGTTGGAAAAGGTGTATGTTTTGATACCGGAGGTTACTCTTTAAAGCCAGCAAGATTTATGGAAGACATGACTTATGATATGGCAGGATCAGCTACAGTTGTAGGTTTAATGAAAAGCTTTGCATTGAGGAAAGCTAAAATTAATGCTGTAGGCGTTGTAGGACTCGTTGAAAATATGGTTAGTGGAAATGCTCAAAGGCCTGGAGATATTGTAAAATCTTATAGTGGTAAAACTATAGAAATCTTAAATACAGATGCAGAAGGACGATTAGTTTTAGCTGACGCACTAACATTTACTGAAAAAAAATTTAAACCAAAGTTTATTGTTGATTTAGCCACTCTAACTGGTGCAATCATAGTTTGCTTAGGTTCGGAATACGCTGGACTATTTTCGAATGACGATAAATTATCTAAAGAAATATTTAACGCAGGTGAAAAAGTTGAGGAAAAGGTGTGGAGAATGCCACTTCATAAAAATTATGATAAACTTATGAATTCTAAGAACGCAGATGTACAAAATATAAACTATGTTGGTGGAGCGGGGTCAACAACAGCAGCTCAATTTTTACAGAGATTTATTTTAAACAAGACGCCATGGGCACATTTAGATATTGCTGGTATGGCTTTTTCAAAATACGGTGGAGCTTTAAACTCAGGTGGTGCAACAGGATTTGGAGTAAGGTTGTTGAACGAACTTGTTGAAGAAAACTATGAGTAGCACAGAACAAACTCTTTCCATCATAAAACCTGATGCTGTAGAGAGAAATCTTGTAGAAAAAATAAAAGCAAAGTTTTTAGCAAACAAATTAAATATAAAAAACCAAAAAAAAATACAAATTTCAAAAGAGGAAGCGGCCGAATTTTACAAAATTCATCAAACAAAGCCTTTTTTCGATAGATTGTGCAATTATTTGTCATCAGGTCCTATTGTTGTAATGATTTTAGAGGGCGAAAACGCTATTAATCTTAACAGAAAGCTAATGGGAGCCACAGATCCTCAAAAAGCAGAAGATGGTACTATTAGAAAGGAATTTGGGATTTCAATTGATAAAAATTCAGTTCATGGATCAGATTCAGAGGATAACGCAAAGAAAGAGATACAGTTTTTTTTTAATTAGATCTATATACTTTTCTTATAGCCTCTGAATAAGCTTTATATTCCAAAGTTTGAACATTATTTTTAAGCGATTCAAGGTTAAAATTCCTTTTAATACTTATTTTTTTTTTAATTATAACTTTTCCATTATCAAGTTTTTCATCAACGAAATGAACTGTACAACCTGTAAATTTTTCTTTTGCTTTTAAAACTCTATTAAAAGTATCTAAACCTTTAAATTTCGGTAAAAGGGAAGGGTGAATATTTAAAATTTTACCTTTGAATTTTCTTATAAAATTTTTTGATAAAATTCTCATAAAACCTGCTAAACAAATAATTTCAATTTTTTTTAAGTGAATTATTTGAAGAGCAAAATGTTCAAATTTATTTTTATTATTTGTAATGATTTGATATGGAATAGAATATTTTCTTGCATAATTTATACCTTTTGCATTTGGCTTATTTGATATAACAAGTCCAATATTTATCGGAAAATTATAATCTCTAGCGCTTTTAATTATTGATCTTAAATTTGTGCCTGATCCGGATATAAAAACACAAGCCTTTTTTTTTACCATTTTATTTTATTTATAAAATTAATTTTTTTTGAAGACTTATTTACGTAACCAATTTCATAAGGTTCAAATTTTTTATTAAAAAATTTCTTTATTTTCTTCGCTTTTTTTTTATTTGTTATTAAACAAAAGCCTATACCACAATTAAAGGTTCTTAACATTTCAATGTCACTTATGTTTCGACTTTTTAACAATTTAAAAATCTTTAAAACTTTTATTTTAGATAAATCTATATTTGCTGTAAAACCTTTTGGTATTGATCTGGGTATATTTTCCGTAAGACCTCCGCCTGTAATATTAGCAGAAGAATGAATTAAATCATTTTTAACGAGTTTAAGGATTTCCTTTACATAAATTTTTGTTGGTAAAAGCAATTCTTTTTTTAAAAAATTGTTCAATTTTTTTTTTTTAAAAACTTTTCTTACTAATGAAAAACCATTTGAATGTAAACCACTAGAAGGTATTGCTAATATTATATCGTTTTTTTTAACTTTTTTTTTAATTAATAATTTTTTTTTTGAAACTATACCAACTGAAAATCCCGCTAAATCAAATTTATTACTTGTATAAGTACCAGGCATTTCAGCGGTTTCTCCACCCACAAGTTCACAACCAGATATTTTACAACCCTTAACTATACTTTTAATTACTATTTTCATTTGATTTAGTTTTAGTTTTCCTGTCGCAATATAATCTAAAAAAAATAATGGCTTTGCACCTTGCACAATCAAGTCATTAACACACATTGCTACCAGATCGATTCCGATTGTATCAAATTTTTTAAATTGATTTGCAACTTCAATTTTTGTTCCTACGCCGTCGGTACTGCTCACTATTAAAGGGTCTTTTATTTTTTGTGAACTTAAGTCATAAACTGAAGCAAAGTTTCCAATATTATTTTTACTAGAATTTTTTTTAAAGGCTCTTTGAGATATATTTTTTATATATCTTGTCAATTTATCGGCTGTTTCAATGTTTACACCGCTTTTTTTATAACTATTTTTTGTTTTTTTCATGAATAAAATGATAATTAGATAGTTTATGAAAAAAATTATTATTTTTTCTTTAATA
>MDSW01107039.1_pt1 | contig 26007 bp, 27 predicted proteins | sample 811171 | NCBI WGS metagenome assembly MDSW01 (sample SAMN05326641, study PRJNA326480) | marine metagenome | isolation source: seawater | place: Atlantic Ocean: North West | collected 2012 | reverse complement strand
GTTTGTATTTATTAATAAAATTTTCAAAAATATTATCAAAAAAACCATTCCCATTATAAATTAAGTATAGTATTTCATAAGCAACTACCCTAGTCATATTTTCTTGTTTATTGTTCATTATAATCTAACTTAATTTATTAATTTGTAATTTTATATGTCTTATTTTAGCTTTACATTAACTAAATCTATTTTTAGTGAATCTTTTAGATCTAAAAACTTAAAACTGTTAAGAATATTAGAAAATGTTAAAACTAAACAAAAATATTATTCAAAATACTCAAAAATTATTAAAAAATATAAAACCAATTCTGTATTAGAAAAATCAATTTTTATCCAGAGGGAAAAAATAGTTCAGTCTATTTTTAATGGTAAAAATACTATTTTCTTTTTACCGCCTAAATATGGGCTAGGAGATGTAGTTGAATATGGGATTGCAGTTAAAATCATACAGAACTACTATCCTAGGCAAAAAATAGCACTAGCCTTTGTATATCAATATAAAAAAATGTTAGAAAATCTACTTCAATTAAAAAATTTATACGAATATTATGTAAGTCAAGAAGAACTTGATCAATATGAATCTCATTTTCATTTCACATACGGAATAGAAGAGCTAAAATTTCAAAAATACAAAAGAGAAAACATAAAAAAGTTAATCTTAAAAAAATTTCAAATCAAGTTAAAAAATTTAAAAGCGCCTAACAAAAGAGAAAAAAAAATTGAAAAAATTTCTATTTATCCCTTTTCAGCTTCTCCATTAAGAACCTTGCCGTTGCAAACAATAATTTATTTAATTGATGCATTTTCAAATAAAATTAATATTGAAATTATTATGGATAATTATTCACCTTTTCTTAAACATTTTTCTGCACTAGATCATAACAAAAATATTAATTTGCTTTTTCCAGATGATAATTATGAGCTACTAAATATAGTTAAAAAAACTGATTTTGGTATATTTATAGATTCTGGCCCATTACACCTAGCAAAATTATTAAATATTGATGGAGTGTTAATTGAAGGCTCTGTTCCATCTTCAATATTGCTTGATAATTTTTCAAGTATAAAAACTTTTAAGAACATTTATAAATCTAAATACTGCAAAGGGCCATGCGGTCTAACAAATATAATAAACTATAATAATGCTTACGGTTGTTATGAAAGTTTAAAAATAAATTTTAAACAAATTCAAAAACATAAAAATTTAAAATCCTTACAAAGAGGCGATATTAAAAGTAAATATGATTTTTACATAGAAAGACCTGTTAGTTGTATGAAATATCTAAATAATGAGTTATTGGTTAAATTTGTAAATGAAACACTGAATCAAATTAAATAAAAACAAATATAATTAAAGATAACCAAATTTATACATCAGATTTTTAAATTCATTTTCAATTATCTTAATTTGATCTTTAGTTAAAATTGATTTCCATTGTTGAGCTTTACCTTTCCTAAAAAATGAACCATAAGTCGCTTCATTAAACCCATCATTTTTTTCCATTTTTTGCATTGATTCAAAACTTGTTGATTCAATTATATTTTTTATTTTTATTTCTTTATTATTAATTTTAATATTAAAATTCTCATGAAAAAAATTTATAATTTTAACTAATGAGGCATGGATATCACCAATCATATCTTCATACTTGATTGTTAAAATAGGAATATTTAATGACATCCAAGATAAATAAAAATTCTCCCAATTTAAGTGCATCATTGGAAAAGTATCATCATTGCCTTTGATTACAGCTTTGTTGTTAACTAATATTTTTGTAGTTTTTTCTATACTGTAATTTAAATGCTTAGCAAAAGATACGGCGACGTCTCTTGGATCTCTAATTATTAAAATTACTCCGTGTGTAATATCTTTATTTGCATAGTGATATTTGTTGCCAATTGTAACATTTGCGTAATGAGTTTTAAAAAAACCAAAATTGCCATTTTGAATTTTTATTAATTTTTGAGCTTCATACCAATATTTAGATATATTTATAATTTGATTAAGATTATTGTAATCTTCAAGGTTTATTTCTTTTATAAACTCGTAGTTCTTTTTTTTATCAAAATAAGGAATATATTTAAGATGTGAAAAATTGAATTTTCCTTCATCTGTAAAAAAAAGGGATGCTATTATACTTCTTATCCAAGTATTTCCACTTTTAGGATAGGATGCAATCCAAAAAATTTTTTTCATTAATTGATTTTATTTATTTATTTATATTTTGATTAAAATTATTTAATTATAATATTTTTGATGACATATGAAAGTATAAAGCGTAAATTATATAATGATTAGAGGGCAGTTAGAGACTATCGTTGGGGCAATGTTTGCAGGAAAAACTAGTGAGCTTTTAAAAAGAATTTTGTGGGCAGAACATCAAAAAAATAAAATTCTTGTTTTAAAGCCAAAAATTGACGATAGATATACAACTAAAGAGATAATAACACATAATAATTTAAGTCATTCATGTAGCGCAATGACTAGTTGGAATGAAATTAATAACGAATTTAATATTAACAAAAAAAATTTTGATATTTTGTTTTTGGATGAGGTTCAATTTATGCACCCTGAAGAAACTATTTCAAATGTAGAAAAAATTTTAAATAAAGGTATCGATGTTGTTTGTGCAGGCTTAGATCAAGACTCTAGAGGCAAGCCATGGGAAACTTCCTCATTTTTATTAGGGCTCTCAGATAAAATAACTAAAATATATGGATTTTGTAATGTTTGTGGACTTGAAGCTACCAAGACTTATAGGAAAATACAAGGCGGTGAAAGAACTGTAGTAGGAGCAGCTGAAATTTATGAACCGCGTTGCCTGAAACATTGGTCTCCTAGGTAAAGATTATAAAGAATTATATATTTTTTCTATTATTAACAAGTTCGTCTACTACACTGGGATCGGCCAAGGTTGAGGTATCTCCAAGTTCAGAATGCTCATTGGCTGCAATTTTTCTTAAAATTCGCCTCATTATTTTTCCTGATCTAGTTTTAGGTAAACCATTTGTAAAATGAATAAGGTCTGGTGTTGCAATTGGGCCAATTATTTTTCTTACTGTATTAATAAGCTCTAATTCTAAATCTTTACTTGGCTTAGATTCTGTTGTTAGAGAAATATAACAATATAATCCATTACCTTTAATTTCGTGAGGAAAACCTACTACAGCGGCTTCTGATACTTGAGGGTGTGAAACAAATGCACTTTCAATTTCCGCTGTACCTAAGTTATGACCTGAAACAATGATGACATCATCTACTCTACCAGTTATCCAATAATACCCATCCTCATCTCTTTTGCATCCATCCCCAGTAAAGTATTTGCTATCAAATTGTGAAAAATAAGTTTTGATAAATCTATTATGATCTCCATAAACAGTTCTCATTTGACCTGGCCATGAATCTGCAATACACAACATTCCTTCACAAGCATCATTCATGATTTTTCCTTCTTTACTAATAATCTCTGGTTTGATGCCAAAAAAAGGCTTAGAAGCAGACCCGGGTTTTAGTTCAATAGCTCCTGTTTGCGGTGATATTAGAATACCTCCTGTTTCTGTTTGCCACCAAGTATCTACTATTGGACAATTTCCATTACCAGGAACATTGTAATACCATTTCCATGCTTCTGGATTAATCGGCTCACCTACTGTGCCAAGTAATTTTAAACTTTTTCTTGAAGTATTTTTTACAGGTTTATCACCCTCTCTCATCAAAGCTCTAATTGCCGTTGGCGCTGTATAAAATATATTTACTTTATGTTTATCAACAACTTGCCAAAATCTTGAAAAATCAGGAAAGTTAGGAACTCCCTCAAACATCAATGTTGTAGCTCCATTAGCTAATGGTCCATAAATTATGTATGAATGACCTGTTATCCAACCAATATCGGCTGTACACCAGTAAATATCTCCTTCATTATAATTAAATATATATTCATGAGTCATTGAAGCATAAACTAGATAACCACCACTTGTATGCAATACCCCTTTCGGTTTTCCAGTTGAACCAGAAGTATATAAAATAAAAAGAGGATCTTCAGCATTCATTTCAACAGGTTCATAAAAATCATTAGCCGATTGAACTATATCATCATAATATACATCTCTTTTGTCTTTCATTTTAACTTGGGCATTAGTTCTTTTAACAACAATACATTTTTTAATAGAAATATTATCAATTGCATCGTCCGTAATTTTTTTTAAAGGAATTGTTTTTCCACCCCTTATACCTTCATCAGCAGTAATTATAAATTCAGATTCACAATCAATAATTCTATTTTTAATGGACTCAGAAGAAAATCCACCAAAAATTATAGAATGGATAGCGCCTATTCTTGAACAGGCAAGCATAAAATATGCTAATTCAGGTATCATTGTTAGATAAATGGTAACCCTATCGCCTTTTTTAACACCAGCATTTTTTAAAGCATGAGAAGCTTTAGAAACTTCTTTTAATAAATCATTATAAGTAATTTTTTTTGAAATTTTAGGATCATCTGATTCCCATATTATTGCAATTTTATTTGGAAATTTTTTTGCATGCCTGTCGATGCAATTGTACGATACATTTAATGTTCCATCATAATACCAATTGATATCAACTTCTTCTTTACTGTATTTTACTTTTTTAACTTTAGTATAATTTTTTATCCAATCTATTCTTTTACCTTCTTGTCCCCAAAAGTCTTCATTGTTTTTAATAGAGTGTTCATATTTATTTAAATATTCTTCTTTATTTATTTTTGCTAATTTTTCCCACTGTTTTTTAATTAAATACATATAATCTAATAAATAATATATTTATCTAACAATCAAACAAAAAATTACAAATATCCATAAATTTTCATTGTTTGTTCAAATTCTTTTTCAATTCTCTTAATTTGTTTTTTACTTAAAATCTTTTTCCATGTATCTTTTTTACCAGATCTAAAAAATTTATTATTTAATCCTTCATTAAAACCGGTTGTATTTTCTATTTTTTTTAATTTATTAAAGTTAGTTTTCTCAAGGACTAAGTCAATAATATTATTTTTGTTTTGGATTTTAAAAGAAAAATTTTTTTCAAAAAAAACAATAATATTATCTATCATTTTTTCATAATTTTCCAACATGTCTTCATATTTTATAAAAAAACTTGGCACATTTAAATTTTTCCACGATAGTATATTTTGATCCCAACTAGATTGGTGCATTGGTATATTATTTAACCCAAAAGAAATTGCCTTATTATTAATCATAACATCAATGGTTTTATCAATATTTTTGTTTTTATGATGAGCATATGAAACTGCTATTTCTCTTGGGTCCCTTATTAAATAAATACATCCTAAACTTACTTCTTCCGATGTATAAGGAAAATTATCGATTTTAAGGTTTGAGCTATGTGTTTTAAAAAAACCAAACTTTCCTCCTTTAATAACAACATTTTTTTGAGCCAAAGCTCTATATTTTGCAATTGTCTGCATCATAGTTATATTATTAAAATCATTTAGATTAATTTTTTTTATAAATTCATAATTTATCCCTGATTCAAAGTAAGGTATCAAGTTTAGATTTTCTAACTCTGCTCCAGCAACTGAATTGAAAAAAATATTTTTTATAATTAGACGCATCCATGTATTTCCACTTTTAGGATATGAAGCAATCCAAAAAATTTTTTTCATTTTTCAGAATATTTAATAATTATATCCCATTCAGTTTTTTTAATTGGCATGACCGAAAGTCTACTCTGCTTTATGAGGGGCATATTATTTAATTTTTTATTATTTTTTATATACTCTAAACTAACACTGTTTTTTAAATTTTTGTAATATTCAACATCTACTGCAACAAACTTTTTTAGTTTATCTGTCGGATCTTGATAAGATTCTTTTGTAACCTTAACTATGCCTACAATTTTTTTTTCATAAACTGAATGATAAAAAAAACAAAGATCACCAATTTTCATTTTGTTTAAATTATTTCTAGCTTGATAATTTCTTACACCATCCCACATTGTTATTTTTTCTTTGGTTTGGTCTTCCCATGACCAGTTTGATGGCTCTGTTTTCAATAACCAATAATTCATTATTTTAATTCCAGTCTTGGATTGGCATTGAAAAATATATTGGGCTTTGAGTTAAATATTTTTTTACTGCATGCCCAAGCGATCATTGCAGCGTTGTCGCCTGTCATATTTTTCAATGGTGTCAACAAATCAATATTTTTTTTGTCCAAACTTTTTGCTAAATTCTTTTTTATGAACTGATTTGCGGCAACCCCACCAACAATTGAGATTTGTAAAATTTTAATTTTTCTTTGCTGCAAAATTTCTAAACAATATAAAATCTTATGTTCTATAATATCAAACATTTTTTTTTGAAAACAAGCACTTAAGTCTTTTACAAATATATCATCTACTGGATAGTTCATTTTTACTAGTTGGTTTACATAATTTTTTATTCCTGAAAAAGAAAAGTTTAAAGTTTTTTCTTTCAACAGGGGGTGTGGTATTTTGAATCTATCATCCCTTCCTAGCAAAGCCTCCTTTTCTATTTTTGGACCTCCGGGAAAACGTAGCCCTATTAGTTTTCCAACTTTATCAAATGCTTCTCCCATTGCATCATCTAACGTTTCTCCCAACATCTCATACATTCCTAACTTTTGCATCAGATATATTTGAGTATGACCACCAGTTAACAATATTACAAGATGAGGATAAGTAATATTGTTATTAAAAGATGTTGATAATACATGGCCCTCTAAATGATTAATAGGATAAAAGGGTTTATTTCCTTTAATGGACAAGCTTTTGCAAAAAATTGAACCAACTAATAAACTACCAATTAATCCAGGCCCACAAGTAGCACAAAAATAATCAATATCTCCAAACTTAAGCTTTGCCTCAAAAAGTGCTTTTTTTGAAATTTTTTGAAGAATACTTAAATGCGACCTAGAGGCTAACTCAGGAACAATCCCACCAAACTTAACATGTTCTTTCTGAGAGTGAGTTATATGACTTAAAATTTTTTTATTATCTTCCATAATACACACTGATGTGTCATCACAAGATGTCTCTACGGCAAAAATAAACATTGGTTTTTTCATTAAAAAAGATTTTATGCTGTTAAACCACTTAGTTATAATGATAAAATAGTACTTAATGAATAGATTTGTTAAAAAACTATATTTTTTTACCAAATTGACAACTAGCTTTATGTTGTTAATATTTGTTGTTTTTCTTAGTTACCTGCTTTTAGTTTCATATAATAATTCCGTTGATGATAAAAAAAATATTAGTCAAAATATAGATCCATTAAAATCACAAATTCAACAGAATCAAAATGCTTTTAAAAAAGATACAGAAGTCCTATCTAAGAAAATTAGTTTATTAAATAACAAAACTGAAAATATCGAAAAAGAAATCAATAAAATTACTATAAGCCTCAAATCTATAACTGAATTAAATAATCAAATTCATTCTCTAAAAAAACAAATTTATGAAATGAACACTGCAAATCTTAGTAAAGAAAAACATAACGACAATCTATTAAATGTTGATATTAATGAAAAAGAAAAATTGAAAGAAATAATTATTTTTAAATTTAAAAACAACATAAATTATATTGAAGATATTAAATTACTTGAAAAATTATATGGTAAAGAAAACAAACATATTTTTGAAAAGATATCAATATTGATCTCTCTAGAATTTATAGGCATTGATGAATTGAATAAAAGTTATTTTGAATTATCTGATCAATTTATAAAAAGCTCAATTAAAAATGATCAAACTATATTTCCTGATTTTTTACTTGATTTAGTAACTATAAGTCCAAGTGAAAATGTTAAATATTCCAATCAGAACATTTATTATCTTAAAAATGCTAAAAATTACTTAAAAGATGAAAATATATCAGATGCGATTTCTTCTATAAAAAATATTGAAGGGCATGAAAAGTATTTTTCCAAATGGTTGAAGCAGGCTGAAATTTATGAAGAATTTAAAGATCAAATAGAAAGGATATAAGTAATTGTTTATTTTTAAGTTAACTATTCAAGTAATTATTTTAATTTTGGCTTTTTCTCTTGTAAGTCAATATTCTTTTAATATTACTTTTGAATTAAAAGATTACTTATATTCTTTTCCATCAGATTACTTTTTTATTGTTTTTATAACTTTAATTTTTGCAGTTTACATTGGTTTTAACATTTATTTTAGATTAAAAAATAATTTAATTAAATTTCAAAACAACAATAAAATTAAAAAAATTGAAAATGGATATCAAGCTTTTTCTAAGTCTATGATTGCAATATCAAATAAAAATTTTAAAAAAGCAGTTGTTGAAAGTAACAAAGCAGAAAAACTCCTAAGTAGTAAAAACAGCATAACTCTTTTTTTAAAATCTGAAATTTATAAACATCAAAAAAAATTTTCAGATTTAGAAAATGTTTATGAACAAATGATTAAAGATCACACTCTGACTCCACTAGGTTACAAAGGCATGATGGAATTATACTTGCGTAATGAGGACTACCATCATGCATTAATATATGGTGAAAAGTTATTTCAAATTAATCCAAACATTGAAAAAATATATGAAACATTAATTCAAATTATTGGCAAAACTAAAAATTGGCAACAACTTATAAACATATCTAAAAAAGCTTATAAAGATAAAATTATAGACAAAAATATCTTTAATGAAAATACTTCAATTGCTTACTATGAGATTGCACAAATTCAAAAAGACAATTCTTATTCAGATGCTTTAAAAAATATTTATAAAGCAATTAAATTAAGGGAAAATTTTTCGCCTTATTATTTGTTATTGATAAATTTATTAATTGCTAATAATGATATTTCAAGAGCCAAGAAAGAAGTAAAAAAATTATGGAAAAATAATCCAAACAATCAATTAATAAAACCTTCTTTAGATATAGCTTCATTGATTTCAAAATCACCACTTTTAACATCTTATGATTTGGTTGGTCAGTATCCACAAAACCATAATGCAATCGAATTACTTATTTCCGCCTCAATAGAGGAAAAAAAATGGTCTAAAGCTAGATATTATATAAAACCACTGTTATCACAAAAGCCATCAAAAAAAGTTTGTGAGTTTATGGCAACAATTGAAAAAGAAGAAAGTAATAATATCCAAATAAGTGACTCTTGGAAGACTAGAGCAGAAAAAGGTGAGAGTGAGAATATATGGATTTGCGCTATCACCAAACTACCCCAGATAAATTGGACATCAATGTCAAAAGGTGGATATTTTAATTCACTTCAATGGAAGAAACCATTAATGTTAAATCGTTATATGGAGACTATAAATTGAATAATAAAAAATTAAAAATTTTTGTAGGATACGATTCAAAAGAGGATATAGCTTATAGGGTTTGTAAATATTCAATTAATATTATAAGCAATAAAAATGTTGAAGTTTACTCATTAAAACAAGCAGAACTCATTGCAAAAAAATTATATACAAGGTCAATTGACCCTTTAGCTTCAACTGAATTTACATACACACGTTTTTTAGTTCCAGCACTCATGAATTATAATGGTTGGGCAATTTTTTGCGATTGTGATTTTATTTTTTTTAAGAATATTAATGATATTCTTATAGATATAGATGATTCTAAAGCTGTTTACTGTGTTCAGCACGACTATACTCCTAAAGAAAAACATAAAATGGATGGTCAAAAGCAAACAATCTACCCAAGGAAAAATTGGTCAAGCTTCATACTCTATAATTGTTCCCACCCAAGCAATAAAAAATTATCAATTGAATTAGTAAATCAAGAATCTGGCTCCTTTCTTCACCAGTTTAAGTGGTTAAAAGATAGTGAGATTGGATCTTTAGATGAAAGATGGAACTGGTTAGAGGGATGGACCTCTCAACATAATGCTTCGAATCCGTATGCAGTTCATTTTACTAGAGGTGGTCCATGGTTTGAAGAATGGCAAGATGTTGAGTTTGCAGATAAATGGAAAGAGCTAAGAGATGCTTATTTAGATAGTAAATTTAATTAGAATTAAATTTTTTGTCAAAATCAAAACAAATTTTTTCTATTGTTTCTTCCCAACTTTTTCTAAAATTATATAATTTTATAGAATTATACCATGGAGTTTTTTGATCAGGTTGATTCCAATAATGAAACACAGCATGTTGGGCTGGCTTTATAAGCCATGTTTCCACACCCAAAGCTCCAGCTAAATGTGCAGTACTGTTACTAACAGAAATAAACAGTTTTAATTTTTTTAATACAATAGCAATCGATTCAAAATCATTAAATAAATCTAATTCTTTTAGTGTAATGATATTTATATTATATTTATCCTCAATTCTTTTTACTTCATCAGCTGTGTTTCCATACTGCAGATTAATAAATGTAAAATTTTTTTTTCTTATTAAAGGTATTAAAGTTTCTAATTCTAGTGACTTAGTTTCACCAACATCAAGATTTTTACTTTTCCAGGAAATGCCTATTAATTTATCATTTTCTATATTTTTTAACCAATTATTTATCTTACTCTCTTGACTAAGATCTATATTTAAAAAAGATTTTTGATCAAAATCCTTTAATTTATTTCTAAAAATTTTACCTAATGAGCCAGCGAAAATTATTTGATCGAATTTTTCTAAATGATTTTTATTTTTAGTAAATTGTAAATATGGGTAAAAATTATCATAATTGAAGGATCTTTTAAATAAACTCAATAATCTTGACTCACATTCAAAAAATACATTTGGCAAATTTTTTATGGCATCTTTATACATTGAAGAATATAAAATTTCATCTCCTACTCCCTGCTCTTTAACAATCAAAATTTTTTTACTTTTTATGTCATCAATTCCATTCCATAATTTATTTTTAATATTGTGGATTATATTATTTTTATGACGAAATTCATCTAAACCAATACGACCATCAAAGTATGACCAAGCTTTTTTATAATTTCTTAAACGCAAATAGAGAATTGATAAGTTTCTTTTACAAAGTTGAAAATTATGATCTATCTTTAAAGATTTTTTATAATAGATTTCTGCGTTTTTAAAATCTTCTAAATAAGAATAAGTACAACCTATATTAAATAATATTATATTATTATTTTTATCAAATTTGTCAGCCTCAAAATGATATTTCAATCCTTTTGAATATTCTCCCTCACTTAAATAGATGTTGGCAAGATTAGTGAGAGAATCTGTGTAAGTAGGGTCAATTTTAAGTACTTTTTCAAATAATTTTTTAGCATCTGATTTATTATGTTGCAAAACTAGGCAGCGTCCTAGATTGTTTATTGAAGGAACATACCTCTCATTAATTCTAATTGCTTCTTTTAATGCTTGATTGCTTAATTCATAGTTCCCTAATTCCATATAAATCATTCCAAGTATGTTTATTGCTAAATAATCTTTTTTGTTTTGTTTTATTGATTCTAATATAATTTTTAATCCTTTTTCTGGTTCTTTTTGCATTAAGAAAATATATGCTTTGTCTCTTAGAGCGGGTTGATAATTTGGTTTAATTTCTAGTAGATTTTTTATTAAAACTAATGATTCTTCATATTTCTTTAAACGTAATTTGATTATGTATAAATTTAAAATTGATTTCCAATTATCTTTGTCAATACCTAGAATATATTTATAATTCTGTATTGAATTTTCAATTTCATTTGTTTCTGATTGCATTAGGGCGAGGTTATATCTGACTAAAATATTATTTTTATTTTTTAATAATAATTTAGATAATGATTTTTTTGCAATTTCTTTTTCACCTGATTGAAAAAGTTTAATTGATTGATTAATTTTATCAGGTAAATCCATCAGGAAGAAAACTGGCAGTTTTCTACTGCCAGTAAAAAATTATTATCTTCTTTGGCCAAACAATCTAAGCAACATAATAAATAGATTAATAAAGTCTAGATATAAAGTTAGGGCACCCATAATTGCTTTTTTCCCACTTTGAGTTTCAGAGTCAGAAGCATAATACATGTTTTTTATTTTCTGAGTATCGTAAGCTGTTAATCCGACAAAAATTAAAACACCGATAATTGATATTGCGAAATACATTGCTGGGCTTTGCATAAAAAAATTAACTATGCTTGCAATTATAATTCCAAATAAACCCATAATTAAAAAACCACCCATTGCTGTTAAGTCTCTTTTTGTAGTATATCCATATAAACTCATAGCAGCAAATGTAGCAGAGCAAATAAAAAACACCCTTGCAATTGAAGCTCCTGTATAAACTATAAAAATTGATGCTAATGAAAGACCCATCAAAGTTGCAAAAATCCAAAAAGTTATTTGCGCTGCAGAAATACTCATCTTATTTATACGATAGATTAAATAAAACACCATACCTAATGGGGCTAGCATTACAATCCATTGAAGTGGTGAATTAAATAAAAGATTGCCCAATTCGGTTAACTTAACAATTTGACCAGCACTATTAGTAACTACTGCAGCTTTGCCAAAAAAGTATGCAATTAGGCCAGTTATAAGTAAGCCAGTAGTCATATAGTTATAGACTCTAAGCATATAAGCTCTTAAGCCCTCATCAATTTCTACTCGATCAACTGTTTTAGTAAAAGATCGTTGATTAAAGTCTAAAGCCATAATTTCTCCTTTTAATTATAAAATATATCGCTATAAATTTAACAATTTCAAGACATTTTAAAATTTTATTTATGAAATATAGAAAACTAGGCACAACTGATATTGATGTAAGTGTTATTTGTTTGGGTACTATGACCTGGGGTGAGCAAAATACGCAAGAAGAGGGTTTTGAGCAAATGGACTATGCATTAGAAAGAGGTGTTAATTTTTTTGATACTGCTGAATTGTATGCTGTTATGCCACGTAAAGAAACATATGGCAAAACGGAAGAAATAATAGGCAATTGGTTTAAATTAAAAAAAAATAGAGAAAAAATTGTACTAGCTTCCAAAATTGCATCAAAAGGAGATCCGGGTGATCTTTATTGGATTAGAGAAGGTTCGGATAAATTAAATTTCAACAAAAAAAATATGAATGCAGCAATTGAAGGCAGTTTAAAAAGATTACAAACAGATTATATTGATTTGTATCAACTTCATTGGCCAGAAAGAAAAGTGGCTAAATTTGGAAAATTAGATTTTGATTATGATCCAGAAGATAAGTATTGGACAGCTATTCAAGAAGTTTTAGAAAACTTAAATGATTTAGTTAAGCAAGGAAAGATCAGACATGTTGGATTATCAAATGAAACCCCATGGGGTTTAATGAAATTTTTACAAGTAGCAAAAGACAATAGTCTTCCAAGAATGATGTCTATTCAAAATGCTTATAGTTTAGTGAATAGAGTTTTTGATATTGGAAATTCCGAAGTATCAATTAGAGAAAATTGTGGTCTTCTGGCATACTCTCCTTTGGCAGGAGGGAGATTAAGTGGCAAATATATAAATAATAAAAATCCAAAAAATGCAAGATATACTCTATGGCCCAGACGTTTTTCAAGACACCATACTGAGAAAGGGGAAGAGGCAATATCAAGATACGTGAATTTAGCAAATGAATTTGGAATTGCACCTTCAACCTTTGCGAATGCATTTGTTAATGATAGACCTTTTGTTACAAGCAATATTATTGGAGCTACTTCTATGAGACAATTGAAAGAAAATATTGATAGTATAGAAATTAATTTAACACAAGAAATGCTTAAAGAAATAGAAGAAATTCATTTGTCGAATCCAAACCCTTGTATTTAAAATTTCATAATAGCTACAATTTAATTTTTACTAATAAATTAAACACATCTTTTATATAATTTCTACTCCACAAATGTACGTTGGATAAAGAGTAATAAATTTGATATATGGGTTCATATGAATAATAATTATTCTCGATTTTTAAATAATCATTATATTCGTCTAAAAAATTTTTATCAATGAACTTAAACCACCTTAAATAAGCAAGCTCCATTTCATTGTGTCCATAAAAAATTCCAGGATCTATAAGGCCAACAAGTTTTTGGTTTTTAAACAATATATTTCCTTCCCAAAGATCTCCATGAAGAAGTGATATTTTAGGCTTATTTGGTAAAAATTCAGAGATTTTGTTAATTAATTTTTCAATTTTCATATTTATTTCTTTTGGCATTGGATCAGATTTGCAAATAGCTTCATACATTATTGCTAGTCTTTGATTACAAAAAAACTCAACCCAGTTATCATTATAATCATTTGGTTGTTGCATTCCTCCTATCTGAGCATCAAAAAAAAAACCAAACTTATCATTAGACAAAGCATGTAATTTGGTTATAGCTTCTAATAAACCATCTTTAATTTTTAATTGATTTGTTTTGTCATGATCAATAAAATTCATTATTAAAATATCCTGATCTGAATAATAAATATTTGGAAATAAGTTAAATTTTAATTGATTCAAGAATTTAAGAGATTTTGATTCAGCTTTAATCGCATTAAATTTAGAAATTTTTTTTTGATAATATTTTGCGATAAATGATTTATTATTTTTCAAAATAATTTTTTCACAAACAATATTGAATGAAACTTGCAAAACCTTTCTTTCTTTTATTGGTTGGCTATAAAATATTTTTTTAATTTTTTTGTCTATCTTCATCTAAGTTTTATTTATATTAAGTTTTGATTATAGTATAAATTTTGCCTGTAATAGTTTTTGCATGGTTTTTAATTTTAATTTCTTCCCATCTTTTTAACTTTGCACTTTCTTGTTTAGTTGCAATTTTTAATTTTTTGAATAATTGACATACGGTTGAGGGTATTGCTCTTTCATTACCATCTTTAACTTTAATAACCCCAACAATATTTTTTTTTAAATGAGCAAATAAGAATACTCCTTCCGCACCACCTTTGCAAAACAAATTAGAATTAAATATTTTAATTAAATCTGTATCAAATCTATAACTACCACCTATCATATTGGGGTTGCATAAAATGGATGCAACGAGTGTTCTGATTTCGCTAGTGTACAAGTCCTTTTTTTTAAAACTTTTAATTAAATTTATTAAAGCAGTAGATAGATTGTTGATAGTAAATGCATATTGAGGAGCACTGCATCCATCAACTCCATAATTTGTTTTAACAATGTTACTTTCAGTAAAATTTTTTAAAATTTCCCTTATTTTAATTTGGTGTGGGTGGTTTAAATCTAAATAATCATTTATTTTATAACAATTGACTATACTACTAGATAGCATAGCTAAATGCTTTCCAGCACAGTTATTATGTAGTTGATTGGGCTGATTTCCTGATAATAATAATTTGTTTGTTGATTCTGAATGTATTGGGTTGTGTATACCACATTGGAGATTTTCTTTATTAATTTTTAATTTATCTACCCAACTTGATAATTGAAGAATATGAAAATTTTGACCTGTATGAGATGCACATGCGAGCGCAATTTGCTTTTGATTTAATTTAAAAATTTTATCTGCCCTTGATGTAATGAAAGGAATGGCTTGAAATATTTTTATTGAAGATCTTGGGAAAATAACGTCGTGTAAATTATTTGTTGAGAAGATTGTTTCATTTTTAATGTTTTTTATTAAGCATTTTACCTCATGTACACACTCGGTATTTTTTCCTCGCGTTACATAAGTATAAATTTTTGACATAATTTGAAGATAGACTAATTATTTAGATTTTAATATCTAATATTTGTGTTCATTGTTATAATTAGTATAATTAGATATTTTTTTACTGTTATGATTAGACAAATACATAAATCATATTATAGAAAGGTGTTTTTAATTTTAAAATAAATTATGAAAGTATTTAATATTTTTGTTTATCTGTTTTTTTTAAGTATCTTTCAGATTGCAGATGCTATTGAGGCAGGAAAGTGGACATTTGTCGATGAGGATCAATATTGTTATATTGGCAGTTTGCCTATCAGCACTGATTTACCAAAGGAAAAAAAAAGAGGAGATACATATATATTGGTTTATAGAATGATTGGTCAAAAAGAAACTGTTGTTCAGATTGAAGCTGGCTATAACTATAATTTAGAAAAAGATATTTTTATTAGTATTGATAATAATAAATATGATTTTTACTCTGTTCCGGATGTACCAAATTCAGCTTGGACCGACCATGATGATAAAGTTATTCCTGCTATGAAGAAAGGCTTAGAGCTTATAGTGACCGGTGAATCAACTCCAGGAACAATTACTAATGATACATATACTTTAAAAGGTTTTACAGCTGCATTTAATAAATTAAATTCTGAATGTAAGTAATGTCTAAAAAAATTGTACTGGCATATTCTGGGGGGCTAGATACCAGTGTAATACTGAAGTGGCTTCAGCAAGAATTTAATTGTCCCATAGCAACATATACTGCGGATATTGGTCAAAATGATGACTTTAAGGAAATTAAATTAAAAGCAGAAAAAATGGGTGTTAAAGAAATTTGTATTGAAGATTTAAAGGAAGAATTTGTAAAAGATTATGTATTTCCAATGTTCAGGGCTAATGCAGTATATGAAGGGGTTTATTTATTAGGAACAGCAATTGCAAGGCCTTTAATTGCAAAAAAACAAGTTGAATATGCAAATTCAATTGGCGCAGATGCTGTAGCACATGGATCAACTGGAAAAGGAAATGATCAAGTAAGATTTGAAATTGGTTATTTCGCCACTGATAAAAAAATAGAAATTATAGCACCTTGGAGAATGTGGAATTTTAAATCTAGAGAAAATCTAATAAATTTTGCAAAACAATATCAAATTAGTGTTCCAAAAGATAAAATTGGAGAACCCCCTTTTAGTGTTGATGAAAACGTATTACATACTTCTGCAGAGGGAAAGGTTTTAGAAGATCCATGGGAAACTCCACCTAATTATGTTTTTTCTAGAACTAACAATCTTGAAGAAACTCCAGAGACTTCAGATGAAATAGTCATAACATTTAAAAATGGCGATCCGATTATGATAAATAATAAAAATTATAACGCTTATGAGATTTTAAAAAAACTAAATGATCTTGGTAAAAAACACGGTATCGGAAGAGTAGATATAGTAGAAAATAGATTTATTGGAATGAAATCAAGAGGCGTTTATGAAACTCCAGGTGGCACTATATTATTTCATTCACATAGAGCTATAGAAAGTATTACTCTTGATAGGGAGATATCTCATAAAAAAGACTCAATTGTTTCTGAATATGCAGAACTGGTTTATAATGGTTTTTGGTTTAGTAAAAAAAGAAAGAAACTTCAAGATATTGTAGACTTAAAAAGAAGCGACGTTAATGGTGAAGTTAAATTAAAACTATTTAAAGGAAACGTAATAATTTTAGGAAGAAGATCAAAAAATTCATTATACGATTTATCTAAAGTTTCTTTTGAAAACAATGATAGAAGTGATCAAAAACTAGCAGATGAATTTATTAAATCTCAATTTAGCAAAATTAATTGAATTAAATTAAATATTATTGCTATTTTTAAAAGCTATTGTTGTGTTTCTTAGAAGGCAAGCTATTGTCATAGGGCCAACTCCACCTGGCACTGGAGTAATAGCTGATGCAAATTTTTCAGCTTCATCAAAATCCACATCTCCGACCAATTTACTTTTTATTTCTCCATTAATTTCAGTTTCTATTCTGTTAATACCGACATCAATTACTATAGCGCCCTTTTTTATCCATTCACCTTTAATCATCTTTGGTCTACCCACAGCAGCTACTACTATATCTGCTTGTTTACAAGTTTCACTAAGATCTTTGGTTTTAGAATGAGCAACAGTTACAGTGCATGATTCTTTAATTAACAACTGTGCCATTGGTTTGCCAACTATATTAGATCTACCAATTACAATCGCATTTTTACCAATCAAATCTATTCCTAGGCCTTTTAACATTAATAAACAACCATATGGGGTACATGGTATTAATAGGTTTTCATCATTTGAATTTGCTATTGATAATTTACCAACATTTAGAGGATGAAAACCATCGGCATCTTTTGCTGGGTCTATAGAATCTAAAATAATTTGTTCATTAATATGTTTTGATAAAGGCAACTGAACTAAAATACCATTAACATTATTTTGATTATTTAATTTATAAATTAATTTTAATAATTTTTCTTGAGATATAGTTTCATCAACATGATGATCAATAACTTCAATACCTACTTCATAGGCGCTTTTTGTTTTTGCTTTTACATATACGCTACTAGCGGCAACATTTCCTACTTGTACAACAGCTAATCCAGGAACTTTATTGTAATTCTCTTTCAATTTTAATATTTCTTCTTTTATAGAATTTCTAAGATTTTGTGCAATTGCTTTACCATTAATTATTTTAGTCATATTATCTTGGCCAATATTCTATTAATAAACTTTTTATAAACCATAATCCTAAATAGACAATTATAGGAGAAATATCTACGCTTCCAAAATTAGGAATATATCTTCTAACTAGTTTTAAACTTGGTTCACATAAACGATACATAGTTTCCATTATTGAATAAACCAATCTATTGCCTGTATTAATAATGTTAAAATTTACCAACCAAGTTGCAATAATATAAATAATTAAAACAAGTTGATATAAGTTTATTATCTGAATGATAAGACCAAGAAGAGAATTCATAATTAAAGATATTGCTTTATATTATCATCTAAGTTTGAAAACATAAATTTAAAATTTTCTAAAACCTATAAGGATTTAGTGCGCTTATATTAATATTTGTATTGTTCTTGTCAATTAATGACCGTATTACTTTTCCAGTAACAGCAGCTAAAGATAAACCGAGATGCTGATGACCAAAAGCATAATAAACATTCTTACATTTCCGAGAATTGCCAATTACTGGGAGGGAATCGGGAAGAGTGGGTCTAAATCCCATCCATTGACTTTTGACCTTTCCTAATTGTGGCAAAATACATCTTGCAGTTTTTTCAATCATAGAAAGCACATCATTGTTCATTGGTTTTTTTAATCCTGCAATTTCAACAGTTCCAGCTGCTCTTATGCAATCTTGCATTGGTGTCATATAAAAACCTGTTTTAGCCCATCCTATCGGATGTGTCAGAAGATTATTACTATTTTCAAATTCAATGTGATATCCTCGCTCAGTATCAAGAGGAAAATTATCACCAATTTTACGAGCCAAGATGTTAGACCACACTCCTGCAGCAATTACTATTTTATCGAACTCTTTTTCTTTTTTTTCATATTGAAGAAAAATAGAATTATCTTTATTAACAATAGATGTAACTTTTGATTTCACAAAACACCCTCCATTTTCTATAAAATTATCAAATATTTTTTTTGCTATTAATAAAGGAGATTTTGTAAATTTCTCTCCTTTAAGAATTATTCCATTGTAATATATATTTTCAAGCTGTGGTTCTATTTTTGCAATGTCTTCCTTTTTGATTACAGTAAAATCAACGTTATTTTTTTTTCTTAAATTAAGAGCATATTGATTTTTTTTAAACAATTCCTTTGTTTCATAAAGTAAAATTGGTTCTTTATTAACAATGTTATTTGATACATCAACGTCAGTAAATATTTCTTCATAAGCAAGTTCTGCATGAGATGAAAATGAACTTAAAGATTTTGCTATATACTCAACTCTCGCTGAAGTGCAGTTTCTTAAAAATCTAATTGCCCAAGGAAGATGTTTTGCAATGTAAAACCAGTCAATTACTAAAGGGCTATTCTTATTTAGTAACATACTTGGCAAATCTTTCCATAAATGAGGAGAGTTAGCAGTAACACATTCATGAACTGCAAAGAGTCCTGCATTTCCAAAAGATGTTTGGGTTCCAGGATCACTTTGATCATACAAAGTTACATTATGTCCGCTTTTTTTTAAAAAATGAGCTGTGCAGATACCAATTATGCCTGCCCCGATAATTGCTATTTTACTCATTGTTTGGTTATTATTGTATAAACTTAGTTAAATAAATAATAATTTAAGAATTAGTTATTTTTAGTTTAAGCAAAAAAAAGAAGCGGCATTAGCCGCTTCTTATATCATTAATTCTTTAGAAAATTACATTGACATATCGCGGCCAAACCATTTTTTGGTGATTTCCGCTGTTGTACCATCTGCTGCCATTTCAGCGATTGCTTTATTCCACATATCAAGTATGTCAGTGTCTTCTTTTCTGACTGCACCGCCAACTCCATCTCCCCAAGGACCGCCTGAAAATGTTGGTCCAGTAAATGCTGCATCAGATCCTTGATCTGTTTCCATAAAATCAATTGCTGAAGCTACATCCGATAAAACTGCATCACATCGACCTGCTATTAAATCTAAATTATGATCATCAACAGTTTGATAAAATTTTACTTCAGAACTACCTGACATATATTGCGTAGCAAAATTTGCATGAGTTGTAGACGATTGAACACAAATAGTCTTACCTTCAAATGCTGCAATTAATTGACCAACAGCTGCTAGTTCTTTTCCTCCAGCATTGTTCATATTAACTTTATTTATTCCTCCAGTAAATTTAGCTACTGACAGATTCGCAAGTCCACTATCTTTTAAAGTCCAAAATCTTGCTCCATCGTTCATATAACCATTGGTAAAATTAACTTTTTGTTTTCTTTCTTCGGTTATAGACATGCCAGCAATAATGATATCGTATTTACCATTTAAAAGAGCAGGAATGATACCATCCCAATCTTGAGTAACCCATTCACACTCGACGCCCATTCTAGAACATGCCTCGTTACCAAAATCTATTTCAGCCCCTTCAAGTTCACCTGCAGAGTTTAAGTTATTCCAAGGTGGGTAAGCACCTTCAGTACCTATTCTAATACTTTTTGCATTAGCAATTGTTGTTAAGCTAATTATACTTAACGCCAAAAGCGAAAGTAAAAATTTTTTCACATTTCCTCCTTTTAACTACTTTAGGAAAGTAATTTATTTATATTTAATTCTTATAATCAAAACTTAAAAAAGTGAAATAAATACTAATATTAGTTTCTACTTTTTATCTTTATACCAATGATTATTGAGGAAAATATAAATAATAAGAAAGGAAAAACCCATAAAAATATATTTTTTTTGTTAAATATAGGCTTAAAAGCAATATATTCACCATATCTATTAACTAGGAAATTAATGATCTCTTCCTCACTTTTTCCCTCAATAATTTGACCCTTTATAATTGTTTTTATTTGTAAAGAAAAATCTGCATCTGAATCATGTATACTTTGATTTTGACATGTCATACATCTTAACTGCATAGAGATTTCTTTTACCTTTTCGCTTATAACATCTTTAGCTAAAACAGAATGCATAACCAATATAAATATAACTTTAATAATGATTAATAGCTTAATGCAGCAAAGGAATAATTTCATCTTCAATTATTTTTTTATTAAGTGGTCCCAAGTGTTTATAAAGTATTTTACCATCCTCACTAACTATAAAAGTTTCAGGGAGTCCTATTACTCCAAATTCTAAACCTATTTTACCCGCTTTATCAACTCCTACAAAATTATATGGATTGCCATCTTTTTTTAGATAGTTAATGGCATCATCTTTTTTGTCTTTAAAATTGATTCCTAATAAAAACAGGTTAGGAAAATCCTCTGATAATATAAAAAATAATGGGTGCTCTATCTTGCAAGGAGTACACCAAGAGGCAAAGAAATTAATAAGCGTATATTTATTTTTTATATTATTAGAAGATGAATAAGCATTTTCATTTGAAGATAAATTAACATTTTTTTTCAAATTATCTGAAGACAAATAAATATTATCATTATGTAAACTTTTAATTGAAAATTTTGGCATATCTTTATTTAATAATGCACTTGGTGGTTCATTGGGTTTTCTATCTTGAAATATGTAAATTGCTATAAAAACGCAAATTAATGATAAAGCTGTGACGGGAATTAAAAGAATTATTTGAATTTTTAAAAGATTTTTTATTTTCATTTTTTAATTAAGCCCACCATTCCAGAAAATACCATTATAATTATTCCTAACCATATAAAGCTTATCATAGGATTGTTGTAAACTTTTATTGACCATTTATCATTTAATTGATCACCAATAACTATATAGATGTCTCGAAACCAATCATGAAAAATTCCTGCCTCTGTTGTCACAGTTTTTTTTGTAAAATAAAAATTTTTTCCAGAGTTAATTAAAGCAATCTTTTTATTATTTTTTTCAATAATAAAACTCCCTCTTAGTTCTTGAAAATTTTTTTTATTTTTTAATTTTATTTCATTAAAAGTAATTACAACATCTTTAAAATTAAATTTTTCATTTGTTGATAGATAAAAATCTTGTTCAAACTTAAATACACTTGAAATCGTTATTCCTAATATTAATATTCCAACTCCAATGTGAGCAATATAGGGATTTATATTTTTTATAAATAATAAACTAAAGGATGGTTTAAAAAATAAATAAATGGAGATTAAGGATGCTAAAATTATCCATGATCCAATGAAAATACCAACGACAGACCAAGGATTTAATTTAAAAATAAAAGACGCAACCAATATAATTAAAGTTAAAAGAATAAGCATTAATAAATAATTTTTTACCTTTTTTATTCTATTAGTTTGCCAAGATAATATTGGCGCTATACTCATTAATAATAAACCTGGAAGTATTATTGGAATTACTGTGGAATTAAAATATGGACCACCAACAGATATACGAGTTTCAGTAATTACCTCAATAATTATAGGATATATAGTTCCAAGTAAAATTGTAATACAGGCAATCATCATTACAATATTATTTATCACTAGGGCAGAGGTTTTATTTATAAACATCAAATTAATTTTTTTTTCATCAGAGGGATATTTAATAAGTAAAATTAAAAAACCAAATCCTGTTATTAAGAAAAAAATTAATAACATAAACAACCCTCTTGAGGGATCTGATGCGAAAGAATGAACACTGGTTAGAATTCCTGATCTAACTAAAACAGTTCCAAATATACTTAAAGAAAAACAAAGAATAGAAAGAAAAACTATCCATCTTTTTAAAATTTGTTCTTTTTTATAAATAAAAAGACTATGCACAAGTGCCAAGCCTGCTATCCAAGGCATAAGTGAAACATTTTCTACAGGATCCCAAAACCACCAACCTCCCCAACCAAGTTCATAATAAGCCCAATATGATCCTAGAGCTATTCCTGCAGTTAAAGAAGACCAACAAAACAATGACCAAAATTTTACTAAGGCAATCCATTCTATATCAATTGTTTTATAAATTAAACCAGTTACAGCTAAGCTAAAAATTAGAGAATAGCCTACATAACCAATATATAAAAGAGGAGGATGAATTGCTAAGGCAGGATCTTGTAAGACAGGATTTAATCCCAATCCCTCATTTACTTCAAGTGTATTGATTAGAAAAGGATTTGAAACAAACAAAACAAAAAGCGAAAAAAGCAAAAAAAGAATATTTTGAATTACTAAAGCTGCTTCTTTTAATTTGTCATTAACTTTATTAAATGAAAGGAAAAAACCATACAATGACATTATGCAAAGCCACATCAATATTGAACCTTCATGATTTCCCCAAACACCAGTGATTTTATATATAAAAGGTTTTTTAGTATGGGAGTTTTGAAATACATTATAGTTAGAAAAGTCTGAAAACACATATGCGCAGATTAAAGAACTAAAAGAAAGTAAAATAAAAATTGTTGAAAATCTTGCGATCAATATAAGTTTATTTAATTTTAGAGAATAAAATTTAGTAAAACTTAGTATTACAAGTAAAGTACTTGCGCATATAGATAAACACAAAAAACAAAATCCAATTAAAGAAATCATTTATAATTTTTATTCCAATATTCGTTTTTTTCTAATTCCTTCTTAATAGAAATAGGCATATAGTTTTCATCGTGCTTGGCATAAACAGTGTTTGCTATAATATAATTTTTTTGTTTTAATATGCCTTCAATTACCGTGCCTTGACCTTCTCTAAATAAATCTGGCAATAAACCTTTATAAGATACTTTGATTGACGTTTTATCATCACTAATATTGAATTGAAAAGTATTATTATTAATTTTTTTAAAACTTCCTTTTTCAACATAAGCACCAATACGAACTTTTTTATTTAATTCAATATTATTTTCTATAATTTCAGTTGGAGTATAAAAAAAAATTATATTTTTTTCAGTATTAAACAATATTAGCATTATAGAAATAAACAAGAACACTAAACTAATAATTATTAATAATAATCTTTGAAACCTTAGGCTCATTTATTTTTAGAAATTTTTTTGAGCTTGATATAGCTTTCTACTAGTAAAATAAATATTAACCCAATAGAAACAAGATATGCAGAAGCAATATACCAAAAATACATATAGCTTTAATATCAAAATTTAAAAATATTTATATACTATCTAGGTAGACAGAAGGTCACAAATATCTACAATTGGATTTTTCTTGCAAGAATTTCAGATTTGATACGTAGCAAACCTGTTAATAGCCCAATTAATGCAAAGCTTAATGTCATTAAAAACAAAGGTATCATCATACTTGAGTCTATAGAAGACGATCCAAATTTACTTATACTAGCAGGTTGATGAAGCGTATTCCACCAATCAACTGAAAATTTAATGATTGGTAAATTAATAGAACCTACGATTATAAAAATAGCTGAAATTTTTTCTTTAACAATTATATTTTCAAATGAATAATTAATAAAAATTATTATTAGGTAGATTAAAAACAATATTGCAACAGACGTTAATCTTGCATCCCAGACCCACCAAGTGCCCCACATTGGCTTTCCCCATAAAGATCCTGTAATTAGACAAATTATCGTAAAAGTCGCTCCTATTGGTGCAATTGCACTGTTAACAATAAAACAAAAAGGAGTTTTGAAAGCAAGCCCAATAATACTATAAATAGTCATTATGACAAATGTTAATAAAGCAAGCCAAGCAGATGGAACATGAACATACATAATCCTTACAGATGACCCTTGTTGGTAGTCATTAGGCGATAATAACAAAGCAAAAAGCAGGCCAAATAAAAGAGATATTAAACTTATATAAAAAAGTGGTTTAATAATTAATTCTGACAAATGATTGAATCTATTTGGATTAAATAAAAATTTCATTATTTATTTTCTAAAGCTAACTTAATACAGATACCACTTGCCCATGGTGTGATTGCTAAAAAAATTAATAATATTCCTATTAGAATATTTAAAAAATTTGAGTAATTATGATCCGAATTAACCATTCCTACTGAAAAAATAATTACCGGTATACTAAAAAGAATTACAATAACACTTCCGAGGGAAAAATTTCTTTTATTTAGTAGGTTCATCGCTGAGGAGATAGATCCTATACATGACAAAATAAAAGAGCCAATAAAGAAACTGATAAGTAATGAAAAAATTTTTTCAATCTCTATATTTATTAAAATACTTGCAATAGGTATAGAAACTAAAAACGGAATAAAAACGAAAATAAAGTGTGAAATTATTTTTAAAAAAGAAATAAATTCATAGCTTAGTCCAGACATATGAATAACTACTATAGAGCCGTTGTCGAAATCATTTTGATAATACTTGTTAAGAGACAAAGTTGAGCTCAATAAAAGTAAAGACCATAAAATTCCAACACCTGTTATTTGTAAAGTTTTACTATCAGGCCCTATGGAAAATATAAACACAAATAAAGACAAGAAAAAAAACAGTATACTTGTTAAAACTTCATTAAAATTTCTTAATGAAATAAAGTAATCCCTTAAGATTATTCCAATTATTTGATTTATTAATTTCATTTTAATCTAGAGTAATTGTTTCCATATTTTTTATATCTGGTTCATAGTGAGACGCAAAAACTATTATTCCTTCATTTAAGGTATGATCAATGAAAGTATCGTTAATTAAACCTATCGTATCTTTATCTAAACCATTGTATGGTTCGTCAAGTATCCAAAGTTTTTTTTGTTCAATTATTAATCTAGTTAATTCTAATTTTTTTATTTCTCCAAAAGATAAATACAGAGTTTTTTGATTTAAAAGTT
>MDSW01168293.1_pt1 | contig 26011 bp, 29 predicted proteins | sample 811171 | NCBI WGS metagenome assembly MDSW01 (sample SAMN05326641, study PRJNA326480) | marine metagenome | isolation source: seawater | place: Atlantic Ocean: North West | collected 2012 | reverse complement strand
TAAATCAATGAAAGTAATAAATTAATAAATTAATGACTTTTAAACACAAAAAAACCACTACATAATGCAGTGGTTTTCTAATTAATCTTTTCTTGTATTATCCTAATGATACTCTTTTAAATCCAGAAACATTTACATCCCCATATTCAGAAACATAATTAGCAACCGATTTTTTTTCATCCTTAATGAAATCTTGATCTAAAAGACATTGTTCCTGGTCTAAAGTTGTGTTGTCAGATATAAATCTTTCCATTTTTCCTGGAACAATTTTATCCCATATTTGCTGTGGTTTACCCTCTGATTTTAACTGACTTTCAATATCAGATTTTGCAAGAGCAATTACTTCATCAGTTATTTGCGCCATAGATATGTATTTTGGCACATTCTTTAAAGTTTTACCTAATCTTGCTAATTCGATATTTTCTTTCTCAATCACAGCAATTCTTGCTTCTGTTTCAGAAGCTACATATTCATTATCAAAATCCTTATATGATAAGGTAGTAGCCCCCATCGAGGCTACTTGCATTGCAATATCTTTAGATAATATATCTGATTTATCAACTACTTTATCTAAACCAACTAATACTGCTATCTTAACTCCATGAGTATAAGATCCAACATATTCTGCTTCTATTCTTTCAAAAGCAGATATATCTAATTTTTCTCCTATAACTCCTGTCTGTTCTATTAACTTATCTGAAACAGTCATTCCATCAAAATCTGCAACCATAAAAGAATCTTTATCCTGATATAATAAAGCGATTTCTGCAAACCTTTTCGCTAATTCTTTAAAGGACTCATTCTTTGCTACGAAATCAGTTTCACATGCCAATACAATAGAAACTCCAACCTTTTTATTATCACTAATCTTTGTAATCGCAACCCCTTCTGAAGCATCTCTATCAGCTCTATTAGCAGCTACTTTTTGTCCTTTCTTTCTTAATATTTCAATTGCTGAATCAAAATCACCCCCAGCTTCAACTAAGGCCTTCTTACAGTCCATCATTCCTGCACCTGTTTGCTTTCTTAATTTAGCAACATCTGCCGCTTTAATTTCTGCCATCTTTATTTTTATTTTTTTGTTTTTTCTTCCTTATTCTCTTCTTCTTTCTTCTTCTTTACTTTTAACTTTTTTGCATTTTCCATTGCCTTCTGTTCAGCCGCCTTATTTTTTTCTTCTAATCCTTCCGACACTGCTTTAACTAATATATCTAGAATACATTCAATTGATTTTGTAGCATCATCATTAGCAGGTATTGGAAAATCTATTAAATTAGGATCAGAATTGGTATCAACTATAGCAAAAGTTGGAATATTCAATTTTTTAGCCTCTGCCACTGCTATCTTTTCTTTTTTAATATCTACAACAAAAATAGCAGATGGTATCCTATTCATTTTAGCTATACTCCCCAAATTCTTTTCAAGTTTCTCCCTTGTTCTTGAAATTTGTAAACGCTCTCTTTTTGACAAGGTATCTATAGTCCCATCATCTTTCATCTTGTCTATAGTATCCATTTTCTTTACAGCTTTCCTAATCGTCACAAAATTAGTAAGTAAGCCTCCAGGCCATCTTTCAGTAATATATGGCATATTAAGCTTTTTCACTTTTTCAGCCACAATATCTTTTGCTTGTTTTTTAGTTGCAACAAATAAAATAATCTTACCAGACATTACAATCTGTTTCATTGCAGAAGCAGCTTCTTCTATCTTTGCTACAGTTTTATTTAGGTCAATAATATGGATTCCATTTCTCTCCATAAATACATATGGAGTCATAGCTGGATTCCACTTTCTTTTTTGGTGTCCAAAATGAACACCTGCTTCTAATAATTCTTTGAAATTTGTTCTCATGTTTACTTTCTTTTTACTTTGTTAAGCAATTCTACAGTAGAAGTAATTTACTTGTCCGTAGAATTTAGATGCTAAACATTTTTTAATTAATATTATCTTTTAACCCATTGAAATTTCTTTCTTGCCTTCTTTTGCCCTGGCTTCTTTCTTTCTACTACTCTAGGATCTCTTGTGAGTAAACTTTCAGACTTTAGAGCAGTGCGGTTCTCTGGGTCTAATTTACATAATGCTCTGGCAATTGCAAGTTTTATTGCATCAGCCTGTCCTGTTGGTCCTCCTCCCAAAACATTAACCTTAATATCAAACTTACCTTCTTGATCCGTAAGTTGTAATGGTTGATTTATCTTATAAAGCAGTATATCTAAAGAAAAATAATCCTTTGCTTGCTTTTTATTTATAGTAATTATCCCTTTTCCTTTAGACATATATATTCTAGCAACTGATGCTTTTCTTCTTCCTATTGTATGAATTGTATCCATATTATTTTAATTCGTTTAAATTTAATAGTTGGGGCTTCTGAGCCTCCTGCTCATGATCACTTCCAGCATAAATATGACAATTTTTTATAATTTGTCTTCCTAATTTATTTTTAGGAAGCATACCTCGAATAGCATGCTTTACAACTGAAGTTTCGTCTTTTGCTAACATCTCCAATGGAGAAATTCTTTTCTGCCCACCAGGATAACCTGTATGAGAGAATATCTGCCTATCTTGCATCTTATTACCACTCATAACTATTTTACCAGCATTAAGAATAATCACATAATCCCCACAATCAGCATGTGGAGTGAAATTTGCCTTATATTTTCCTCTTAAAACCTTGGCTACTTTTGAAGCCATTCTTCCTAATGTCTGACCTTCAGCATCTACTATCCACCACTTCTTATCTGCATTCTCTTTATTTACTGAAAGTGTTTTATAACTTAATGTATCCACAATTTTATTTTTTAATCTTAATATTTTAAGGGGTGCAAATCTACAATTATTTTTATTATGCAACAAGAAAACTTAAAGCATAAATTATTCAATAATTTTAAGTTCTTTACCAAACTTTGAAAAGGCCCTTAGAGCAATATCCAAATCTGCTTTTGAATGTGCAGCTGATATCTGAACCCTAATCCTCGCCTCTCCTTTGGGAACTACTGGATAGAAAAAACCAATAACATATATTCCTTCCTCTAGCAATCTATTTGACATTTCTTGCGCAAGTTTCGCATCATATAGCATGACTGGTATAATAGGATGTTTGCCAATCTTAATATCAAAGCCTAGCTCAACCATTCTCTGTCTAAAATAGTCCGTATTTTCTTCTAACTTGTCACGTAAATCTGTATCCTTACTTATCAATTCTATAACTTTTGTAGCAGCACCAACAATTGATGGAGCTAATGAATTGGAAAATAAATATGGACGAGATCTTTGACGCAACATATCAATAATTTCTTTTCTTCCTGAAGTAAATCCTCCCATAGCTCCGCCTAGCGCTTTCCCTAATGTAGAGGTTATAATATCAACTCTTCCCATTACATTACAATATTCATGTGTACCTCTACCAGTTTTTCCAACAAAGCCTGTAGAATGAGAATCGTCAACCATAACTAATGCGTTATATTTTTCAGCTAAATCACAGATCTTATCTAATTGGGCTATTGTTCCGTCCATAGAAAACACTCCATCAGTAACAATAATTCTATTTCTATGACCTTGAGATTTTATTAATTGAGCTTCTAAACTTTTCATATCATTATTTATATAACGATAACGTGCAGCCTTACATAATCGAACTCCATCAATAATAGATGCATGATTCAAAGAATCTGATATTATAGCATCTTCTTTATTAAATAATGGCTCAAATAGGCCACCATTTGCATCAAAAGCAGCTGCATACAATATTGTATCTTCCATACCTAAAAAATTAGAAAGCCTATCTTCTAGATTCTTATGAATATCTTGAGTTCCACAAATAAATCTAACAGAAGACATCCCGTAACCATGTGTTTCTAAAGTATTTTTTGCTGCATCAACAACTTCAGGATGAGAAGATAATCCTAAATAATTATTTGCGCAAAAATTAAGAACTTTTTGTCCAGTACTAATACGAATACGAGCCCCTTGGTAAGTGGTAATTATCCTTTCTTCTTTATATAATCCTTCTGATTGTATATTAGAAAGCTCGTTCTCTAATTGCTTTTTTAATTTTCCGTACATACTTATATATCTGTGATCCCCTTAAGAGTTAGTTTCTACACTATACCTTGATCAAGCATCGCATCAGCAACTTTAACAAAACCCGCAATATTTGCTCCCTTTACATAGTCTATATGATCTCCATCTTGACCATATTTGACACATGAAGTGTGTATATCTTTCATGATTTGCTTAAGTTTTGAATCAACCTCTTCTCTAGTCCAATTCATTCTGATAGAATTCTGACTCATTTCTAATCCAGAAGTTGCTACCCCTCCAGCATTAGATGCCTTGCCTGGTGCAAATAATATTTTAGCATCTTTAAAAACTGAAATAGCTTCAGGAGTACAGGGCATATTTGCTCCTTCAGAAACACATATACATCCATTAGAAACTAATGCTTTTGCTTCATTTTCATTTAATTCATTCTGCGTAGCACAAGGAAGTGCAATGTGACATTTTAAATTCCATGGCTTTCCTTCATTAAAATCACACTCATATTTCTCTGCATATTCTTTTATCCTACCTCTTTTATTATTCTTAAGATCCATCACGTACGCCAATTTATTTGCGTCTATCCCATTAGGGTCATATATATAACCTGATGAATCTGAAAGTGCTATCACTTTTGCTCCAAGTTCAGTAGCCTTTTCACATGCGTATTGAGCAACATTTCCAGAACCCGATATAACAACATCCTTACCCTTAAATGAATCTCCATTCAACTCAAGCATATTTTGAGCAAAATAGACATTTCCATATCCTGTTGCTTCAGGTCTAATTAATGAACCTCCCCAGTTTATTCCTTTTCCTGTAAGTACCCCTGTAAACTCATTACGAATTCTTTTATATTGTCCAAACATATATCCAATCTCTCTTGCACCAACCCCAATATCTCCAGCAGGAACATCTGTGTTTGGCCCTATATATTTACATAATTCTGTCATAAATGATTGACAAAATCTCATCACCTCATTGTCAGATCTTCCTTTTGGATTAAAATCAGATCCCCCTTTAGCTCCGCCCATTGGTAATGTAGTTAACGAATTCTTAAAAACCTGTTCAAAACCCAAAAATTTAAGAATTGATAAATTGACTGAAGGATGAAATCTAAGACCCCCTTTATATGGACCTATTGCAGAATTAAATTGGACTCTATATCCTCGATTTATTTGTGTATGCCCTTGATCGTCAAGCCATGGTACCCTAAAAATCAATACTCTCTCTGGCTCTACCATCCTCTCTAATAACATTCTATCACTATACTTTGGAGTTCCTTCTATAAAAGGAATGATAACTTCTGCAACTTCTTCAACTGCTTGTAAGAATTCCTTTTCTCCAATATTTTTTTCAACTACCGAACTCATGAAATCACGAACTTTTTGTTCCATTGGTTTTATGTTTTAATAATAATTATATTAATAAATGTTTTGACAAAAATAACTATTTTTAGTAAGTGTGTATTTATTTTAATAAAAATAAGATTAAGCTAGCAATACAATCTTTTTAACCTTCTTATTTCCATCTTATCATTATTTTTTATCTTGCAAAAAATTTTTTGTAAATATATGAGAAGGATATATATCATATTACTGCTAATAGTTTGTATGTTTTCAGAAAATTATGCGCAAACAATATCTGGAGTAATTTCAGATGCATCAAATAATGAGCAATTAATTGGTGTAAATATAATTGCAAATAATGGAAAAGGAACTGCTACTGATATTAACGGAAAATATAGCCTTAAATTAGAATCAGGAACTTATACAATTACATTCAGATATATTGGATACGAAGATATTTCCCAAGAAATCATACTACAAAATAATGAAGAAAAAGTAATCAACTTAAATCTTAAACAAATTAGTAAAAGGTTAGGTACAGTAGTAATCTCTGCTGGTAAATTCGAGCAAAACCTTGAAGAGGTTACTGTCTCTATGGAAGTCATTAAACCATCACTTATAGAAAATAAAAACACTACAGATATACAAACAGCAATTGACCAAGTCCCAGGGGTAAATATAACAGATGGCCAAGCAAATATTAGAGGTGGAAGCGGTTGGAGCTATGGTGCAGGCACAAGAGTACTTGTAATGGTTGATGATATGCCTCTAATTTCTGGTGATGCGGGACAGGTACAATGGAAACTTATTGCTACTGAAAACATTAATCAAATAGAGGTGATAAAAGGAGCGTCTTCTGTACTATACGGTTCTTCTGCACTTAATGGTGTTATTAACATAAGGACTGCCTTTCCTAGTCAAAAGGATATTGATAAGAATGAATTGCCTGGATATACTAAAATAAATACTCATTTTGGGCTAATTGATTTAGCTAAAAGGGAGGAGCTTAATTGGAACGGTGAAACAAGACGGGCTTTTAAAGGGACTGAAATTTTTCATGCAAATAAAATTGGAAATCTTGATATGACATTAGGCGCTAACTTTTTTAAAGATGATGGTTATCGAAAGGATGAAATAATTGATAGAAGAAGATTAAATTTTGGATTTAAATATAAAGATCAAAAAATCAAAGGACTTTCATACGGAATAAATGGTAATTTCTTGTTCCAAACTAGTGGTTCTGTAATGATATGGAAAAGTTTAGATGAAGCTTTCACGGCTTTGGGTGATGAAATAACAACTACAAATGGAGATACATATAATATCGACCCTTTTGTTTCATATACTCAAGGAGATAATAAACATTCTCTCAAAACTAGGTATTTAAAAGTAATAAATGATAATAGTACAAAAGGTGCTGATGACGATCAAGATAATGAATCGGAAATTTTTTATTCAGACTATCAGTGGCAAAAAAATATAGAAAGATATAATTTAAAGATAACAACCGGGACATCTAATGAGATTGTATATGGTAGAGCTGAACTTTTCCAAGGAGATAATACAAAAAAGAATCACTCTCTATATAATCAAATAGATAAAAAATGGGGTAAATTCAATATCTCATTTGGAGCAAGACTAGAATATTTTAGTATGGATTCAGAGAAAAACTATATAATAGATGGTGACACTATTAATCATATAGCTACTTTAAAACCTGTCTTTAGAACTGGTCTAAACTATCAAATACATGAGCATACCTATATAAGATCATCTTGGGGGCAGGGCTATCGTTTTCCATCAATGGCAGAGTTGTTTATAACTACGAACCAATCTGGACTTGAGATTTATGCAAATCCTAATCTAAAACCTGAAAGTGGCTGGAGTACTGAGTTAGGTATTAAACAAGGATTGAAAATTGGAAATTGGATGGGTTATTTGGATGTTGCTGCATTTTTAATGAACTACGATGATATGATGGAATTTACCTTTGGGCCATGGGGAGACCCTGTAACAAAACCACTTTCAGGTCTTGGGTTTAAATCAGTTAATATTGGAGAGACACAAATTAGTGGATTAGAGATAAGTTTAAATGGTCAAGGGAAAATAAACAATGAAATAACAGTTAACTTAATGGCAGGATACACATATATGAATCATAAATCTCTTAATCCTGATGAAATTTATGAATATGGATACAGTCACAGTGAGACATTAGATCAATCAATAACATATAATAATAGTAGTTCAGATCCTTCACTATTAAAATATAGGTATAATCATATTGCTAAATTAGATATAGAAATTATGTACAAAAGACTATCTGTTGGATTAGGGTTTAGATATAATGATTTTATGAAAAATATAGACAAGATCTTTACTGAATCTCTAATTAATGATGGAATTCCAGGAGTTTTTGCAGGTATTCCTGGAATTAATGATGCAAGAGAGAAGTTTAGTAATGGTGATTTTATTATTGATACTAGAGCTGGTTATGATATAACTAGCAAGATACGTCTTGGTCTTATTATTAATAACTTATTAAATGTAGAATACATGAGTAGACCAGCTGATATGCAGATACCGAGAACATTTGCCATGCAACTTGGAATGAAAATATAAATATGAGGATTATTGGTGTTATTCCTGCTCGCTATAACTCTAGCCGTTACCCTGGTAAACCACTTGCCAATATTAATGGAAAGAGTATGATTGAAAGAGTCTATAAGCAGGCGAAAAAATGTAAACTGCTATCTGATGTAATAGTAGCAACAGATCACCAAATAATTTTTGATGAAGTTATCTCATTTGGTGGCAAAGTAGAGATGACGAGTGAACATAACTCTGGTACGGAAAGATGCAATGAACTTGTACAGAAAATAAAAGGAGATTTTGATATCCTTATTAATATCCAAGGTGATGTACCTTATATTAATCCGAAACAAATACACCAAATTGCTAATATTTTTACTTGTAAGGAGACAAAAATTGGTACGCTTGTAAAGAAAATAGAAACAATTGATGAGCTTCTAGATGAAAATATAGTAAAGGTAATTGTAGATAATAATTATGCATTAGATTTTAGCAGACTAACTGAAACGAATATAAATAATATTAATACAGACAGTTTCCTTATTGATAATATTTTCTATAAACATATAGGTATTTATGGTTACCGAATAACTGTATTAAAGGAGATATGTAAGTTAAAACAAACTCCAAGAGAAAAAAAAGAAAAACTAGAGCAACTAAGGTGGCTTGAAAATTCTTATGAAATCAAGGTCAGCGAAACAATGTTAGAGAGCAAATCAGTTGACGTTCCAAAAGATATTGAAAAACTAAATTTGTAATATTTTTTTAAGTAATTTAGCACTTGTATGAAACAGTCAATAGAATACTATATATGTGATCTTCTTTATCAACATGATTGTGTAATAGTACCAGGTTTTGGAGGGTTTGTTGGAAATAGAAAATCTGCTTCCATTCATGCCTTATCTGGGGTTATTAATCCACCAACTAAAGAATTATTATTTAACAGAAATCTTATTCAAAATGATGGTCTACTAGCTACATATATAGCAAATCTAGAAGGGATTGATTTGTCAGATACTAATATACACATCCAGAAATTTGTTAATAAAATTGAAAATGAGATAAATAATAAGAGTGTTTTAAAGCTAAATAAGATAGGTACATTTAATAAAGGTGTTGAAGGGAATATTTCTTTTGTGCAAGATAAAAATCAAAATTACAACCTAGAAACCTTTGGTATGCAGTCGAATTTTGACTCTAAAAAGATAGATCGTACGCATTACGAAGATAATAAGACTATTATAAAAGACCTAAAACAAAAATACCCATATACATCATTTGTTAGAGCAGCTGCAGTTTTAATCCCACTTATTATATTGTCTCTTATTGGGATAACTCAAGACGAAAAGATAACGAATATATATAATCAAATGGCAAATCTAAATCCATTTGAAGGATCGATAAATAAAACAACTAATGAGCTTTATGTTGAGAAAAAAAATGAATTAGATATTGTCGAAATAAAGGAGGTCCCTGTAATTATAGAAGATAAAGATCTTTCAATAATATTAGAAAAAAAGAATACTTTTTACATTATTGCTGGAGCTTTCTCTATAAAAGAAAATGCTAGTAATTTATGTGATAAATTAAGAAAATGGAATTATAACTCAATTATATTAGATGAAAAAAATATTATGCGTGTAACGTATAATTCATTTAATAGTAGAGAGGATGCGCTACTTGCACTTAATGAAATCAGAAAAGATAACCCATCAGCATGGCTACTTACAAAATAAAATATGCAACCTAAAAATCCAAAAGAAAGTAGAGCAACACTTACTGAAATTGTACTTCCTAATGATACAAATAATTTAAATAATTTAATGGGAGGTAGGCTCCTTCATTGGATGGATATTGCTTCTGCAATTACAGCACATAGACATTGTAATCGAACCTGTGTTACTGCATCTGTAAATAATGTCTCTTTTGAACATCCTATCCCAAGAGGTAGTATAGTAACCTTAGAGGCAAATATATCTCGCGCCTTCACTTCTTCAATGGAAGTTTTTATTGATGTCTGGATTGAAGATAGATTGTCAGGAACTAAAACAAAATGCAATGAAGCAATATATACTTTTGTAGCAGTAGACGCAATGGGAAAACCTATAAAGGTTCCAGAGGTGATTCCTGAAACTGATCTAGAAAAAAAGCGATTTGAAAGCGCATTAAGACGGAGACAGTTAAGTCTAATTCTTGCTAATAGAATGAAACCAGAAGAGGCAACTGAACTTAAAGCTTTATTTTCCTAGCATTATTTTCTTATAAGCGATAATAATCTCTCGTGAATCAATACTATTAATACAGATTTGATTCTTGTTGCGGCAACTAGACCCGTGCTTTGAACATGGTCTATTAGAATTATTAGCTAATATTTCAATAGAATTATTATCACTAAAGTATGGCCAGAATCCTAAACTTGGCTTAGTGCATCCCCAAAAAGAAATTATGGTTTTCTTAAATGCAGAACCTATATGCATCATTCCGCTATCGTTAGTCAAGAGTAAACTGCTGTTTTTTATTAGATATGCAGATTGTGATAAATTTAATTCTCCACAAAAATTATATATATCTTTTTTAACTGCTTTATTTATAATATTATTTGCAAACTCATAATCTTCTATTCCACCTAACAAGATTAGAGGCTCTTTAATATTGCCGCTTACATCTAAAATAGTGTTCAATGATATCTTCTTATTTATATATGAAGCCCCAATACTCCAACAAATAAATTTTTTAGCTGTATCAAACTCTAAATTAACATCACTAGGTAAAAAGTAATCTAAACCTAGATTATCATTTTTAACACCTAATGAATGAACTGTTTTCATATATCTATCAACCACATGCACGTTGTCTAATATGTTAATCCCCAATTTAATTAATAACAGCTTCTTTAAATTTGATTTATAGTAATATTTAGTTGTGCATCTTAATTGAAGAGCTACTAATCTAGAACGAATATTGTTATGTAAATCAATTACATAATCAAAACCTTCTTGCTTTAGGTTAGAAATTGTTTCATTTATATCATTATCTAAAAAATGTATCTTTTCAAGATATGGATTTTCTGATAAAATATCAGAATACTTTTCCTTTGTTAAGAAATGTATTTCAGCATCTAACTGCTTTTTGAGACATCTTATAACAGGAGTAGTTAATACAATGTCACCAATTGAAGAAAACCTAATAACTAATATTTTTAATACCTTTTGCACAGCTGTAAAACTAATTATTTTATTCTAATTTTGCATTATGAATTTTATTGATACACATACACATCTTTTTCTAAAAGAATTTGAAGATGATATAGATAATGTAATTAGAGAATCTATTTCGTCAGGAGTAAATAAGATGCTTCTCCCAAATATTAATAGCAAAACGATTTCTTCAATGAATGATATCTGCAAAAGATTTCCGGAAAACTGTTTTGCTATGATAGGGTTGCATCCATGTGATGTAAGAAAAACTAGTTTTGAGAGTGAATTAGATATTATTAAAAATGAATTATTAAGAAAAAAATATATTGCTGTTGGGGAGATTGGAATTGATTTATATTGGGAAAAGCATACTATTGATATACAGAAAAAAGTATTTGAGGCTCAAATAAATTTAGCCAAGCAACATAATCTGCCTATTGTAATTCATGTAAGAGATTCTTTTTCTGAAACAATTGAAATAGTAGAACGACTAAATTCAGAAAATTTAAGTGGTGTGTTTCATTGCTTCTCCGGAGAAATTAAAGATGCTGAAAGAATCATAGAATTAGAAAATTTTTATCTAGGAATTGGGGGTGTTCTTACATTTAAAAACTCTAACTTAGACAAGGTTATTGAGCAAATAGATTTAAATCATATTGTTCTTGAGACTGACTCACCCTATTTAGCTCCAGTTCCATTTAGAGGTAAAAGAAATGAAAGTAAGCATATTATTAATATTGCAAATAGACTAGCTGAAATAAAAAATACCCCTTTGAAACTAATTGCAGAAATGACAACTTATAATGCAATTAAATTATTTAATATTCCTTAATAATCAAATTCTATTAATTTAATAGGTTTGCAGAAATTGGTGAGGTGGCCGAGTGGCTTAAGGCGCACGCTTGGAAAGCGTGTAAACAGGGAACTGTTTCGGGGGTTCGAATCCCTTCCTCACCGCATCTTTTCTATTATCCATATTTAATAAAAAATAACCTATTAAAAACTGATAGGACAATAATTTACTTCTATTGTTAATCTATTTTTTTATTCAATTACTATTCTTTTCTCTACTGTCCCATCATCATAAATATAAAAGAGAGCCTCGTTTTTCTTTCCTTTTGTTTCTTTTCCTAAAAGATCTGTTATTTTAAGTAGTTCTTTTTTTGTTTTTATATCTGCTATTGCAGTAGGCAATAAAAAAGAACAATCATTATTAATACATCTAATTGAACGAACAAGATATGCTGTATTTTTACTCTTAATTGTTATATAGGGACCTATATTTGAATATGGTGATACTGAATATGCATATCTAATATCACCTCCTAATGAATCTACTAATACTTGTGTAGAACTCCAATGAAAATTAGGTTGAATTATATCGCCACCAAAATTATTAATAGCTGAATCTATAATATTTATATTTAACATTAATTGCCATAACTCGTCTATTGATGGAAGAAACCAATCTGAAAAACCTCCAGAAACAGAATGAAAACAAAGATTAGCTGCGTAATTACCATTTGGGTGATCTATTTCAAAAACATCTGTGTTATGTTGACCTTCACCTATTAATTGATTCTCCGTGCCATTACAATAATGTAAATTAGGCCCCCAGTCAGAAATCATACTATCTTGTAAATTCCAAGGATAAGTGGCGTCTAAATATGTAGTATCTACAATCAGTCCTTTTTGAATTATTCCAGAATTATCTAAATAAAAAACTATTCCTCCTTGGTAAAAATCTCCTATATTCTGTCCTAACCCAAGCATAGGTAAGTAAAATAAGATAAGTAGTTTTTTCATTGTTCATCTTTTAGTTAAATAAAACTAAAAATATAACTACAAAAAATGTACCTGTAACAAGAAAAATAAACCAATTTTTTGGCTTTTCCTTATTTAGCTCGTATTGAAGGGCCATTGTGGTAAACCATAATAATATCCCTAAAGATCCTAGCATTTCAAATTCATTTCTACAGTAGTACTTGTAATATGATGCAATACAAATCAAGGGAAGAGCTATAAGGAAACCGATTAAGCCTGTATATTTTTTAATTACACTCATTGTTAATCTATTATTTTATTCAATGGTGATTATTTTATCCACTGTTCCATCTGAATATCTATTTATTACAATATTTTTAAATTTAAGAGCAGTCATATTACCTAAGATGCTATATGTTTCAACTAGACATTTTGCACTAATATGTTCTTTGATGGAAGTTGTATTATTAACAATAATAGTTCCAATCATTCCGTTTGCTGCATGACCACCTACAGAACAATCATATTCATAAGTTCCAACAATTGTAAAAATATATGTATGTATGTTAGTATTTGATGTTGGAGTTGATATAAAGGATGCTGGATTATTAAAGTTTAAATTAGTTATTGTATTTATGTCAAAATTTACATTATGAAATCCACCATCATTAATCCAAAATACAGTATCTCCAATATTAATATTTAATACGCTTGGCGAATAGTAAAAATTACCAGCATTGATAGTATGTGATGTTTGTGCAACTACTAACGACGGAAATAAAAGCAGTAAAATTATTTTTTTCATATTTAGTTATTTTTTATTAATGTATTGTATTATTTAATGGTTATTCTTTTTTCAACTGTTCCATTATCATATAAATAGAGTAGTGGTTCATTTTTATTTTCTTTTGTTACTCTTCCAAATATATCTATTATTTTAATTGGTTCTATATTATCAAAATCTATCAAATTAACATTATACATAGAAGATATGCTGCTAACAGAACCTGTCCAGGTTACTGTATCTTTATATAAATTATTAGTTGTAATTTCTATTTGAATAATTCCAATTCCTTCTTGACCGTTAGGGTAAATATGGCAATTTAAGTATACTTGTTCATTAGGATAGATTAAATTTTGTGAATTTATAACACCAATTGCATAACAGTTTGGAAAGCAAAAGGAAAACTCCCATTGTAATGGAATAGAATCTTTTATAACATTCCACGATATACTACAAGTATCTGATGCGTTATAATAAGTATTTATACTAATGTCATTGTCATTGGTAGTGCCATACATTTGCATATTATCGTGATCAATAAAATATATCTGCCCAAACCCAATGATAGGCAAGCAAAGTAATATAATTAGGAGTTTTTTCATAATATTTATTTTATTACTATTCTTTTCTCTACTGTTCCATCATCATAAATATAAAATAAAATATGATTTCGTTTTTGTGACTCTCTTCCTAAAAGGTCGACAATCTTGATGATATTTTTTTTATTAAAATTTATATTTTCAAAATTTGAACTAACATTAAGACATTTAGCTTCAACTTCAATATCATAAAAAAAATAATAATATGAATATGGATTGGTTGAAGCGCTTGACCTAGTTATACTAATTGCAGAAGCAATATCATAAGGATAACTTGCATTTGAATTATTTCTGTATAAGTCAGAGTTACCAGAAGAAATACCTAATTGCATATCATTCCCAACAGGAATGTCAAAATCAAGTTGTATTCTCTGTTTTCCTGGGGCTACTAGTAATGTTGTATCATCAATAATTAATCCTAAATTATCTCTTGCTTGAAAAGTTATTGTATTTGAAGATTGAGCATAAACAATAGCCGATTTTATCAAACATTCTTTACTAGCATCAAATAATAAATGCTGATTTCCTGTAAAATATGAACCGCTTCCTATATTATTATCTTTTGCACCTCCATGAAAAGTACTAACATTTGCTAAAGGATCATAATTACTTGCAGTAGAATTTTGACAACCAAGTAAAGCTGGTATACAACTTCCATCATCGAAACAAGCTAAACTATCATAATTTACAGCTGAAAGACTTTTACAACCTGCAATATAGCAACAACTTCCGTCATCTATAGTAGCGATACTCGAAAAATTATATGCGTTGGAATCAATACATCCGCATGAATCATTTAAAACGTATTTATATACTGAGGTAGGTTGAACAGGTGTATTTAAATTCTTATTTTCTCCAAGTAAAAAATAAACATTACAACCAGACATAAAACACCCTGGAGCCCAAATCGCATCTCCTGGATGAGAAGGTAATTGAGTCCATGAATCACTCATTGGATCATACTCCCAAAATTCACCGCTATCTAATGGCCCATGATTATCTCCATCACCACTTAAAACATATCCTTTTCCATTATAAGAAAATTGTGTTCCAGCAACTCTAGCTTCAGATGGAAAATTAGAAAGTTGTAGCCAGGTATTATTAATAGAATTATATCTGTAAACATCATTATATATATATACACCTGCAGAAGAGTTGCTTCCAGGACCAGGGAAACTGCCATGACCAAAACCAACATAAGCATAATCATCAATTCCAAAATAAAATGGGTGATGTCTAGTATTTCCTGGTAAATTTGGTTTTTGAGACCAAGAGTTATTATTAATATCATATTCCCACCAATCATCTAAGTTGCCATTGTCATTACCTCCACATCCAACAAAAATCTTATCATTAACAATAACCATTGCTGGGTGTTGCCTGCCATCTCCAGGAAAACTTGCTAATTGATTCCAAGTATCATTATTCATATCATACTGCCACCAATCTACTGGGTACTGGCCTGACGATGTGTTTCCAAAACCCATATATGCTAAATTTCCTTTTGAAACACCGTAAGCAAACCCTCTGCCGCTAAAAGGAATATTTTGTAATGAAGACCAACTATCATTAGATTTATCATATTTATAGGCGTCATTTAAATAACTACCTGACATCACAAAGCCAAAATTATCATTTGCAAATGTTATCGGATGATGTCTACCTGAAAAAGTAACGTTAGAAACTTGAGACCAATTTTGAGAAAAACAAAAAATAGGCAAGTAAAGTAATATAAGTAATAGTTTTTTCATTTTTAATCTACTTTTTTATTCAATGATTATTCTTTTCTCTACTGTTCCATCATCAAAGATGTAAAAGAGTAATTGATTTGTTTGTTTTACTTCTCTTCCTAATATATCTATAACTCTATTTATTTTCTTTGGCATCAATTCAAGTAATTCATTGGTGTTTGTTGAAGAACAATCAATTAAACCGTTAATATCATATAATGAAACAAATTTCCATATTTCCTTACTAGCATTAATATCCATGTTTCCAAAACTCCCAGGCCAGTCATGCTCACCATTATTAACCTTTAATTCGACGACTGAAACACAATTATCACCACTATCCCATATTTTTCTCTCAACTGAACTTCCGTTTGTAGTATTTGGACTTGAAGGAACATTAACGATTATAGGGTTGGGATTTGTATTATTATGATTTGACCAATAACTTGATATATCAGAAGCAGACATATAATATGGTTGTAATCCAATATAATATGAGTTTGGATTACTATCATTTGTTCCAGGGATAAACATAATAGCAGTTGGGTGTGAGGGAGAGCATGTAGGGAAATTATAGCCATTTGGGGGCAGTTGATTTCTTTGATAATCTGTCATCATTGAGCCTGATACTGAAGCAATAGCAGCAATTCTATTACTCAACCTGCATGCAAGCTCGTAACTAAAAATCCCTCCTTCTGAATAACCACATGCGTATACTCTATCATTATCAACGTTGTAATCTAGAGCAATGGTATCAATTATTGCCTCAATAAAATAAATATCATTGTATGTCGTGGGTGATTTATGCATCCAAGCTCCACTAGAACCTGACGGATAAACCGCTATAAATCCTGCTGTGTCAGCAATTGGCCTCATATCATTGATTCCGTTTATCATTCCACTGCCAGATCCACCTCCTCCGTGAAAATTAAACATTAGGGGAGCGGGAGCTGATGAGTTATAAGATGATGGAATGTATATTATATATTCTCTAACTTCCCCGCCATAAAACATTGTCCTAGCTTGTTGTGTTTGTGCTAAAGCATAAAATGATGGTAAAATTGACAATAGAAGTACTATTACTCTTAATTTTTTATTCATTAGTATTAATTCATTATTAGCTTGAAGATTTTTATAAAATCTGGCTTGCATGTTCTTTTGTCTTTACTTTCTCAATGATATTTATAATTTTTCCTTCCACATCTATTACAAAAGTAGTCCTGTGTATTCCATCAAATGTCCGACCCATAAATTTCTTTGGACCCCACACTCCATATGCATTTAAAACTTCTTTGTTTTCATCTGAAATAAGAGAAAATGGTAAATTATATTTATTTATAAATTGCTGATGTTTTTCAGGGCTATCAGCAGAGCAACCTAAAACAATATAACCTTTGTTTATCAAAGAATTATAGTTATCTCTTAAATTACAAGACTGAACAGTACAGCCTGGTGTCATATCTTTTGGGTAAAAATAAAGTACTATTTTCTTTCCTTTATATTGTTCTATTGTAATTCTATTTCTGTTCTGATCTACTGAATTTATTTCTGGTGCAGTATCACCTATTTTTAAATGTGTCATCCTAATTATTTATAAAGTTCCTCTTTTTGCTTGTTCTCTTTCTATAGATTCAAATAAAGCTTTAAAATTTCCTGCTCCAAAACCTCTAGCCCCCATTCTTTGTATTATCTCAAAAAATAATGTTGGTCTATCTTCTACAGGTTTGGTAAAAATTTGTAATAAATACCCCTCTTCATCGGCATCTATCAATATACCTAATCCTTTTAAAGTCTCTATATCTTCTTTTAATTTATGATTATGAGCCTCTAATCTTAAAGGAACTGCTTCATAATATTCTTCTGGAGGGATAGAAAGAAATTCAATTCCCCTAGCTCTTAATTTCTCAACTGTTGAGATAATATCATCTGTAGCTACAGCAATATGTTGAGCTCCTGGGCCTTCATAAAAATCTAAATACTCCTCTATTTGAGATTTCTTTTTCCCTTCTGCTGGTTCATTAATTGGGAATTTAATTCTGCCATTTCCATTACTCATAACCTTACTCATTAGAGCTGAATATTCTGTTGTAATTTGTTTATCATCAAAAGATAGGAAATTAACAAAGCCCATAACATCTTCGTAAAACTTAACCCATTTATTCATTTCATTCCAGCCTACATTTCCAACCATATGATCAATAAACTTTAATCCTGTTGGCTCTGGGTTGTAATCTGAATTCCATTTTTCATAACCTGGTAAAAAAAGACCATTATAATTTTTTCTTTCTACAAAAATATGTACAGTTTCACCATAAGTATATATTCCTGAACGCACCACTTCTCCATGATCATCTTTTTCTATAGTTGGTTCCATAAATGATTTTGCTCCTCTACTAGTTGTTTCTTTCCATGATTTTGTAGCATCATCTACCCAAAGCGCAATTACTTTAACACCATCACCATGTTTTACAATATGATCATTAATTACTGATTTAGAATGTAAGGGAGTAGTAAGGACAATTTTTATTTTATCTTGTATTAAGACATAAGAGGCTGCCTCTTTACAGCCTGTTTCAAGACCTTTATATGCATATGACTGAAATCCGAATGCTGATTTATAATAATAAGCAGCTTGTTTTGCATTTCCAACATAAAACTCAATATAGTCAGTTCCTAATAGGGGAAGGAAATCCTTTGCTCCATCAAATATTTTATCTAGTCCGTAATCAACATTTTTAATTTCACTCATAATTAATTATATCTTAAAATTAATCTTCTAACCAAGATTTATGATACTTACCATCAGATAGATCAATAGCTACTTGTGTTAATTTAAGTGGTGCAAAAGTATCTATCATAACAGCTAATTCATCTGTTTTAGTTTGACCTATACTTCTTTCCATAGCTCCAGGATGTGGTCCATGAGGAATACCCGCTGGATGTAAAGAAATAAATCCTTCTTCAACATGATTTCTGCTCATAAAATCTCCATCAACATAATAAAGCACCTCATCAGAATCAATATTTGAATGATTATATGGTGCAGGAATAGATTCTGGATGATAATCATATAAGCGGGGGCAAAAAGAACATATCACAAATCTACTTGTTTCAAAAGTTTGATGTACTGGAGGTGGCTGATGTACTCTACCTGTTATTGGTTCAAAATCATGAATAGAAAATGCATATGGGAAATTATATCCGTCCCAACCAGTGACATCAAAAGGATGAGATGCATAAGTATATTCATGTATCATTTGTTCTTTTTTAATTTTAATTAAGAAATTACCTTGCTCATCATGAGTCTCTAGCTCTTCAGGTTTTCTTAAATCTCTTTCGCAATACGGGGAATGCTCTAATAGCTGACCAAAATGATTACGATATCTCTTTGGTGTATAAACTGGAGTGTAAGACTCTACTATAAATAACCTATTATTACTAGAATTAAACTTGATGGTATAAATCATTCCTCTAGGTATTACTAAATAGTCTCCTGGTTTAAATGCAATATTTCCTAAGAATGTTCTTAAGGTACCATCACCCTTATGTACAAAAATAACTTCATCACCATCCGTATTTTTATAAAAATAATCCTCTTCTAAATTAGTGGGAGCTGAAAGTGAAATATTTAAATCATTATTAAAAAGTATCGATATTCTACTTTCTAAATGATCTTTAACTTTTGGTGTATCAAATCCTTTTAATAAATAGGATTTAAGATTCTTTTCTACAGCTGCTATTGGAGAAACTGAATATGATTTTTTAATCTCTTTAACCTGTGTTGGTCTATGCAAGTGATATAATAAAGATGACATACCATCAAATCCAATTGTCCCAAAAAGCTCTTCATAATGTAATCCTCCTGTTTCTTTTTTAAAAGTAGTATGTCTTTTATGTGGTATCTTTCCTAATTTATGATAATACGGCATATAGATAATTTTAATGCAAATATAAAACTAAAACATAAACAAATTATGATTTATGTCATCCCTAAAATAAAATTAATAATTTTGTCTTTAATAAATGAAGCTTCTTACATATAAAATAACTGGCTCAAATACACACCAGATTGGTGTATTAAAGGATAATGGTATACTTAATCTAAATAGTTTATTTGGAAATATATCTTTAATTAATGTAATACAAATTAATGATTATAGGGATAAGATAAATAACTATTATATGGAAGAGAATGCTATAAAGCATAATCTTAATGAGGTTAAACTTCTTCCTGTTATACCAAAACCAACATCATTTAGAGACGCCTATGCTTTTAGAGAACATGTTGAAACATGTAGGCTAAATAGAGGAGCTGAAATGATTTCTGAATTTGATAAATTTCCTGTATTCTATTTTTCAAACCATAATGCAATGTATGGAGATAACCAGGATATAGAACTTATGCCTGATCATTTTAACCAATTAGACTATGAATTAGAATGTGCAATTGTGATAGGGAAAAAAGGGAAAAATATTCTTTCCAGTAATGCTGATCAATATATTGCAGGATTCTTTATTTTAAATGATCTTAGCGCAAGAGGGTTACAAATGTCAGAAATGAAATTAAATCTTGGTCCTGCTAAAGGAAAAGATTTTGCTAATTCAATAGGGCCTTATCTTGTTACTTCAGATGAATTAGAATCAAAATCAATTGACACCGCTTCTGGTAAAAAATATAATATGAATATGACTTGTTATGTGAATGGAGTGCTACTATCTGAAGGGAATATGCAAGATATGAAATGGACATTTGCCGAGATTATTGAAAGAATATCATACGGGGTTGAAATACTTCCTGGAGACATTATTGGATCTGGGACTGTTGGTACAGGTTGTCTATTCGAAATAAATGGCACAAAAAAAAGAAATAATCCTGATTATGTTGAGCAATGGTTAAAAAATGGAGATAAAATAGAAATGAAGATAGAAGGACTAGGAACCTTGAAGAATAGGATAATAAAATCAAATAATAATCATTCAATAATAAAAAACCAAAAATGATTAAATCAATTGAAACAAAAACAATAGATTCTCAAGATTTATATAGATATCTTTCAAGTGCTATAACTCCAAGACCTATCGCTTTTGTTAGTACTATAAATAATAATGGTAATAGAAACCTAAGTCCATTCTCATTTTTTAATGTGTTTTCAGTTACCCCCCCTATTTTAATTTTTTCTCCAGTTAATAGGGTTAGAAATAATACCACCAAACATACTTTAGATAATATTAAGCAAATAAAAGAATGTGTTATTGCTCTAGTATCTGAAGATATGGGTCAGCAGGCTTCATTAGCATCATGTGACTTTGATGCAGATGTAAATGAATTTAAAAAAGCAGGCTTTACTGAAGTGGAGTCGGACCTAATATCTCCACCTAGAATAAAAGAATCTCCAGTAAATTTTGAGTGTAAAGTAAATGAGATTATTGAATTAGGTAATAAAGGTGGTTCTGGTAATCTTATAATTTGCGAAATTTTAAAAATACATCTTGCTGAGAATATTCTTGATAAAGATAATGCTATTGACCCTAAAAAGCTTAACATAATAAGTCGTCTTGGTAAGAATTGGTATGCAAAAACTACTGAAGAATCACTATATAAAATTACAAAACCAATATCTAAAATTGGTATGGGTATTGATCAGTTACCTAAAACAATAAGAAACTCTAATATTTTATCTGGAAGTGATTTAGCAATTTTAGCTTCAGCAGAAAAAATTCCAGAAAAGAAATATTTTATTATTAGGGATAATAAAAATACGTCAGAAAAACATATTTTAGCCAAACAGTTTCTAAAAGAACAAAAAATAACAGAAGCTTGGCAAGTACTATTATAAATTAATTACTAAAAACACTAATATTATGTCATTTAAATTACCAGAATTAAATTATTCCTATGATGCACTAGAGCCACATATAGATGCTAGAACTATGGAAATACACCACAGTAAACACCATAATGGTTATACCAACAACCTAAATAATGCTATATCAGGAACGGAAATGGAAAATAAAACTATTGAAGAGATTTGTAAGAGTGAAAACTTAAGTGGAGCTTTAAGAAATAATGGCGGAGGATTTTATAACCATTGTTTATTTTGGCAGATAATCAGTCCTAATGGTGGAGGGGAACCTATTGCAGAAATTGCAGATGCAATCGAAAATAGTTTTGGAAGTTTTGAGAATTTTAAAATAGAATTTACTAAGGCAGCTGCTACTCGATTTGGATCTGGTTGGGCATGGCTTTGCGTTAAAAATGGGAAACTTGATTTATGCTCAACAGCAAATCAGGATAACCCATTGATGAATGGTGAATGCGGGGGAACACCTATCTTAGCAATAGACGTATGGGAACATGCATATTATTTAAATTATCAGAATAAAAGACCTGATTATATTAATGCATTCTTTAATGTAATAGACTGGAATGAAGTAAATAGAAGATATTTAGCAACTTTGTAATATTTTTATAAATTTGCGAAATCAAAAATTAAATTAATAATAAAATGAAAAAGAAAATAGCATTAACAACATTATTTGGGTTTATCTTACTTGCGTTCATTAACTTACAAGCTCAAGACACTATGGAAGTTACTGATTCTATGCAACAAGAGGAAATTATTGAAGAATCAATAAATGAAGAAACGACTACTGTTATTGAAGAGAAAAAATCCTTCCATCAGATTATAAAGCAAAAGTTTATTGAAGGTGGGCCTACTTTCATGGGAATTGTGCTAATATGTCTTATTTTAGGTCTAGCATTAGCAATAGAAAGAATCATTTATCTAAATATGGCAACAAGTGACTCATCAAAACTACTAAATGATGTTGAAGGAGCTTTACAGTCTGGAGGTATAGAAGCAGCTAAAGAAGTTTGTAGAAATACTAAAGGTCCAGTAGCTTCTATTTTTTACCAGGGACTAGACCGTTCTAGTGAGGGTATAGATATGGTAGAAAAATCTGTTGTTTCTTATGGTTCCGTTCAAATGGGGTTATTAGAAAAAGGGCTATCCTGGATCGCTTTATTTATTGCTTTAGCTCCTATGCTAGGTTTTATGGGAACTGTAATTGGTATGATTGGAGCTTTTGATGCAATTGAAGCTGCTGGCGATATATCTCCATCTCTAGTTGCAGGTGGAATTAAAGTAGCGCTTCTTACGACAGTGTTTGGATTAATAGTTGCTATTATTCTGCAAATATTCTATAATTATATCGTATCAAAAATTGATTCTATTGTTAATGACATGGAAGACGCTTCTATATCACTTATTGATTTATTAGTAAAAAATAAATAATTATGGATTTGATTAATATAGGAATAATTATTACCTACATAATGATTTTTGGCGCTGCATTAACTGCAATTGTTTTTTCTCTAATTAATATGTCAAAGAACAAGAAAAATGCTAAAAAAACTATTTATGCATCTTGTGTATTAATACTTGTAATTCTTATTGCATATTTTATCTCATCATCTGAGGTATTACCATCTTATACAAAATACGAGATAGATTCTGGGACTTCAAAAAGAGTTGGTATGGGTCTTAATACATTTTACTTACTCGCTATTGGCGCATTTATGACAGTGTTATATACAGAATTCGGAAAAGTTTTTAAGAAATAATGGCAAGAAGTAATAGAGAACTTCAAGAGATTAATGCGGGTTCAATGGCGGATATTGCATTTTTACTACTTATTTTCTTTCTAGTAACAACAACAATGGATGTAGATACTGGTATTGCGAGAAAATTACCTCCTATGCCTGAAGATGAGCAGATTGAGGATGATTCTCAAATTCATGCTAGAAATATTTATGTTGTACTTGTAAATTCAAATAATCAGCTACTTGTTGAGGGAGTGCCAATGGATATTTCTCAATTAAAGAATGGCGCAATTGATTTTATAGATAATAATGGTATAAATCCTGATCTTTCTGATAATCCGGAAAAAGCAATTATATCACTTCAGAATGATAGAGGAACATCCTATAAAACTTATATACAAGTTCAGAATGAGCTAACTGCAGCATATAATGACTTGAGGAATTCAGCAGCATTATCAGAATATGGATCTCGATATTATGATCTTTCTAAAAGTCAACAAAAAATAATAAGAAAAAAATACCCTCAAAAAATATCTGAAGCTGAACCAAAAAATGTAGGAGAAAATGAGTAAATTTAAAAGAAAATCTAAAGGAGGTTCACCAGGGATATCTACTGCTTCATTACCAGATATTGTTTTTATGCTACTTTTCTTCTTTATGGTTACAACTGTTATGAGAGAAACTACACTATTTGTAGATGTTGTTACCCCAAAGGCAACTGAAATTAGGAAAATGGAAAAGAAATCACTAGTTAGTTATATTTATATAGGATCTCCTGTCAAAAGATTACAATCTTCATATGGGACAAAACCTAGAATACAACTTAACGATGCTTTTGCTGCATCATCAGATATTCAAGAATTCATAGCTTCTGAAAGAGAAAAACATGATGAGAAAGAAATTCCATATATGACAGTGTCTATAAAAGCTGATGAAGAAGTAAAGATGGGGACTGTGATTGATGTAAAGCAAGAGTTAAGAAAAGCTAATGCATTAAAGATAAATTATTCTACAAGAAAAGGAGTATATTAAATATCTAACAGTTGAGTGCTAAAACTAGAAAAGATATTTTAATTTTCATTCTTTATATCAGTATTTTTAAATAATAGATATAATAATAAAGTCACTGAAACAAAAGAGATAAGAGCTAAATTTTGGTCAACATTAACTTCTGAAATAAGTTTTGGCGTTTGTTTATGAAAATTCAAAGATAAATATGATAGAATAATAGTCTGTGCATTATTTACAAAATGTGCTAAAATAGGCAACCATAAACTTCCACTCCAATAGAATATATATCCTAATAAAATCCCTAAAATAAATCGGGGTACCATTCCACTAAAATGAAAATGGATTGCACTAAAGAAAAAGGCTGTTATCAAAATAGTGAAATGTATATTACCTGACCATCTCAGAATTTCTTGTTGAACATATCCTCTAAAGAATAGTTCCTCACCAATGGCAGGTACGACAGCAACAACCACTATTGTAAAAATTAATGTCCAGATATCATTCATCCTTAGAAATGCCTCTACTATTTTATCAGAATTAATATCAAATTGCAACATCCATTCCGGTAAATCAATTCCCATATTCCATTCTAGCAGTATCCCTATAAACGGTGTAATTAACATCATTATAGCAATGACTAACAAAGCAGCTTGTCTATTAATTTTATAGAACCTAAAATTAAAATTAGTTAAATATCCAAATAAAAAAGTGGGTGTGATAAATAACCCTATACCACTAAATAACTGAACAATCTTTAAATAGTTAACTGTTTCTTCGCTACTTAAATCATTATTTTGAATTAACTGCATTCCATCTTGTGTGAATAGTTTAATGAATATAACAGCTAAAAGTTGATGGACTACTACAGAGAAAGCCATCAGAAGAAATAAAATTAATATTTTAACAAATACTGACTTATCTTTATAAATTCCCTTAAACCTCATAATTTCACTATTTTTGAAAATAATTATGACTGTAAAAATAGGAAATATTGATGTAGGAGAATTCCCGCTACTTTTAGCGCCAATGGAAGATGTATCAGACCCTCCATTTCGCGCTCTCTGTAAGGAGAACGGAGCAGATATTATGTATACAGAATTTATATCATCAGAAGGGTTAATTAGGGACGCTTTTAAAAGTGTGCAAAAACTAGATATCTATGATTTTGAAAGACCAATAGGTATACAGATCTTTGGAAATAATATCGAATCAATGCGTAAAGCAGCAGAGATATGTGAGGAAGCAAAACCAGAATTTATTGATATTAACTATGGCTGTCCTGTAAAAAAAGTAACTAATAAAGGTGCTGGTGCAGGAATACTTCAAGATATTCCAAAAATGGTCAGC
>MDSW01098520.1_pt1 | contig 26024 bp, 29 predicted proteins | sample 811171 | NCBI WGS metagenome assembly MDSW01 (sample SAMN05326641, study PRJNA326480) | marine metagenome | isolation source: seawater | place: Atlantic Ocean: North West | collected 2012 | reverse complement strand
CCCGTGAGGGTATGCCAGTTTTCAAGACTGGTGCATTCGTCCACTCTGCCAACCCTCCATAATCGTTGTATATTCTAGTGCCAATCTCTTGATCTCAGCAACATGGAAAATCGAATATTTAAACCAAAGGCCAAGGAATATCTCTATTGGGGTTTAAAATAGGCATAATTGGATTAACAATTGCATCCTCCATCCTTATTACGAGCGATTCAAATTCTTCTGAAGAAAGGAGTTTTTTCATTTCTTTGTTTTTTTTTAATTTTGGCAAAGCGTCTGATATATCAGCAATAAATTTGTCAGGAATTTTTTTGCCACAAAATTCAAACATCACAGTTCTTAGTTTAAAATCAGAATTAAAAGTTAGGCCATGATCTATAGACCAAATGATATTTTGGTTGTCAAAAATACAATGACCTGCTTTTCTATCCGCATTATTTGTAATTAAATCAAAAATTGCTATAGGAAAAAGATCGTCTAAGTGTTCTTCTCTAATTTCAAAAAAAGTAATTCTAGGGTCACATTCTATATAACTTTGAACAGAACCTAATCCATATGGTCCATTTCTGATTATAGTTAATGGTATATTTGGCCATCCCAATATTTTACTCAAAATGTATGAGGCTCTTTCTCTTTTATATAAAGTCCTGTGTTCAAAATCATATAAAGGTTTTTCTCCATCCCTAGGTTTATAAATCACGCCTATACACCCTGATTCATCAATATCTATCCACATCATAAATGTGTAATTTGATCCCCATGGCATAGTATGTCCACCGATAAAATTGCCACTCATAATATGGGAGATTAATTCACTTTCTTCTAAATCAATAATTTTTTTAGGAGGAGTGGGAAATAATTTTTTAGGATCAGAATATTCATTTATATGATTTGAATTCATTTTACGAAAATCTAAATGATTGGATCTTTTGAATGACCATTTTTATATTCACATGAATGCCCTTCAGGATTAATAGGTTTTTTACACAATTCACATTTTGGTCTACCTGCAGAAACAATTTCTAGACCTTTATTTATAAATGCTTCTAATTGAATAGAATTAATCCAAATTCTTAGAGTGGTTTCTTCGGAAATACTTTGAGGATCGTATACGTCAATTAAAAACATTTTTGAGTTTTCATCATACCCAAAAGCTATTCTATTTGTTTTGAATTCAAGTTTTGATAATCCTGGTGCTTCTTTTTCAATAGGAGGAAAAGTATCTGAGTTTTGATCGAGTTTAACTTCATTAATTAACTGATTCATGCTTTCACATAATTCAGATAATTGTTCTTTTTCGACCCATATCAAGGCATTACTGCTAGCGCTATCAGCATTGATTCTAAAAGTTCTCATACCGGGTTCACCAAATGTTTCAGGAGAAAACTTTGAAATTTCAGTGAATTGAAAATCTGGTTCAGGCATATTTATCCTTTGTAAAATTTTATATGTACTATATTAATACAAACCTAATTTGATATTTCAACGATATGATTCATTATTCCTATATGCTATACTCTAACCTCCCTAATGTTAATTGTTTATTTTGGAGGAAAAATTTGGCATACGTTAGTCTCCGAGATGGAGAAGAACCAGAAGTTTTATTAAAAAGATTTCAGACTCAAATGCAAAGGTCTGGTATTTTGCGTGAACTTCGAAATAGAAGATTTTTTAGATCCAAAGGCGAACAAGAGCGTCTCGATAGGCAACGAGGTATTCGAAGATTGAGGAGAAGAAGGACTAGAAGCTAATTTGTCTAGTTCACTCCTATCATATAAGGTTTTCCGATGAGTGTTTTGTTTGTAACATCTATTGATAACGGATCAGGCAAGACATTTTTTAGTTATTCTCTTTCTCAAATTCTGATTAATCAAAATAAAACAATAGATTTGATTCATTTAGTTCCTAGTCAACAAAATGATTTGTTTCAACAAGATGATGTTTCTGATTTATTACCTTCAAAAGTTTTGTCTGTAAATGAATTTAATTCATTTATTAAAGAAATAGATCAAACTAACAATTTGATTGTCAAAGTTTCCCCCCACATTCCACATGATGAATTAAAAAATATTGCACAAAATACTCAAGGGAAAATCATTTCTATTTTGGATTTTTCTAATTGTTTAAATCACATTCCACATTTGCAGGAATTTGGGGATGAATTGGCTGGAGTAGTAATAAATTTTGTTACGAAATATGGCGAATCGAAATTATCTGAACATATTATTCCTGCTTTTTTGAAAGCAAATATTCAGGTTTTAGGATCTGTACCGGAAAATAGGACTTTGTTGTCTCTTAGTGTTCAACAGGTAGCAGATATTTTGGGAGCAAAGTTTTTCAATGGTAATGAATATGCTGATCGATTAGTAGAACATTATATGGTGGGTGGGTTTGGAATGGACCCAGGTGAAATGATTTTTAATACGTTAGATAAAAAAGCAGTGATTGTTAGGGGTGATCGTCCTGATGTTCAAATGTCTGCATTATCTACAGATATGTCTTGTTTTATTATGACTGGGGGATTAGACCCAATAGAATATGTAAAATACGAATCAACCGAAGAGGAGGTTCCAATTTTAGTTGTAGATTCTAATACTTTAGACACAATGGAACGAATTAATGAATTACAAAATTTTTCTAAGTTTGATCACCTAATTAAATTAAATGTTGGTTGTGATTTAATTTTAGATAATTTTAATTTTGAAGTTTTATGATAATCCCTGAGCGTTTGCTGTGTGGAAAGAATCAACACCGGCCCGTAGTTGGTTGTTGTTTCTGGTAATTGCTACTGGGCTTGCAAACATATTTATTCCTGATCTCAACAATTCATTTGAAAGTACGTTTATATTATGGCCTTTCTGAATCAGTTCATTTATTGTATTTTCAGCAATTTCAGGTGTCAGATCTGTGAAATCTGAGCTGCAGTCTATACGGGGAGCATCTATGGCCTCTTGAGGATTCATTTTGTAATCAATCATTTTGACCAACAAGGATGTTACACAATTTGTGATTCTTCTTCCCCCCGAAGCCCCTACTGCAATTTCTACTCCATTGTCACCCAAGACTAAGCATGGTGTCATATTGTTTAAGGGATATTTTCCTGGTGCGATAGAATTTACTCTGCCAGGTACTGGGTCGTACCACATCATCCCATTATTCATTACTACGCCAGTTCCTTTAGGAATTATTCCAGAACCAAATCCTGACATTATAGTGTTTGTAATTGAAACAGCGTTACCATCTCCGTCGATTACTGCTAAATGCGTTGTCCCGTTGTCTGGTCTAGGATTACTAGGGTCTAGTTGAGATTGGGGAGATCTTCCTTCCTGAATCCAAGGATTTCCAAATCCATAATTTTTAGGAGCATTTTCTTTAATTTCTGAAGCTCGAATTTTTGAATATTCATCTGAAACAAGCCCATTCCAAGGGACATCAGAAAATTCAGGATCTGCTACGTATTTAAACCTATCTGAGTAAGCCATTTTAGCGGCGGAGATATAGTAATGAAGCATTTCAGTAGAATTGTGATCAAAAGAACTTAAATTAATTTGATTTAAAATTTTTAAAGTCATTGCACTCGTTATGCCTGCTGAAGCATATGGAGGTACGCGAAGCGTTTTGTTTCTATATTGAAACTCTAATCCTTTCCAATTGAAAGGTTTGTATTGATCGAAGTCGTTATAATCTATAATTCCGCCGTTTTGTTGAATGTCCGTAACTATTTTTTTTGTTATATCACCTCGATAAAATGCATCAATTCCATCTTCTTGAATCGCTAATAAAGTTTGAGCTAAATCTGACTGAATTAACTTATTTTCACCGTTAGTCATATGAGCGAAATTTAAATTGCCATTTGGTAAAAAAGTTTTTCCCAATTCTGAGTACCGATTTAACATTGGTAACATTCCTGCAAATTTATACAAAGAAAACCATTCTGGTTGAAATCCATTTTTTGCTAAGTTAATTGCCGGTGAAATAGTATCTTTAAAAGGTAATTTTCCAAATCTTTTATGTGCTTCGTATAAACCTGCTAAGCAACCTGGAACTGCAATAGATTTAAATCCATGTATGTTTTCATCATTTTTAACTCCTGCCCATCCAAATCCTTCGGTAGATGCTTCTCCAGTGAGTTCATAAAAATTAGGATTTCCTTTCAAAGGTCCCTTCATAGGAAATCCTATGACACCGCCTTCATTCCCCATTTGAAATACCATATATCCACCACCACCAATTCCGCTTGATTCTGGTTCAACAACGCCTATTGCTAGACATGCAGCAACTGCAGCATCTATAGCGTTACCTCCTGCTTCTAACATATCTATACCTGCTTTAGTGGCTAATCTGTCCTTAGTTGCAACCATTCCTTTTGTGGATTGAGGTTCAGATTTTTGAAATGTTAGATTGGTTTGAACGTTTGACATTTTTGACCTTTTTTGACCTTTGAATTTTTGACTAGTTTATACAATTTTTAAGAAAAATGTTGTGCAGTATTTGTATGCATAAATCTGCTTATTAGAAATCTTCTTATATGTTAAACTCATTCCTAGATTTTGAGATATTAATATGAGGTGTATTTCTCTGAAATGTATGATGTAAATTGGATAGCCGTAATAGTAGTTGCTGTAGTAGGTGTATTGGCTGCGCTAGGAATGTTTTTAGCATCGAGGATAATTTCACCTAGAAGGCCATCTGAGCTCAAAGATACCCCATATGAATGTGGTATTCCAGCATCTCCCTATAATTGGTCTCAAATTCAGATTAGATATTATATTTTTGCAATTCTTTTTATAATTTTTGATATAGAAGCTGTTTTTCTTTTTCCTTGGGCAATGGTATTTCTACAAGATTATGTGAGTGCTGCAGTTTTTTATGAAATGCTTATATTTATGGCTATATTATTTTTTGGAATTATCTATGGTTGGAAAAAAGGTGTGTTGCAATGGAAATAAATGAAAATTCTCAATTTATTCCTCAAGAAAAAATTCTAGGTCAGGGATATAAATATGGTGAAGGTAACAATCCTGCAGAGAGTGTTTTTAATAAAGTTTTACCTAATGCGTTGACTGCAAAATCAGATGAATTATTTTCTTTAGCTAGAAAATCTTCCTTGTGGACACTTTCTTTTGGTTTAGCTTGTTGTGCTATAGAAATGATTAGCACTCATGCTTCTCATCATGATTTGGATAGATTTGGAATTGTTACTTGGCCTTCTCCAAGACAGGCTGATGTAATGATTGTTGCGGGGACTGTTGTTAAAAAGATGGCTGACCCTATTAAACTTTTATATGAACAAATGCCTGATCCTAAATGGGTAATAGCTATGGGCAGTTGTGCTACTAATGGTGGGCCCTATTACAAGTCATACTCAGTTGTGATGGGAGTAGATCATTTAATTCCTGTAGATGTTTATGTGCCAGGATGTCCACCTCGTCCAGAAGCTTTGCAGTACGGAATATTACAACTACAAGAAAAAATTAAATTAGATGCTCGTAATAGAGATGTTTAGTTAAATTAGGTGTATTTAGATGCCAGAAAACCCCGATAGTGAAGAATTAGTAGAATCTACTGGTGCAGAGGTATCAGATGAAACATCTGAGGCTAAAAAACCCGAACCCAAGAAACCAGTTCGTAAAGAAAGAGAAGTTCCAACTGTTCCTGTTAACTTAGATGAAAAAAGCTTACAACTTTCTTCTTTTCTTGACACGAATTGTCCAGAGAACATATCACCATCTATAGGTGCTGAAGCAGATATTGTGACGATAACTGTGGATAAAAAAAATTTGATAGAGATTTGTAATTATTTGAAAAATGATGAAAATCTTCAATTTAATTATTTATCATTGGTAACAGTAGTTGATTATGAAGCCATTTCTGAAACTTTTGAACTGAACTATCATTTAGTCTCATTGAAATTCAGACAAAAAATTGCTGTTAAATGTAACCTGTCTATTAATGATTTATCTATTCCCACAATTTCAGAAATTTGGACTACTGCAAATTGGTTTGAAAGAGAAAGTCATGATTTATTTGGTGTAATTTTTGAAGGTCATCCAAATTTATCTCCATTACTTTTATTTGAAGAATTTGAAGGGTTTCCGGGAAGAAAAAGTTTTCCGTTTCATGATTATCAAGAGTGGTAAACAATGCAAGTATCTCAATCACAAATAAATGAAGATGCCATAGATTTAATGATTAATATGGGCCCTCAACACCCCAGTACTCATGGAGTATTTAGGTTAGTCATTTGGGTCGATGGTGAAAAGATCCAGAAAGTTGAACCCCACATAGGATATCTTCATAGAGGATCAGAAAAAATTTGTGAGAGTGAATCATACAACCAGATAATTACTCTTTTTGATAGATTAGATTATGTTGCAAATTTGAATAATGAACTTGCCTTTTCTTTAGCCGTAGAAAAATTAATGGATTTAGAAATTCCTGAAAGAGCTCAGTATATTAGAGTGATTTTGTGTGAATTAAATCGAATTGCTAGTCATATGTTGTTTTATGGCGTTTATGGTTTAGATGCCGGTGCTACTACGCCAATGCTTTATGGATTCCGAGAAAGAGAAAGAATTCAAGAGCTGTTTGAAAGCGTTACTGGTGCTAGATTAATGCATAACTATATTCGAATAGGTGGAATTAAAGAAGATGTTGAGAAAGATTTTAAAGATAAAGTTCATAAATTAATTGACGAGTTGAAAAAAAGCGTAGATGAATGTGACGAGCTACTTTCAAATAATGAAATGTTTTTAGTGCGAACTAAAGATATTGGAATAATTACTGCGGATGAGGCTATTGATTTAGGGCTTTCAGGGCCTTCTCTTCGAGCTTCAGGCGTTTTAGAAGATATTAGAGTTACAGATTCATATTCAATATATGATCGGTTTGATTTTGGTATTCCTATTGGAAGCAAAGGTGATTGTTGGGATAGATATTTTGTTAGGGTTCAAGAAATGAGAGAGTCTATTAAAATTATAGAACAGGCTTTAGCCGATCTTCCTGACGGTGAAATTATTACTCCAATTAGAGGAATGGTTAGGCCTCCCAAAGGGGAAGTTTTTGTTCGAACAGAATCCCCCCGCGGTGATTTAGGGGTGTTCGTTGTTAGTGATGGATCAGATAAGCCTTATAGGGTAAAAGTTCGTCCCCCTTCTTTTGTTAATTTACAAGCTTTGGAATTGATGCTTCGTGATACTTATTTAGCTGATGCTGTATTAGTTTTGGGATCTATAGACATCATCATGGGTGAGGTGGATAGGTGAATTTTCAGGAAATATTAAAATATTTTGTATATGCAGGAATGATTTTTACAATTTTAGCCGGAATTGCTGCTTATCTGACTTTGATGGAAAGAAAAGTTTTAGCATGGATTCAACAAAGAATGGGTCCGAAATATGTTGGTTTTAGGGGCATATTACAACCCTTAGCTGATGGCATTAAATTAGTTATCAAAGAAGATTTATTACCTTCTTGGTCAGACAGAGCTGTGTATTGGATTGCTCCTATAGCTGTATTGGTACCTGCATTATTAATGTGGGTAGCCATTCCAATTACTGACGGTATTGTTCTTGATGATTCAGATTTAGGTTTGTTTTACATTACAGCTATTTCGGTATTAACAGTTATGGGATTGGTAATGGCAGGATGGGGGTCAGCAAATAAATGGGCTGTGATGGGAGGACTGAGAGCTGCAGGTCAACTTGTGAGTTATGAAATTCCATTTATTATGTCGATTTTAACAATTGCCATGTTGGCACAATCGCTTAACTTAACTGAGATAGTTAATCAACAACAAACTTTTGCATTTATTTTGAAACAACCATTGGCTTTCGTAATATTTTTTATTGCTGGATTAGCTGAATTAGGAAGAATTCCATTTGATATCCATCATGCTGAATCAGAAGTTGTGGGAGGACCATTTGTTGAATATAGTGGAGCTCATTGGGCTGTATTTTATTTAGCAGAATATATGAATACTTTTACTGTAGCAGTTTTGACTACAATTTTGTTTTTGGGTGGCTGGGTTTGGCCACAAATGCCATTTGAAGGAAGCTTACATGACTTTCTGTCAATATTATTATTCATGTTTAAAACAGTATCGGTAATTTATTTAATTTTTTGGATTAGAGGTACTTATCCTCGATTAAGAATTGATCAATTGATGGCATTTGGTTGGAAATTATTAGTACCTTTGTCGTTTTTAAATGTAGTGATCACTTCAGTAGTACTTTTTTATGGGTTTTCACATTTTGTTTTGTCCGTGATTTCTATATTTTTGACTGGGGTTTTGTTTTATATGATTTCAAATAGATCTAAAAAATATGATTCTGGCGACACTGTTCGTGTTGTTTCCTCTTCTCAATTAAGAGACAGCCAAAACTTCAAGGAATAATTATGATCCAACAATTAAAAAATATAGGATTTTTGAGAGGATTAATTGTTACATTGAAGACAACATTTAGGCCTTCTGTGACTGCAGAGTATCCTAAAGTAGACAAGCGTATTCAGGTAGCTGAACGTTTTATGGGATTTCCTTCTCTGCTTTGGGATTCAAACATTGCGGAACCGTATTGTACTGGATGCATGGTTTGTGTTAGGAATTGTCCTACTCAATGTATGACTGCAGAGATGAAAGATAATCCAAAGTATGAAGAAGGAATTAGTGGAAGACGAAAAATAATTAATGAATTTGAAATTAATTTAGGACGTTGTATTCTTTGTGGCATTTGTGTAGATGTTTGTAATTTTGATGCTATAGAAATGTCTCATGAACATGAATTGAGCAAGTATCAGAGGAATGGGAACCGAGCAAATTTAGACACTCTTTTGGGAATGGGGATGGAATACCAAAATAAAGTAAATTGGACTCCTAAACAGCCCGAAAAAAATAGTGGTAAACCCAAAGAAAAAGTCTCTAAGCCAAAACCTGCTGAGGGTTCAGTTATTCCTTTAACTTTAGATAAAAGTTTAAATTCTGAATCTTCAGAAAAGGATTCTGCTGAATAATGATTTCTATTGACCTGATTCTTTTTTTTATTGCTAGTTCTCTAGTTGTAGGTGGAGGAGTTTTAGTGGTGACAGTTAAAAACATAGTTTATGCAGCGTTTGCATTATTAGTTGCTATGTTAGGGACTGCGGGAATATTTTTACTAGCGTTTGCTGACTTTTTGGCTTTAGTTCAGATTTTAATTTATGGTGGCGCTGTCGTCATTGTAATTTTATTTGCTTTAATGCTTACAAGATTAGAGGATTTCAAAGGATTGACTGATAATTCTCAAAAACCATTAGCTGTTTTAGTTTCTTTAACTGTTTTAGCTATTATGTTGTATGCAATTGTTGCGACTGCAATGCCCTCTTCTCAAGGAGATCCCATTAACATGATTGATCTAGGAGTAAGTTTGTTTCAGGATTGGGCAATTCCATTTGAGGTAGCGTCTTTGGTTTTATTAGTCGCATTGATTGGAGCTGTGGTACTCGTTAGGCAAGACGAAGAGGGTAGATAATTGACAATAATTCACTTCCAATTTCTATCAGCACTTTTATTTTCTTTAGGACTTTATGGCGTGCTAGCTCGGAGAAGTGCAGTTTTAATATTGATGTCAATTGAACTCATGTTAAATGCTGTAAATATAAACTTGATTGGTTTTGTAGCATTTAGAGGTTTTGGACAAGAAATTCAAACTTTTGGACAAGTATTAATTGTTTTTGTAATAACAATTGCTGCAGCTGAATTAGCTTTAGCTATAGCAATAATTTTGAGAATTTATCGAAATAAAAATTCTGTCAACGTTGATGAAATGAATATTTTGAAAGGGTAGTGTTTTGGATTTATTGCAAGTAAATAACTTAATTTGGATGCTTCCACTCATATGTGTTTTTGCATTTTTAATAATAGCTCTTTTTAGTAAATACATTCCTACTCAAGGAGCTGTTATTTCTATAGCGTCAATAGGAATTGCATTTTTAATATTTATTTTTGTTTTGATAGATTTTGTTAATGGAGGATTACTTTCTATTCATTCAAGTTTTACATGGATAGATTTAGGAGAATGGGAAATTTCCTGGGGATTGTTAATTGATAGGATTTCTATAGTAATGATAGGTTTAATCACCTTTGTTGCTTTTTTGGTACAAATTTACTCTGTAGGATATATGAAAGGTGATTCGAGGTTTGGCTGGTATTTTGCTGTTCATTCTTTATTCGCTGCAGCAATGTTGCTCTTAGTTTTGTCAGATAATCTATTATTATTGTATTTTGCTTGGGAATTGGTGGGATTGGGATCATACTTATTAATCGGTTTTTGGTATGAAAAAAAATCTGCATCAGAAGCTGCTAAGAAAGCTTTCGTTACTACTCGAATTGGAGATGTAGGATTATTAATTGGCATAATAATTTTATTTAAAGCTTCAGGCACTTTTGATATATCTTCAATAATTCATGTGGCTCAGGAAGGAGGAATTTCTAATGAAGTGATTTTTTGGAGTTCTTTGTTAATTTTCTTAGGTGCTATGGGCAAATCTGCTCAATTTCCTTTACATGTTTGGTTGCCTGATGCAATGGAAGGTCCTACTCCAGTTTCCGCATTGATCCATGCAGCTACTATGGTTGCAGCTGGGATTTATTTAGTAGGAAGAATGTTTCCTTTATTTGAATTGGGTCCAGGTATTTTGGTGATAATTTCTATTGTAGGAATTGTTACTTTTATACTAGCTGGAGCCATTGCTTTAGTTATGACAGACATAAAAAGAGTTTTGGCATATTCAACTATTAGTCACTTGGGATTAATGATGCTTTCTTTGGGATCATTTGGAGTTCCGGCAGCGTTTTTCCACTTAGTTTTACATGGTTTTTCCAAGGCGCTACTTTTTTTAGGTGCCGGAAGTGTAATGCACGGAATGCATGATCAAACTGAAGTTGAATTGATGGGTGGCCTTCGTAAAAAAATGCCTATAACTTCAATGACATTTTTAATTGGTAGTCTTTCTTTAGCAGGAATAGTTCCTTTAAGTGGGTTTTTTAGTAAAGATGAAATTCTGATTTCTATTTGGGAATATAATCCTTGGTTTTTTCCAATTACGTTGTTTGGTGTGTTTTTAAGTTCTCTATATATGATTAGATTATATTGTTTGATATTTTTATCTTCTGCTAGATCTGATTATGCTGAAAAAGCCCATGAATCTCCTAGAATAATGACTTATCCATTAATAATTTTGAGTGTTTTAGCTTTATTTTCTGGTTTATTAGCATTTCCAAGTCCAATCTCAGGATGGGAAGGGTTTGCTGCATTTATTGATGATCATCACAAATTTCACATGATTCCTTGGTTAACTGTAGTTTCAATACTGGTTGCGTTTTCTGGAGCTCTTTTGGGTTGGATGATTTATGGCACTAGAACAATTGAAATTAACGCTATTTCTAAACCTTTTAAATTTTTATACCAAGTAGTTTCCCGGAAATTTTTATTTGATGAAACTTATTCTTGGATTGCCACTAAAATTGTCTTTACTTTCGCTAGATGGTTAACCGTATTCGATAGAGTTATTGTTAATGATACTGGGATTGATGGTTTAGGAAATTCTACGAAAAAATCTGCAGATAGGCTTAAATATTTTCAATCAGGGTATTTATATAATTATTCTTTGGTGATGGTTGTAGGCTTGTTTTTAATGGCTATCATATGGTGGGTGGTTGAATGATTGAATTATTTAATGAAACTAGCCTATTAGCATTAATAATTTTCCCATTAATTGGTGTGGTTTTATTAATGTTAATTCCAAGTCAATATCAATATGTGATCAAATATTCCTCACTAGCAATTTCTTCAATTGTTTCGTTGATTGCTTTATTGGTTTATTTAAACTTTGATCACTCCATTGAAGGGTATCAATTTTTATATACGTATTCTTGGTTAGATATTCCTGGTACTTGGGGCGACGGGGTTGGTGCTATTTCTCTAGATCTTGGAATTGATGGAATTGCAGCTTTAATGGTTCTTTTAACCGGCATAGTTATGTTTACAGGAACAATAGTTTCTTGGGCCATTAAAGAGGACTTAAAAGACTTTTTTATTTTGTATTTCTTGTTATTGTCGGGTGTTTTTGGTGTTTTTGTTTCTTTAGATATGTTTTTCTTCTTTTTCTTTTATGAATTATCTGTTTTGCCAATGTATTTATTAATTGGAAAATGGGGAAGTAGTAGTAAATTTCCTACATTTTCTAGAACGAAAGAATACAGCGCTATGAAATTAACTTTGGTTTTAGTAGCAGGCAGTGTTTTGATTTGGGTAGCTATCATAGCAATATTTCTTCAATCAAATTTAGGTACATTTAACATTTTAGAAATTGAAAAGGTAATTTCGGAAAATCTATCTACAGATTTTCAGAAAATTGCCTTTCCTTTGTTGATGGTAGGCTTTGGTATATTGGCAGGTTTATGGCCTTTTCATACATGGTCTCCTGATGGACATGTTTCTGCTCCCACAGCTGTGAGCATGGTTCATGCTGGTGTTTTGATGAAGTTAGGTGCATTTGGGATTATAAGAATTGGAATGTTTTTATTGCCCGAAGGTGCTCAATTTTGGATGCCTTTATTAATAGTATTAGGTGCTGTAAATGTCATTTATGGAGCCATTTCAGCTATGGGGCAAACCGATTTTAAATATGTAATTGGCTATTCTTCTGTAAGTCATATGGGATATGTATTAATGGGAATAGCGACATTGCATTATTTAGGATTAACAGGTGCAGTTTTACAAATGTTTTCTCATGGAGTGATGACTGCTTTATTTTTTGCAGTTGTAGGAATGATTTATGAAAGAACTCATACTCGAGACTCTTTGGTTTTACAGGGTTTAGCAAAAAAAATGACCGTGACTACAATATTATTTGGAATTGCTGGACTTACTTCATTGGGTCTTCCAGGTTTAAGCGGGTTTGTCGCCGAGCTCTTAATTTTTATGGGTATATTCCAGAGTTATGGTTTTGGAGGAATTATTCTTGGGTCTTTTGCAGTTGTAGGAGCAGCAATTACAGCTATATACATCTTGAGATTAATAGCTAAAGCATTTTTTGGGCCTGTTTCAAGCGAATGGGAAGATTTAACCGATTCCAATTTGAGAGAGAGATTTGCTGCAAGTATTTTGGTTTTTACGATTTTATTGATTGGGTTGTGGCCATATCCGTTTGTGGAAGTGATTAAACATGGTGTGGGTCCAATTTTGTCTGGAATTTTGGGGGCTATATGACCAATAATTTTTCTTTATTAATCCCTGAATTTTTAGTGACAGGCTTGGCCTTTTTGGTATTATCTTTGGATTTATTTGTTTCAGAAAAAAGGAAAGATTATTTAGTCTGGGTGGGAGTCATTGGCTTATTAATAATCTTAGTGATTACTTTACTAACTTTTACTAATGGAATTTTGTATCAGGGCTTATTAGTATTTGACGACTACGCAAACCTTTTTAGGATTTTCTTTCTAATTGCAGGAATAATTGTATTAATTTCTTCTAATGAATTTGTTAAATCTAGAATTAAATATCAAGGTGAATTTTACGGAATTCTAATTTTTACTATTCTTGCAGGGATGTTACTTTCATCCTCATCTGAGCTTTTGACGGCTTATATTTCACTAGAATTACTAAGTTTTGGTTTATATGTTTTGGTAGCTTTTGATAGATATAATATTAAATCCAATGAATCAGGTGTTAAATACGTTCTATTAGGAGCATTTTCTTCTGCATTAATTTTGTATGGGATTAGTAATATTTATGGAGTATTAGGGACCACAAGATTTGATGAAATTTCATTGATGTTAACTTCTATAGATGACCTGAATCCTTTCTTAATATTAGGATTTATATTCTTATTTGCTGGTCTTGGATTTAAGTTGTCTGCAGTTCCTTTTCATATGTGGGCTCCAGATGTTTATGAAGGGTCTCCGTTACCTATAACTGCATGGCTGTCAGTTGGTTCTAAAGTAGCAACAATTTCATTAGTTTTGAGGCTATTTTGTGAATCCTTATTGCAAATTGGTGACGAGTGGCAATTAATATTAATAGTTCTTTCAGTTGCCACTATGTTGATAGGAAATTTAGGGGCATTAGTTCAGAAAAATATAAAAAGACTTCTTGCTTTTTCTAGTATTGGACATATGGGATATATATTAATGGGAATTTCTGCATTAATTTCGATCAATGAAGATGGTTCTGTATCAACTGAAATGACTGTATTGGTCATCAATGGGATAATTTTTTATGTAATAGCTTATGCAATTACTAATTTTGCAGCTTTTACCTCTGTGATTGCAGTATTCAATCATTCTGGTAAAGATTCAATTTCAGATTTTGCAGGATTATCAAAAAGATCACCATTTTTGTCTCTAGTCTTAGTTTGTTCAATGTTTTCTTTGGCAGGGTTACCTGTATTTGCAGGTTTTACCAGTAAGTTTTATTTGTTTAATGCTGTGGGTGCTCAAGATTTGTTATGGCTTGTAGCTTTAGGTATTGTGACTAGTTTGATTTCACTTTACTATTATTTGATGATTGCAAGGCAAATGTATATTGAGAAAGGAATTGATTCTTCTCCCATAAAGGTTTCACCATCTATTAAAATAATATTAGTTATTCTTTTGGTGGGAATGATAATTGGTGGTGTGTTTCCTTCACCTCTGATGGATTTGATACAGCTAGCATCTGAAGCATTAATTAGTTAATTAGGAGAAAATATGTCAAGTTCACTTGATTGGCCAGAACACTTTAAAAGAGGGTTAGTAGTTACTGCTCATGCAGATGATGCTGAATATGGTTGCTCTGGAACTGTAGCAAGATTAATCAGTGAAGGGTGGGATTTCGCATACGTTTTATGTACTGACGGAAGCAAAGGTAGCAGTGATAGAAATATTACTGAAAAAGAATTATCTGCTACTAGAAGAAAAGAACAGGAAGCAGCAGGTAAAGTTTTGGGATTATCTCATGTTTCATTTTTGGATCATCCTGATAGTTATTTACAACCAACTTTAGAATTAAGAAAAGATATTTCTAGAGAAATTCGCCGTCACAAACCTGATGTGGTAATTTGCCAATATCCAATGCGAGTTTTAGATGGTGGATATGGTTCTGGGCATCCCGATCATATAGCTGCAGGAGAGACTACAATGTCCGCTATATTTCCTGCATCAAGAGATCATATGACATTTCCAGAGTTAATTGATGAAGGTTTTGAACCCCATAAAGTCTCTGAAGCTTGGATAATGGGACATCCTCAACCAGATTTGTGGATTGATATTAGTGATCATATTGAAACGTCTGTAAAAGCTCTTGCTTCACATGAATCTCAAATGGATGGAAGATCATTTGATGAGATTATGGATAGAGTTAAAGAAATGAAAGGTGAAAGAGGAAAAGGAAAAGGAATGCCTGTTGCCGAGACTTTCCGGAGAATTTATTACCGTAGCTAGTAATTAAATCTTAATGTAGGTAGAGTAGAGGGTTATGTTAGAAATGGTGATATATGGTAAAAATACTTAAATTAGATATGATTTCTGCTGCAAAGAATTCTGATTCATTAGTTAAACTTTTGCAAGATTCAGTCAAAAATGGTGCGTCTGTTTCATTTTTAAATCCTTTGTCTGATTCTGCTGCTGAATCTTATTGGAGAGAAGTTTTTGCTGAAATAAATTCTGCTCAAATTATAGTTTGGGCTGCATTTGATGATGATGATAATTTAGTAGGATCAGTTCAACTTGCTCCTGCTAAAATGCAAAATGCGAAACATAGAGCTATGGTTCAAAAGTTAATGGTGATTTCAAATCATAGACGTGAAGGTATTGGTAGTGCTCTGATGGATACACTGGAATTGGAAGCTAAAAAACTTGGAAAAAAGTTACTGATTTTAGATACAAGATTGGGGGATCCTTCAGAAACTTTATATGAACAAAAAGACTATATTAAATTTGGAATTGTTCCTGGATATGCTCTCAATTCATCTAATGATTTAGATGACATGGCTTTTTATTTTAAAATCATTTAACTATGCGGATTTTGTGGTTTTCACTATCAGCAATAAAAATGTGATTCAGTTTATTTGTTACCACTCCATGAGGTCTGTCTAACCCTGCTTCAAGAGGGTTGTTTCCGTCACCATGAGATCCTTTTGCTCCACCCGCCACTGTGTAAATGCAATTTGTGTTGATGTCTAAAATTCTTATACAGTGATTTTCCGTATCTACAATTAATATATTTCCAGATTGGTCACACCTGATTGCTTTTGGCCCATTAAAAGTGCAGTTAATTGCCAGTTCATTATCACCCTCATAACCTTTTTCGCCTGTTCCGGCTACAGTGGAGATAATATTGTTTTTATCTATTTTTCTGATCGTGTTTCCTTCTCTTTCACATACATATGTATTACCTGAAAAGTCTACACAGATTGCACGAGCTCCAAAGATTCCAGCATTAATTGCTAATTTTCCATCACCAGAATGTTCTTTAACACCTGTACCTGCAAAAGTAGAGATTATTCCACTATTTAAATCTATGGATCTGATTTTTTGATCTTGAACATCTGCAACTAATAAATTTCCCTTACCGTCTAAAACACAGTCATTAGGTTCTATGAATTCAGATTTTGTAGCTGGAATGCCATCTTGTCCAGAACCTGTAATTCCAGTCCCTGCAATTGTGAAAATGTTCCCTGATGAAGCTTCTATTTTTCTAATTGATGGGTTAAATCTTTGGCAAATGTAAACATCACCATTTTTGTCAATTTGTAAAGCATAAATTTCATCTATATCTGCATCTAATGCTGGGCCATTGTCACCTGAATGACCTTGTTTGCCTGTTCCTGCAAAATCAGAAATGATGTTAGTTTCTAGATCAAGTCTTTTGATTTTAAAATTGAAACAATCTGCAATGTATAAATATTTGTTTAGAGAATCAATTTCGACATGAAACGGATTATCAAGCATTGAATTAGTTCCAATGACATCATTTCCCTTATCACCTTGTATGCCATTACCTGCAATACTTGATATTATTCTATTCATAAAATTTCCTTTGGGTGTTTAAATGAAAAATATAATTCTATTGGTTTCTACAGTTTTTTTCTTGTTTGCTTGCAATCAAGATACATTATCTTCTGTTAATTTGGCATTACAAGAACAAGATTATTCTAGGCATACAAATTTCAATGTGACTATAGGCTTTTCTTATGAAGGATTCCAACAATCATATCCTTTATTAATGGAAGGTGATATTTCTGAAACAGGAGACTTTTCAGGATACATGCGCGTCCAAGATTTGGATTTAGAGACTGATAGGTTAATGACAGTAGTTGATAATAAATATTATTTTAAATATCCAGATAGAAATAATTGGGCCAAGTTATCTGAAGGAGAAGCTGCTTTAGAGCCAACTTTTTTTATTACCACAGTAATTGATAAATTATTCAATGAAGAGAAACTTGAACTTATAAAAGATTCAGAACAATACGTAATTAAAGGTGATTTAGATTCAAAGGTTTTAGCGGAAGTAATTCCAATTTTGAGAGACACTTCTTCTAAACTAAATTTAGAATTAACTGTTGATTCTAAGAATCAGTCTAATATTCAAAATCTTAAAATCGCTGGAAAAATTCCAGCTGCTCCAACAACTAAAGGTCCAAATGGTGAGAAAGTTGAACTGGATATTGATATTGAATTGACCCAGACTGAATTTGGGAAAAATGTATCAATTTTGATTCCACCAATTCCTGGTGACCCTAAAGCTTACTTTTTTGATAAACAAATTGGGCAATATGTATGGGATGATGCATTCCGTTGGGATACATCTCCAGAAAATACCCTTGATTCCACAGTTGATTATTTTGCAGAAATCAAAATGTTCGATGGTGGAGTGATTTTAGTTGATTTGTTTGAGAAGTTAGCTCCTGCCACTGTTAATAATTTTGTTTTTCTATCAGAGAGTGGATTTTATGACAGAGTTACTTTTCACAGAGTGATTCCGGGGTTTGTTGCTCAAGGTGGTGATCCTACTGGTTCAGGAATGGCAGGCCCTGGTTATAAATTTGATAATGAACTCAATATTAATGCTAGGCATGATACTGAAGGTATTATTTCAATGGCAAATGCTGGGATACAAAATGGTAAAGGCAGTAATGGGAGTCAATTTTTCATAACTTATGCACCACTTCCTCAATTAGATGGATTTGATGAAAATGGGTTAGAAAAAGATTGTGCAGAGCCGGGCCAATCTTGTCATCCTGTTTTTGGAAGAGTGATAGAAGGCATGGATGTTGTGAGGAAAATTGCTCCTGTTGACCCTTCTCAAAATGGACCCCCTGGAGATGCGATAGATACTATTTCAATAGTGAGAAAATAACCTCAGATCAAATAAGTAAAATCTGAATCTGAGGCTACTTGTTAAATGAATGTTATTCTTTTGGAGCCTGCATAGGAGCAGGATTTACCATGTCCATTCCTAATGTTCCTGAAAACATGGCATCAATTTCTTCTAGAGACCATCTTCCTACTTTTCGTAGTGTACGTTCCTCATAAGGATTACTCATTAAAGAAATTTGACCACCCTGACAGTGGAAGACATGGCCATTCACATCTTTTGCTTCTTCTGAAACTAACCATGCAACCATTGGGGCAACATCTTGTGGGTCTCTATTTAACTCTAGAGGAGTTACAGCTGATTGCGCTTCAATTCCACTAGCTGCCCTAATATCTCTGGCAGATTGAGGAACACTTTCAGTCATTCTAGAATCTGCTCCTGGAGAGATAGCATTTGCTGTAACTCCATACCGACCTAGATCTCTGGCTATTCCTCGAATAAGTCCTGCTATTCCATCTTTTGCAGCACCATAGTTTGCTTGACCTGAGTTGCCGTACAATCCTGATGTAGATGAAAATGCAATAAATCTACCACTTCTTTGTTGTCTAAACAGGATTGAGGCAGGTTTGAGTACAGAAAATGTACCTTTAAGGTGAACTGCAATAACAGCATCCCATTCTTCTTCAGTCATATTAAAAAGCATTCTGTCTCTCAAAATACCAGCAACTGCTACCACAATATCTAGCTTTCCAAAACTGTCTAGTGCAGTTTTGATAATGTTTTCTCCACCTTCCATTGTTGCTACAGAATCACCATTAGCAACAGCATCTCCACCTTTAGCTTTTATTTCATTAACTACTTCGTCAGCAGGAGTGGTAGATGCTCCTTCTCCGTCTACTGAGCCGCCCAAGTCGTTTACTACTACTTTGGCGCCTTCTTCGGCAAGCAATAAGGCAATTCCTCTACCTATTCCTCTTCCAGCTCCTGTAACTACTGCTACTTTATCTTTAAGTAGGTCTCCCATGTTTTTCTCCTAATTATATTTATTCACCACTATGCAGTTTTTGGTGCTTGTGGAGGTGAAGGATTGACTAAACCTTGTGTGAGGTGTTGTGGAACTAATTTTCTTAGTTCTTCAACTTCCCATCTTCCTTGTTTGAATATAGTTCGTGTTCTTCTAGGTAAGGCTAATTTAGTAATAGTTCCACCGTAAACTAAAAATGTTTGTCCATTAATGTTTGCAGCTTGATCTGAAGCTAAATATGCGACCATAGGTGCTACATCCTCAGGATTCATTACTTCACTTTCAGGGACTTCTTCTCGATCGGAAGGCCTATCAGCTCTCAGCTGTCTGGAGGAATCAGGAATTGATTGTGTCATTCTAGTATTTGCACGAGGACAAATAGAATTTGCAGTAACTCCGTATCTACCAAGATCTTTCGCTGCTACTTTTGTAAATCCAGCTATTCCAGATTTTGCTGCAGCATAGTTTCCTTGGCCAGTATTTCCTATTAGACCGGACTCAGAAGCAAAAGTAATAATCCTACCGCTTCGTTGTTGTCTAAATAGAATTGATGCGTATTTACAAACAGTAAATGTTCCTTTCATATGAACTCTAATCACATCATCCCATTCTTCTTCAGTCATATTAAAAATCATTCGATCTCTTAAAATTCCAGCAACAGTTACGACAATGTCTAATTGGCCATATGTATCCAATGCTGATTGAACAAGACTTTCTCCGCCTTCCATAGTTGAGATATCATTGTAATTAGCTGAAGCTTCTCCACCTAAAGATTTGATTTCTTCTACTACTTGTTCGGCAGGAGTGTTAGATAAACCCTCACCATCTAGAGATGCCCCTATGTCGTTTACTATTACTTTAGCGCCTTCAGCAGCTAATTGCTTTGCAACTCCTGCTCCAATTCCTCTGCCGGCACCAGTGACAATTGCCACTTTTCCATTTAGGTAATTAGCCATTATTATTCCTCCTAGAATTCTTGCAACTATTCCAGTTGAACAGTTGCATAGGTAGCTATTGTGCCACAACACAGGTAGATTTGTCATAGGTTAATAAAATTAATTTAGAGAGGTGATCAGATTTTTCACTTAGTTCTATTTCATCCTGAAATTCCCAATAATACTGGAAACATTATTAGGCTTTGTGCTAATACTGGTTCGGATTTACACATCATTAAACCTACAGGTTTTGAAATGACCGCAAAGAAGCTTAGAAGAGCAGCACTAGATTATTCAGATTTAGCGACTGTTTTTATGTATGATTCCTTTGAAGAATATAGGAATAAATTTTCTGGGAGAATGTTTATGACTTCTTCTAAAGCAGGAACTAAATATGATCAGATAAAATATTTGCCCGGAGATTCTTTTGTTTTTGGTCCTGAATCTGTAGGGTTGCCGCAGGAAATTTTAGGTTTAGTAGAAGATGAATTTAAACTTTATATTCCCATGACTCCTGCAAACAGAAGTATGAATTTAGGTAACGCAGTGTCTATAATAGCGTATGAGGCTTGGCGTCAAAATGATTTTGGAGGCAGTATAGTTTCCGGAGATAAAAATGACGGAGAATATTATGACTAGATCAAATTGGCACTATGATCATCCTCCTGCTTGTACGTGTGTTGAGTGTAATGAGAACCGTCTAAATAAAAAAGATGGGTTTTTTAATAGAATAATTGCTATATTCAAGCAATTATTTAAGTTTTAGTTGGTATTGATTAATGATTACGATTACTCAAAAACTAGTTGATGACATGATTTCTCATTCAAGAGAAGAGAATCCAAATGAGTGTTGTGGAATATTATCTGGTTTAGATGAACAAGTCTCAAAAATTTATAGAATTAAAAATCTAACACCTTCTCCATACAGGTATGTTATGGATCCAAAAGAGCAAATGGTAGCTGAAAGAGATTCTGATAGTTTAGGTTTGTCTTTTATAGCCTTTTATCATTCCCATACACACACTCCTGCTTACCCTTCTGACACTGATGTGAGAATGGCTCAAGAATCTGGGTGGCTAGATTTTTATTATGTCTTGGTGTCTTTAGAGAATGATGAAAATCCAGTCGTAAACTTTTTTTGGGTGGATTTTGACGCGAATGTTTCTCAAGTGGAATATCAAATCGTTTAGATTTCTGGCTGTTTTTAACAATACACTTAGAATTTTACTAAGTAAGAACAGGACCGTCTTGGTTGATAATTTTCCCATCTTTTATTTCTAACAATAAACGTACTCCCGGATTTGGCGATCCCGGTGTTTCTCCTAACGGGAAAATATCTATTTTTAAATGGTTGGGGAATAATTCCAATAATCCTACAGTACCTAATCGTACCTCTTTATGTTGTGGGAAAGTGATGCTACCAGTATTAATCATTACTATTCCATCCCTGAATTCAAGTCTTTCTTGATGCGTATGTCCCGATATCATGATTTCTACAGGTTCCGGAAAAAGATTTTGTAATTCTTCAGAGGGTTTAAATTGACCTTCTAGGCTGTGAATCATACCTATTTTCCATCCTTCAAAATTTAAAATCTGGACTTCTTTCATTCGAGGGTCTGGGATTGGATCATTATTGCCAGTTGAGCAAAAAACTGGAGCAATTTGTTCACACCAGTCTAGGACTTTAGGAGATGTTAAATCACCTGCATGAAGAATATAGTCTACGGAGGAAAGGAATTTTCTAGGTAATTCACCTAATTCATCCAAAGTAATAATTTTTCCGGGTAAGTGTGTATCTGTAATTAGTCCAAAACGCATTTGAAAACTATATCAGACTCGATGAGGATATATGTTTTTTTCTGTCATTAAATTTAAACCATTTATATTTAAGTCCAAAAGCAATAAAAGTGACTGAAAATTGAATAATTGTAGGCAAAATAATTGCTTCATATTGAATATTTGAACTAGTAATCACAAAAAGAGATGGTGTGTTTATCACACTATTTTCCAATCCGACTATTAGGTGTACCCAAAGATTATTTGCAATATGAAGTCCAATAGCTAATTCCATTCCTCCATCTATTAAAGTAATGGCAGACATGAAAAATCCCATTGTGAAAATTGCCATAAGATAGGGCCCAATTCCGTAAGTCCATGGTTCTGGATTTGATAAGTGTACAAAAGCAAATATTGATGCAGTAGAAAGTGCGAGAAATATTCTATTATTCAGAATTAGAGAAAGCCCGTGAAGAATATATCCCCTGAATATAATTTCCTCTAATCCAGCTTGTATAGGAACAAAAAATATAGCTAGGATAAGTATTAATATCCAATCTGGGCTAATTCCATCATATTTAATTGCTAGAGGAACATTATTTGCATTTGATATAAATAATTCTCCTGATAGTGCGATTGAATAAAAAAGAAATGATACAAACATGGCAAAAATAATTCTTTCTTTGTCAATTTGTTTTCTGCCTGTAATCATTTTTGAAACTGGTTTTTTTTGAATAGAATTTGTTAAAAACCAGAAACCAAATAGTCCAATAACAAAAACTAAATGAAGAAATAAAAAGTTTGGAGCTGAAGAGGGTCCTTTAATTGAAGGTGCGTATGAATCTATATCGCATGAATATCCCCAAAATGGATTATTGTCTAACATGCTGCATACTGACATAAATGGTATTCCGCCTACAAAACTCCACATAAATAATATTAAAATTGCAGTTACAGTCCATCTGAACAGGCTGTTTTTGCCAATTCTAGCGTTATTAAGAAACTTCATTGAGTACGGCACTCGTTCATCACAAAAAGGACACATTAAAGGGTTCAGAGGAATTAATTTCCCATTACATTTTGCACAAAATCTTTCTTGAGAATAAGCCTTAGAGGTCATTATGATATTTTACTAGAATTTAAACTCAGCTACTATATCGGTTTGGAATTGACGCTAAGTCACCTGTATGCTATTTTCACGGAAGAAATCAAAGAAAAATCCATTGAGGAGCAAAATTATGTCCCAAACAAGAGAAGTAGCAGTAGTTGGTATTCATGAATACCCACTTAGAGTTGCACCAGGAGTTAGCGCTCTACAGATTAAAGCTGAATCTGCATCTAAAGCTTTAGCTGATGCAGGATTGAGTTGGAAAGATGTTGATGCTGTATATGACAATGGTCAAAATCAAAATATTGGTGGATTGAGTATTTCGGAATATTTTGGTTTCAAGCCTAGGTTAATAGATGTAACTAGTGTAGGTGGTACATCATACGAATTCCAAGCACACCATGCTGCAACTATGATTGCAGCTGGAAAAGCAAATGTTGCGATTTTGACTTATGGATCTACAGCCCATTCGGGCAGAGTCGCTATTGGTACAGCCGGAGCTACAGGGCAAGGTGCTCCTACTCCATTCAATAATATGGAAGATTCTTGGGGTATGACAGGAATTGCGGGTTATGGAATGGTAAAAGCAAGGCATATGCACCAATATGGCACCACAAATGAACAGTTTGCAGAAATTTCTGTAGCTACTAGGTATCATGCCATGAGAAACCCAGATGCTGTCAAAGCTATGACAGATTTAGAATTTGTGGGAGTAAATGAGATTTCCGTTCAAGATGTTGTTGAATCAAGAATGATCGCCTGGCCACTTCATTTACTAGAATGTTGCATGGTTTCAGATGGTGGGGGTGCCGTAGTTATTGCCTCAAAAGAAGTTGCAAAGAATTGTAAGAAAAAGCCAGTATGGATTATAGGTGGTGGCGAAGCCACTAAATACCGTGAAAATGGTGGAGATATTACTGTGAGTGCTGGCGCTCAATCTGGGCCTGTTGCATTTCAAGATGCTGGTGTAACTCCAAGTGAAATAGATGCTTTGATGGCATATGATTCGTTTTCGATCACAGTTATGTTAATGATTGAAGATTTGGGCTTTTGTAAAAAAGGTGAGGGCGGAGATTATGTGAGTAGTGGAATTTTAAAATTTGATCAAAAAGGCGGTCCTGCATTGAATACAGATGGTGGCGGCCTTTCATCAAATCATCCGGGAGAAAGAGGAATATTTTGTATTTTAGAAGCTACTAGACAGATGAGAGGTGAATCAACTTCACAAGTAGACAATGCAAAATTAGCAGTAGCTGTAGGAAATGGTGGACAACTTGGAGCTCGTCATGCGACTTCACCAATTATTCTAGCTGCAGATTAATAAGGAGAAATAATATGACTATGAGACCTCAACCAAGATTTCCTGAGCCAGATACACAACCTTTTTGGGATGCCACAAAGGAAAAGAAATTAATGTATCAAACATGTGATGATTGTCCTGAAGTGATTTTTTATCCAAGGGCACACTGTACTCAATGTGGTAGTTTGAATAACACATGGAATCAATCAAAAGGATTGGGCACTGTGTACACTTTTAGTGTAGTGATGCAAAGTAGGCATCCTGCATTTAAAGATATTGGGCCTTATGCTGTGGCATATGTAGACTTAGATGAAGGTTTTAGGATTATGACCAATGTTGTTAATGTCAAAAACCCAATTGAAGATATTAAAATAGGCATGAAAGTTAAGCTTTCTTGGTTAGATCAAGGCGAAGGTGAAATTTCACTCCCTATGTTTGAGCCTGCTTAATTTATCTTTTGATAATTGTTGATAAAAGTAATAAAAGTCCAACAGGAACATAATACAGTCCTGTTGGACTTAAAATTATATATATCATCATTAAAATTACAGATCCCCATGTATATGTTTTCCATCGAAATCTAATTGAATTACTAGATGAGTTTTGTGTGGCCATTAAATTTGAAATGAGGCAAACTCCTGAAATGATCCAAGGAAACACAATTATTGGTAATGATAGTGATAAATTAGATTCTAGAAGTGTTTGATATGATTGAATTGACTGAGTAAACCCTTTGTCGTCACTAATAATTTCAGTGTTTGATATGATTGGGAAAATTAATAACATTAGTCCTGTTGGAATACTAATTAAGTGAGCTGCTCCTGCAACAATTGTTGAAATAGAAAAGCTTTTCATTTGTTTTTCTCTGTAATTTCACCATTTTTAATTTCTAAAAGGTTTGATTGATTTTTAAATTCTGCACCAATAATTTCAGGTTCTGCAGTAGTAATTATTGACTGATCAAACTTTTTTGTCATATCTAAAATTTGTTCCCTTCTTTCTAAATCAAGTTCGGAAAGTAAATCGTCTAGTAATAAGATAGGTGTAGTGTTTCTTGATTGCTTTAGTATTTCTGCTTCTGCAAATTTTAATGCTAACACTGCAGTTCTAGCTTGTCCTCTAGAAGAAAATCTATGTGAATCTAAATTATTAATGAAAATTTGAAAGTCATCTCTATGTGGACCAATTGAAGTTGTCCCAGATGATATATCTCTTGATCTATTTGAAATCAATTTTGAACATATGAAATCGAAACATTGTTCAGGATTCGTCGGATACATTTCACTAGTACTCGGTAGATATGAACAAAACATATTTTCTTTTAAATTGCTCATTTCTTTATGTATAGGATTAGATAAATTGGATAAATTTTCTAATATCTCAACTCTTTTGATTATTAGATCAGTTGCTAATTTAGCAGATTGTGAGTCCCAATATGAGAGTTCATTATCTTGAGAGTTTCCTTCTCTAATTAATTTTAGAAGACTATTTCGTTGAGAGTTGATCTTTTGAAAATCTAATAGATTTTTTAAATAAGTTTTATCAATTT